>Ga0307981_1001281_pt1 | contig 22945 bp, 17 predicted proteins | sample OrgLakmetagen987_FD_201849 | JGI IMG/M metagenome (GOLD analysis project Ga0307981, IMG submission 201849) | Saline water microbial communities from Organic Lake, Antarctica - #987 | ecosystem: Environmental > Aquatic > Non-marine Saline and Alkaline > Saline | place: Antarctica: Organic Lake... | reverse complement strand
CAAAGCCAAACATATCTTCAATATATAAGGCCATATCCTCTTCATCCGTTATTTTTTCAGACATGACTGTTACTGATGCCTTCATGTTTTGAATAAACTCCGGACTCCAACGATAGTCCCCATCAGCGCCTATTGTTAGTCCACCGGTGCTGTGATCAGCGGTCAGCACAACCAGCGTATCTGGATGCATATCGACATAGTTTTTCAGCAACTTTATGGTTTGTTCTAAATCTTCCATTTCGCCCATCGCTGAAGCGATATCATTAGCATGCCCTGCCCAATCAACTTGGCTCGCCTCGACCAATAAAAAATAGCCATTAACATTTTCTAACTGCGATATGGCACTTTCGGTTAATACGGAGAGTCGATAAGGGTTAGTGTCATCCAATGCTTTAGATAACCCTTTATCAGCAAACAAACCCAAGGTTGGTTTACCTTTTGGTAATGCTAACAAGTCAGTGTAGGAGTCCGCATATTGATAGCCTAAGGCCTTAAATTCATCAACCAGGTTGCGGTCATCACGAATAAAGTAGCTCCAACCACCGCCTAACATTACATCTGCGACATTCTTGTTGTTGATACGATCATCAAGAAAGGAATCGGCTATTTCGTTGTAATTATTTCGAGATTCGTTGTGTACAATATATGCCGCAGGTGTTGCATGCACAATTTGTGAAGTCACTGCGACGCCTGTCTTTTTACCCACTTTTTTAGCGCGTTGAAGAACACTTTCTAATGGTTTTTTATCGACATCTAAACCAATTGCACCGTTGTATGTTTTAATGCCAGCAGACAGTGCTGTTGCACTCGCTGCTGAGTCGGTTATATAACCAGACACGGATGCTGGGTAGGTTCGTGAGGTCCCGACTAAGAAAGGATCAAGCGCAGTAGGCTCAACCATTGGCGTGTTTGGCTCATCTTTATATAAGCGATAAGCTGTGGTGTAAGCAGGTCCCATTCCATCAGAAATCACCATAATAATGTTTTTCGGGGTATTTACGTTGGTTTGAACCTCACTCGTATCTTGTTGCTTCGTGGTTGTGCAAGCTGCGCTAAACAGGGTAACTGCCGCAACCATATTAATTGTATAAAATTTTTTTTTGACCATGTGACTTAATAACCTCTGAAAAATTCACAACATCATGAATTTATTGTGCTTTACCACTCAATTTACAATGTCTATATAAACCGACAGCGAAGAATTGTACAATTCCCATGAACACTTTTGTCGGAAAGAAAATACCAATATTTCGGTTCGAATAACAAAACATCTTGACGTATGCCTTAAATATACCGCTTATCACCCTAGAATGCCAAACACAAAATTGCTTTGTCTATGACACTAAACATCAGGTTAATAAACATCATGTCGGTAAATGTGAGCATTATTATCGTGCTTATTTTTGCCTAATGTAGTTCTAAAATTTATCAGTCAATGGGATCATTTTGAGTTATCCAACATACTAAAAACGCTGATCCCCAACATTTAGTACCTTATTCAAAACTAGAAGCATCATCACAATGCTTATCCGACACTCAATTATATTTATTTTATAATGGTGTAATTCTAATTAAAAATCATAAGATTCAGAAGCTTATAATCAATACCGACACTCGCCCTCCCTATCAGCAAACCCTTTATTCATATAATGAATAACTAAGATAAGTTTCATACTGTTTTTTTATTCATCATTGCAACATAGGATGGGCGTGTATTCTCCGATAAGCAGGCGGCTAGGTTAGTAGCTTTAGTTAGTAGCTTAAAACAAAAGCAATCGGCGAGTTTTAATAAGTAACTGACAACAGCGAATAAAATTAACGACGCGGTGTAATGTCACCAGTTTCAATATCTTCACACAACATGGAGATGTTCAAGAAATGGCAAAAGAGGAAAACAATATGTCACAGTATCAGCAAGACTTAGAAAACATAGCTAAATTAAAAGCCTCTCAAGGCAAAGCATGGAATGCAATAAGCCCTGAATATGCAGCGAGAATGAAAACCCAAAACAGATTCACAACAGGGTTAGACATCGCAAAATATACTGCCGGCATTATGCGCACTGATATGGCTGAATATGACGCCGACTCAAGCCAATATACGCAATCCCTAGGCTGCTGGCATGGTTTTATAGGCCAGCAAAAAATGTTGTCGGTAAAAAAACATCAAGGCACAACAGCTAAAAGCTACCTTTATTTATCAGGTTGGATGGTCGCAGCATTGCGTTCAGAGTTTGGTCCATTACCAGACCAGTCAATGCACGAAAAAACATCGGTTTCTTCTCTAATAGAAGAATTGTATACATTTTTACGTCAAGCCGATGCCAGAGAACTGGGCAAGCTTTTTGAACAACTTGATACAAACCGAGCTCAAGGCCTAGATACAAAAGATATTCAAGCGCAAATAGACAATTTTGAAACTCACGTAGTTCCTATTATTGCCGACATTGATGCGGGTTTCGGTAATGAAGAAGCTACTTACTTACTAGCCAAGAAAATGATTGAAGCTGGTGCTTGCTGTATTCAAATTGAAAACCAAGTATCTGACGCTAAACAATGTGGCCACCAGGACGGTAAAGTAACGGTTCCACATGAAGACTTTTTAGCCAAGATCAATGCTGTACGGTATGCATTCCTGGAGCTAGGTGTCGATGACGGCGTTATTGTCGCGCGCACAGATTCCTTGGGTGCAGGTTTAACTCAGAAAATCCCAGTGTCAAGTAGTGACGGCGATTTAGCTGCTCAGTACAATGCATTTTTAGAAACAACGCCAGTCAACTCAATTGATGAATTAAGCAACGGCGATACTGTTATGAAATTGGACGGTAAGCTAGTTAAGCCAGTGCGCCTGCCAAATGGACTATATAAGTTCAAAGACAACAGCGGTTTTGATCGTGTTGTACTTGATTGCATCACATCATTACAAAACGGTGCTGACCTGTTATGGATTGAAACCGAAAAGCCGCATGTTGGTCAAATTGGTGACATGGTTCGAGCAATCCGTGAAGTAACGCCGTCAGCTAAACTTGTTTACAATAATAGCCCGTCATTTAACTGGACATTAAGTTTCCGTCAACAAGTATTTGATACATGGTTGGAAGAAGGTAAAGATGTCAGCGCTTATGACCGCGCTGCTTTGATGTCAGCAAGTTATGATAGCGCTGAAATTGCGCTGGAAGCCGACGAGAAAATACGCACATTCCAAGCTGATGCTGCGCGTGAAGCTGGTATTTTCCATCACTTAATTACATTACCAACTTATCATACTGCAGCGTTGTCCACTGATAACCTTGCAAAAGGCTACTTCGGTGATGAAGGCATGTTAGCTTATGTTAAAGGTGTTCAGCGTCAGGAACTTCGTCAAGGTTTAGCTTGTGTTAAACACCAAGCAATGGCTGGTTCTGACTTAGGCGACACACATAAAGAATATTTCTCAGGGGAGCAAGCATTAAAAGCCTCTGGTGACGACAATACGATGAACCAATTCGATGTTGTTGATTAATATTTGTTTTTAAACTAAGGGTTTGATGTGACGCAAGGTTAATATCGAACCAACCAACGACTCTTGTTCTGCGCCCTTCGGGGCGTTTTTTTTTGTCTTTAGATGTTAAAAATCGATGATACAAATCAAATTAATCACGATTCCCCCTACCAAGGTATTATCAATCTTTTGTCGTTTGTGGTTATATGATCAATTAGAAATTAGTATCATTTACGTGAATGAGCGTTGCAACGTAATTTCATTGCTGAATTTGTATACCCTTTTTATACCATTGACATTGGACTAACATATTGAATATCGCAAAAGTCGACCTGAATCTATTAGTTTACTTAGACGTTTTATTAAGAGAAGGCAGCGTCACCAAGGCAGCTATCCAGCTCAGTATTACTCAACCAGCAATGAGCAATGGCTTAAAGCGACTGCGAGATTTATTTAAAGACCCATTGTTAGTCAGGACTAGCGATGGAATGACCCCGACCAAACGTGCGTTGGAATTACAGCCCATTATTCGCTACGTATTGAGTAAATTAGAGTCCTGCATTCAACCTGACATTGAATTTAGCCCTGCAACGAGTGTACGTACATTCAGAATTATGACCAGCGATTACGCTGAATCAACATTGCTGCTCGAACTCATTGGCAGACTTGCGGTTTTAGCACCCAATATCAGCTTAGACTTGATAACACCAAGCGATGTGACCTTTCACGATGTAGAGCAGGGTAAAGTCGACATGGCGATAAATCGCTTCGAAGAACTGCCTCTGTCGTTTCATCAAAAAGTTATTTGGTACGATTCATTTTCGTGCGTTATCGGCAGTGATCACCCCATGAGACATAATTTTGATCTCGCCGCTTATTTAAAAGGTCAGCATATTTGGGTCAGTAAAACAGGCTTTGGAGTCGGCGTTGGCATTGATCCTAATGAAGTTCAAAAGCTAGGTTGGGTAGATGCTGAGCTAACTAAAATAGGAAAGCAGCGAGAAATCCGCGTTTTTACACGTCATTATCATGCGGCGCTGCAGTTAACTAAAACACAAAACCTGATAGCAACATTACCCACTAAAGCTGCCAAAATATTTAAAGATGATCCCAGTATTATTGTTGTCGAGCCTCCTTTCGACATTCCTCCCATTGCATTGAAGATGGCTTGGAGTGCCTTATTACATCATGATGCTGGACATATTTGGTTACGAAGACTGATTACTGAAGTAGCCAACGCAATGAATAGGGAGCTACAGCCCTAAAGGAGATATTGGCGGCCCCCACATTCACAGCATCTATAACAAACATATTATACATAAACTAAAAAACGGCCGCGATATTCCCTAAACTGTATGAGACAAAACAACGGAGTATGCCAATGTCAACGATTTCAACAAAGACGACAGGTCCATCTGGTACAAACGGTGCCAGCGCATCACAAGTTAATGAGCAGACTACTGCACAAAAATACGTGACAAAAAGCAAACTATCAGTGGCCAGCGAATTGCTTGATTTTATAGAATCAAGTGTGCTGCCCAATTCTCAAGTTGAGCCAACCATGTTTTGGCAAGGTTTCGAACAAGTCCTTGAAAACTTAATGCCGCTAAATAAAGCATTATTGAGGGAACGCGAAACCTTACAACAAAAAATTAATGATTTTCATTGTAATGAGCCCAACGCGTCGGCTGATGAATACAAAGTATTTTTAAGTAGCATCGGTTACTTGCAAGCAGCCCCTACTCCTAGACCAATAGCAACGCAGCATGTTGACCCAGAAATAGCCACTATGGCTGGACCACAACTTGTTGTGCCAATTAACAACGCAAGATATGCACTGAATGCCGTTAATGCCCGCTGGGGTAGTCTGTATGACGCATTGTATGGCACTGACGTTATTTCAGATGCTGATGGTGCAGAAGCAAAAGGTCAATACAATCCGATCCGTGGTAATAAAGTAATTTTAAAAGCCAGAGAGTATCTAGACAGTATTTTGCCATTGGCTAGCGGCAGCCACGTGGGGAGTCTGCAATACCAACTAAACGATAGCGGCTTGTTAGTCACATTAACTGATGGCAATAAGACAACGTTGCAAGACCCAACTCAGTTGGTTGGCTTTCAAGGCAAAATAGACAACCCGCTCGCAATCGTCGTGTGTCACAATGGCTTACATGCCGAAATACAGTTTGATAACTCGCACCCAATCGGCAAAACAGATCCGGCCACAATAAAAGACATTGCGCTAGAATCCGCTTTAACCACTATTATGGATTGTGAAGATAGCGTTGCTGCTGTGGATGCTGAAGATAAAACATTGGTTTATCAGAATTGGTTAGGATTGATGCAAGGAAGCTTACAGATCCAACTTAACAAAGGAGATAAAACCTTTACGCGAAGCATGAATCCAGACCGTGAATATCAAACACTGGCAAATGAAAGCATCACACTTTCAGGTAGAAGCCTTATGTTTATTCGCAACGTCGGGCACTTAATGAACAATAACGCCATTTTATTTGAAGGCGAAGAAATTCCCGAAGGTATAATGGACGCGATGATTACATCGCTCATTGCTAAACATGATTTGCTTAATAATAGCATGTTTAAAAATGCCAAAGAAAACAGTATTTATATTGTTAAACCAAAAATGCATGGTCCCGATGAAGTTGCCTTTACGAATCGATTATTTAGCAGCGTAGAACAAGTACTCGATTTGCCCAAGAACACCATAAAAATAGGTATTATGGATGAAGAGCGCAGAACCAGTCTCAATTTAGGTGCCTGTATTGAAACCGCAAATGAACGTGTCGTATTCATTAATACTGGTTTTTTAGACCGCACGGGTGATGAGATACATACGTCTATGCTAAAGGGTGCTTTTGCACCTAAAGCAGAGATAAAGGCACGTCCTTGGCTGCCTGCTTACGAGTTAGCAAACGTAGCTACAGGACTCAATTTTGGCTTATCTGGTAGGGCACAAATCGGTAAAGGCATGTGGCCAATTCCAGAACAAATGGCCAACATGATGGCGATCAAAATTGGACACCCACAAGCTGGCGCAAACACTGCCTGGGTTCCCTCTCCTACTGCAGCAACCTTACATGCCTTACATTACCATCAAGTTAACGTATTTGAGCAGCAGAAAAGCATACTGAATGATAACAAAAACTCGCATTTGACTTACATCGATAGCATATTAGAAATCCCTTTAATGGCGATAGATGTAGAATTAAGTTCACAAGAAGTCACGCGAGAACTTGATAACAATGTACAGGGTATTTTGGGATACGTAGTGCGTTGGGTGCATCAGGGTATTGGTTGTTCAAAAGTACCAGATATAAACGGTGTCGGTTTAATGGAAGACCGTGCGACGTTAAGGATCAGTAGTCAACATATTGCTAACTGGCTTGAACATGGGATCGTAACGACTCAGCAAGTTAATGAGTCATTACAACGAATGGCAGTATTAGTTGATAGTCAAAATGAAAATGACGCTGAATACATTCCGATGTTGCCTGACTTAGCCGATTCAATTGGGTTTCAAGCTGCCAAGGATCTTATCTTTTTAGGCAAAGAACAACCCTCAGGTTATACCGAGCCACTATTGCATGCTCGTCGCAGAGAAATGAAGGCAAGACTTAAAAAGCTTAAGTTATAAAAATAAGTTACATCAAAGGGCTGTTTTTATACAATTGAACGGTTGACCCGACTGGCTTACCACAGTAGAGTTGGCGTACAAAGAAGAATTCTTAAAAAAGGGGCAGATATGGAAATTTTATCATCAAAAAATCAACATTCTTTGATTTCTATTCTGTTGCTACTACTCTTGGCTAATTCATTGCACGGGTAAGTTTTATAGCTAATATACAAAAAAACCCGTGCAAAGCACGGGTTTTTTGTTTTATACCCCCATGAAATATGGATCATATTCGAATAAATGCGTCGTCAATGTCGCGATAACAAGCAACCGGCAAATGAATAAAAGGCAAATACCATGACTAGAGTTAAGCAGGGCAATCAGCAAGTCATTATTTTTGACACCACCTTACGTGATGGAGAGCAAGCACTACCCGCGAGCCTGAATGTAAAAGATAAGCTACAAATTGCGCTGATGCTCGAAAAACTGGGCGTTGATATAATAGAAGCTGGTTTTCCAGTGTCATCACCTGGTGACTTTAAAGCCGTTCAGTTAATTGCAAAGGAAGTCAAAAACTCGACTGTTTGTGGTCTATCCAGAGCACTGGAAAAAGACATTGATGCCTGTGGCCAAGCGTTAAGCGTGGCTGACCATTTTCGTATACATACCTTTATCGCAACATCTGATATTCATGTGAATACAAAACTGCGCAAATCACAAGATGAAGTGGTTGAAATGGCGGTTAACGCCATTAAACATGCACGTAAGTATACCAACGACGTCGAGTTTAGCTGTGAAGATGCAGGCCGAACGCATATTGATTATTTGTGCCGTATGGTTGAATCAGCTATTAGCGCTGGTGCTACGACAGTTAATATTCCAGATACAGTGGGCTATACAACCCCTACCGAATTTGGTGGTATTATTAACAACTTATTTAATCGCGTTCCGAATATCGATAAAGCCATTATATCTGTGCATTGCCACAACGATTTAGGCCTTGCTGTAGCTAACTCATTAGCGGCCGTAGAGCAAGGTGCTCGCCAAGTTGAATGCACGGTCAATGGGATTGGTGAAAGAGCGGGTAATTGTTCTCTTGAAGAAATTGCGATGGTCTTACAAACCCGCTATGCCATGCTCGGTTTATCAACAAGCATCCAGTCACAAGAGATTTATAAAGCCTCAAAATTAGTCAGTAACCTGTGCAATATGCCAGTGCAAGCGAATAAAGCAATTGTGGGTGCAAATGCATTTAGTCATTCCTCAGGTATTCATCAAGACGGCGTGCTAAAAGGCCAAAATACCTATGAGATCATGACGCCAGAAAGCGTTGGGATTAATAAAAATAAACTTAACTTAACCTCGCGATCGGGTCGACACGTGATCAAGCATCGTTTAGGTGAACTTGGCTATCGAACAGATGAGTATGACTTGGATGCTATTTACGATGCTTTTTTACGTTTAGCTGATAAAAAAGGGCAAGTATTTGATTATGACTTGGAAGCACTTCTGTTTTTCGACCAACAAAAACATGACCATGCTCATTATCACTTAGATTATTTGCAGGCTAACTCAGGTCGTAACATAATTCCAAGTGCCACGGTGCGCCTGAAAGTGGGCGAGCAAATTATCACGGAGTCTGCGGTAGGAAATGGTCCTGTTGATGCCGCATATAATGCTATTATGAAGGTGGTAAAAGGTCATAAGATTGATATTGTCGATTTTAAATTGGATTCAAAAGGTGAAGGTGCTGATGCACTCGCTCAAGTGAGTGTGGTTGCAGAATATAATGGCCGACGTTTTAACGGTATTGGCCTAGCAACCGACATCGTTGAGTCAGGTGTTCGCGCATTAATATTTGTATTAAATAATACTTACCTAGCCGACCAAATTGACGAACAAAAACAACAACAAGAACATATTACCGGAGTGTAGAATGGCCACATATCATATTGCAGTTTTACCCGGAGATGGTATTGGTCCTGAAGTGATGGAGCAAGCAAATCGTGTTTTAGACGCGGTATGCCATAAATTTAATATTACACTAGAGCGCACAACTTATCCGGTAGGTGGCTTTGCGATTGATCATCATGGTGAGGCATTACCCAAGTTAACCCTTGAGGGTTGCGAACAAGCTGATGCGATTTTGTTTGGCTCAATTGGTGGCCCTAAATGGGACGGCCTGCCCTTAGAGCGGCGTCCAGAGCGCGCCGCTTTGTTAAAGCTGCGTAGCCATTTCGATCTATTTAGTAATTTACGTCCCGCAAAAATTTATGCAGGACTTGCCCATTTATCTCCATTGCGCATTGATATCGCACAGTCAGGCGTGGACGTTTTAGTGATCCGTGAACTTACTTCAGGTATATACTTTGGTCAACCTAAAGGGCTGGAAGGCGAAGGTGAAGAACAGTTTGCTTTCGATACCATGCGTTATTCAAAACGTGAAATTCGTCGTATCGCTATCAGTGCATTTGAAGCGTCAATGAAAAGAGATAAGAAAGTCACCTCTGTAGATAAAGCAAATGTGCTTGTATGCAGTCGTCTATGGCGTGAAGTGGTTGAAGAAGTCGCAAAAGATTATCCAGAAGTCACGCTTGAACATATTTACATTGATAATGCGACAATGCAGCTTATCTGCGATCCTGCGCAATTCGACGTCATGTTATGTTCCAATTTATTTGGTGATATCATTAGTGACGAATGCGCAATGTTAACTGGCTCAATGGGTCTATTACCCTCGGCTAGTATCAACAGCACGGGCTTTGGCATGTATGAACCTGCTGGCGGCTCTGCTCCTGACATTGCGGGCAAAGGTATTGCAAACCCAATCGCTCAAATTCTGTCAGCATCGATGATGTTGCGATACAGTTTAGGCGAAGTTGCCGCAGCCGATGCAATTGATGCTGCCGTTGTTAAAACACTTGAAGATGGTGTGTTAACTGCAGAATTAATGCCTAAAACAGAACGTAACAATGCTTGCTCTACGGCAGATGTGGGCACTTATATTTTACAACAAATCTCTTAATTTGAAGGGAAGGAAAAATCATGGCTCAAACCCTTTATGACAAAGTGTGGAACGCACACATCGTAGAACAACTAGGTGAAGACACCTTATTGTATATTGACCGTCATCTCATTCACGAAGTAACCACACCACAAGCCTTTGCTGGTTTGAATGAAAATAATCGCAAAGTACGTCGTCCCGACCTTACTTTTGGCACTATGGACCACAGTATTTCGACACGTTCTTTGGCCCTTGATGCGTGTGGTCCGCAAAATAAGTTACAGCTACAAACCCTGGCAGACAATTGCGCAGCACACAACATCCAGCTTTATCCTGTTGGTCACAAAAACCAAGGAATTGTGCATATTATTGGCCCACAGCTTGGCCTAATTCATCCAGGTATGACGGTAGTTTGTGGCGATAGCCATACGTCTACACACGGAGCCTTTGGCGCGCTAGCATTTGGCATAGGTACGTCGCAAGTTGAACATGTATTAGCCACTCAAACATTGAAACAAAGCAAAGCTAAGAGTATGAAAATTGAGGTTACTGGTAAGTTACCGATTGGGGTTACGGCAAAAGATATTATCTTGGCTATTATAGGGAAAATTGGTCACGCTGGCGCAACTGGCTATGTAATTGAATATTGTGGCGAAGCGATTAGCGAGTTGTCGATGGAACGACGCATGACCATCTGCAATATGAGCATTGAAGCTGGTGCGAAGGCGGGTTTAATTTCACCTGACCAGAAAACCATCGATTACCTAAAAGAGAAAGACTTTGCTCCAAGCCAAGAGTATTGGAATGATGCCGTGAGTTACTGGCAGTCATTAAGCACAGATGCGGATGCCATATTCGATACTGTTGTGACTTTGCAAGCCAAAGATATTCAACCACAAATCACTTGGGGAACGAACCCTGGGCAAGTCGTTGGGATTAACCAAGCGATCCCTTCGCCTGATGATTTTGACGACCCCATCGAAAAAGAGTCAGCCCTCAAAGCACTCAAATACATGGGCCTTGAAGCTGGACAAACGTGGGATAAGGTTAAGGTATCTCATGTCTTTATTGGTTCTTGTACCAACAGCCGCATCGAAGATTTAAGAGCAGCTGCAAAAGTCGCGGCCTCAGGTAAAGTGAAAAGCCACATTACCGCCATTGTTGTTCCAGGCTCTGTGGCAGTTAAAGAACAAGCAGAAAAAGAGGCATTGGATGTCATTTTTAAGGAAGCCGGTTTTGAGTGGAGATTACCAGGTTGTTCTATGTGTTTAGGCATGAATGATGATGTTCTGCAACCGGGCGACCGCTGCGCATCTACCAGTAACCGAAATTTTGAAGGTCGCCAAGGTCGTGGTTCTAGAACGCATTTGGTGAGTCCTGAAATGGCGGTTGCTGCAGCGTTAACTGGCAGTTTTGCTGATTCAAGACAGTTTGGAGAATAAGATGACAGGATTTACTGAATTAAGCGGCAAAGCCGCACCATTAGACCAAGCCAATATCGATACCGATCAAATAATCCCTAAGCAATTTTTAACCAGCGTCACCCGCTCAGGCTATGGTAAACACCTATTTCATGACTGGCGCTATTTAGACTTACATGAGCAAGAATTAAACCCTGAGTTTACCCTGACTCAAGACAAGCATAAGGAAGCAAAAGTACTACTGTCACGTGAGAACTTTGGCTGTGGTTCAAGCCGTGAACACGCTCCTTGGGCACTCGCTGATTTCGGTTTTGGGTGTATTATTGCGACCAGTTTAGCGGATATCTTTTATAGCAACTGTATTAATAATCAACTTTTGCCAATTGCACTTTCAAGCAACATAATGGACGAGTTATTTGAATATGTTGGCAGTAACCCTGATGTGATTTTTCATATCGATCTGCCGAGTCAAACTGTAAAAGTAGGTGAAAGCAGCTATAAGTTTGAGATTGCACAGCATCACAAACAAAATATGATCAAGGGCTTAGATGCGATTGGGCAAACCCTCGATTTCGACCAAAGTATCAGCGCATTCGAGGAAAAACGTGCTGCTTGGTTATAGTAATATACGCACTTATGTGCAGAACGTGGCCAAACACAAAGGCAAGGTCTAGATAAAAAGTAGAGAGCGATGGGACGCGGGATCGTGATCTAGTGAATAAGTTTATTAATGCTATTGGACTACCAGTCGGATAAGGCGTTCATCGTAAACACCTCATCTTTAAAAGACAAAATGACCTTTTGTGGTTCTATATTCACCAATTGCAAGTCTTGTGCAATAAAGTCGCCTTCGACTAGGCGTCTGCCATTGACTCTAACCCAACGTTGCTGTCTGCTCGAGGAGTACATGTGAGCGCTAAACGCCATTGCTGGAATTTGGGTCTGAATAGCAACAGAGAGCTGGTCAACTCTTGGCAAATCATCATAACTAGAGGCCATCGGATTAGCCGGCGCCACATCTGCATTGTTATCCAAATCAGCAATCGCTTTATTTATTTTTTTTAATAACGCGGCAGATACATTCGGCTCGGTTTGAGTTCGAATAGGCTCAATTACCGCGCTTTCAGCCTGTTTTTTTGTAATGCTATCTAATATTTGCTGACTGTTATTGCCGCTCGGTAAGTAACCTAATACGATGGGTTCTGCTTCCTGCTCTACTGGCTCATTTGTTTGCTCTGACGGCGATGAATTTGCAATTTGAGAACTGCCCTCGACATTGTCATTATCACCGTTGCTTTTTAACACCGTGGCTTCTTCGTTTGAGGCATTGTTGATCTGCTCATTCATCGTTGCCGTGCGGTTATCATCACCGGAGCTAACACCCTGCGATTTTCGGGGCGTGTTTACTGGTTGATAATCAATAACCACATAGTCTTTATGTTTATACAAGGCTAACCATTGAGGAATGGAAGCGATGTTCCAACCGACACAAACACCTCCAATCACTAACAGCAACAGCAACGACAGATTTTTGCCGTACAAATCCCAAGACGAGGGTAAAGTATCCGTGGAAGGCATAAACAACGAACGATGATACTGCGGACTACCCTCATTATTGACTTTAGCAGAGCGCCTTTCATTTTGCAGCAGTTGTTGTGTTGGTGTTAACTTAGTGACTGCTTCCTCAGCTTCAACTTCTACTTCGATGGATGTGGCATCAAGCAAGCCTAAACTCTGACTCAGGTCGACTTCAACTTCAGTCACGCCCATGTTAGATAAACCCTTGATCATGTCAAGACTGCGGAGCATCCCTACTTTTCGGATTTTAACCGGACCATGTTGACTAATTACTTTACTGACTAACATACCCGGCTGCAGATCGGCTACCTTAAATAGTTTAAGCATACAAGCCTCCCACAACCAAACCTAGAATGATGAAAGTAACAAAGCTACCTACAAAGATCTGTTTCCACAGCTCTTTTTGCCGTTGTTGAACAATGTCATCGCCTAATACTTGATAGCTAGCACCAACCACGAGTTGATGTGTAATAAGCGGTTTTTGCAGTGTGTAAGCGAGCGTCATTGCGCGATCACACAACAAATTAATAACCCGAGGAATACCACCACTGATTTGAAACAAACTACTTAAGGCCGTTGAAGTAAAAATACTTGAATTGCCATTCGCCACCTGCAGTCGGTGAGCCACGTACAACGCAACTTCAGCCTTAGTTAAGGGCAGTAGGTGATAGCGTGCAGTTACTCGCTGAGCCAGTTGTCTCAGTTCGTTGCGGCGCAATAGTTGTTGTAACTCGGGTTGACCGATTAAGACAACTTGCAACAGTTTTTCTCGAGTCGTTTCTAAATTGGTTAACAAACGCAATTGTTCGAGGACTTCTGGCATTAAATGCTGAGCTTCGTCAATAATAAGTACGGTATTAATTCCGCTAGCGTGGTTATCAGCCAACTTATTTAAAATCTTATCAGTAAATACTTTGAGCGAACTGGTGTTCGTATCATACTTAATGCCGAGCTCGTCACAAACTGTCGCCAGTAATTCTATGGCTGACAAGCTTGGGTTTAAAATAACCGCTGTTTGCGTGTCATCTGATAAATCTTGCAAAAGTTTGCGAGACACGGTGGTTTTGCCTGTTCCTACTTCTCCCGTGAGCATTACAAAGCCACCTGACTCCTTCAAGCCAAAGGTTAAATGCGCCAGAGCTTCTCGATGCCGAGGGCTCATGAATAAGTAATCAGGATTTGGAGCAATTGAAAAGGGCTTGTCCGTTAACCCAAAATAGCTTAAATACACGTTATCTGCACTGTCATGATTGTTTTATAGATAACCTATCGAGTATGACTATTTAAGTCAATGTAAAAGGGCCTAGATTACAGTGTGCAATGAGGTATTAGTGCCAAGTTGAGAAAATACTTGATTGAGTTAAAACAAGCATACTCGTTATCACCGATTTGAGTTAGAATGTGCGCAAATACAAACAAAACAAAGTCATTCATGTTTGATCAATTAGATTTAGACGACGAACTGTGCAGAGCCATAAACGACATGGGCTATGAACGCCCAACCAGTATTCAGTCTTTGGTTATTCCACATGCAATGGAAGGTAAAGACATACTTGCAGATGCCCCAACGGGCACAGGAAAAACAGCCGCATTTTTGCTACCGGTTTGCCAGTATTTACTCGATCACCCACGTAAAGACGATAGCTCGACAAGAGTCCTTATACTGGTTCCTACAAGGGAGCTGGCTAATCAGGTATTTGGACAGGCAAAAGCAATTACTAAATACACACATTTAACCTGTGGTGTGATTACTGGTGGCATTAACTATGGCACAGATCGTGAGACACTTGCTGGCCATTGCGATATTTTAGTCGCTACACCTGGCCGGTTGTTTGAGCATATTGAACAAGAAAGTTTTGATTGTCGTGACATCGAATCGCTTATTTTAGACGAAGCGGACCGCATGTTGGACATGGGCTTCTCTTCAATCGTGCATCAAATTGCAGGTGAAGCTAGGTGGCGAAAGCAAAGCATGTTGTTTTCTGCAACGCTGGAAGGAAGAGGCGTGCGTAATTTCGCAGAGGAACTGTTGACAGACCCGGTAACACTTTCCGCCGATCCTTCCAGAAAAGAAAAGAATAAAATTATTCAGTGGTACCACCTAGCTGACGATTTAAACCATAAAAATGCGATATTAGTTCATCATCTGCGCAACACTATTGAGTCTTGTATCGTGTTCGTTAAAACACGCCAGCGCTTGCACAACCTCAAAGATTTTTTGTTCAGCCAAGATTTTAGCGTGACCTACTTACAAGGCGAAATGCCCCAAGATAAACGTAACTCTGCATTAGCCAGTTTCAGAGCAGGTGACGTAAAAATTCTGATTGCCACCGACGTTGCTGCCAGAGGTATTGACGTTCAAGACATCAGCCACGTTATTAACTTTGACATGCCAAGAGGCTCAGATCTTTACGTGCATCGTATTGGACGCACTGGACGCGCTGGCGCAAAAGGCACTGCAATTTCGATTGTTGAAGCGCATGACTTTGAGAAAATAGGTAAGGTAGAACGTTACACCAAAGAGCCCTTTAAGGCGAGAGTTGTTGAAGGCTTGCGTCCGAAAAATAAAGCGCCAAAAGTAATCAAAAAACAAAAAGAAAAAACACCCGGCAAAGGAAAAGGCAAAAAGGTCAAAGCCAAGGGCAAGTTTAAGAAGAAAACAACTAGACCAGCATCACCTAAATCAAAAGAGGCGTAGATGAGTATAAAACAAATCGTCCTAGCGACAGGTAATAAAGGCAAAGTGGCTGAGTTTTCGACTCTGTTTGACGGTTTTTCAATTAAAGTATCACCGCAATCTGAGTTTAATGTCGAGGAAATACCTGAAACGGGTACCACGTTTGTTGAAAACGCAATTATTAAAGCTCGTAATGCCGCAAAATTCACAGGTTTGCCTGCTATTGCAGACGATAGCGGCTTGGCAGTCGATGCTCTTGGTGGCGCTCCGGGTATTTATTCGGCTCGCTATGCCGGCAAAAGTGCAAATGACAATGATAATATCAATAAGCTCTTAGGCGCATTAGCAGACGAAACTGACAACCGCAAGGCTCGCTTTTTGTGCATACTCGTATTTATGCAGCATGAACTCGACCCTACCCCGATAATATGTCAGGGTGAATGGCATGGCGAAATTAGCACAGCACGCCATGGTGATGGTGGCTTTGGTTATGATCCTGTTTTTTGGGTGCCTGAGCAAAACCGCAGTGCGGCTGAACTGGATAAAAACACTAAAAATAGCATTAGCCATCGCGGTAAAGCGCTGGTGCAATTAATGCAGCGCATGAAGGTAGTATTGACCCGTTGATGCAAGAACAGACAAACACAGCAAGCTTACCTCCGCTGAGCTTATATGTGCACATACCTTGGTGTGTGCAGAAATGCCCCTATTGCGATTTCAACTCACACAATTTGAAAGGTGGTCTGCCCGAGTCTGAATATATTAGTCATGTATTGGACGACTTAATGGAAGACCTTCCACTCATTACCAACAATGGACAACTACGTGAAGTGTCGAGCATTTTTATTGGCGGTGGCACACCGAGTTTATTGTCTGTTGCTGGTATGCACAGACTGTTGGATGGTATTGCAGCAAGAATTCCATTGGCCCCCAGTGCAGAAATTACAATGGAGGCGAATCCCGGTACGGTTGAAGCCGAAAAGTTTATTGGTTTTGAAAAAGCTGGCATTAACCGCATTTCAATTGGTGTTCAAAGTTTTGATGAGCAGCACCTAAAAGCACTCGGTCGTATCCACGATTCAGTGCAAGCTAGAGCCGCTGTTGAACTTGCGAAACACTTAGGATTGCGTAGCTTTAATTTAGATTTAATGCATGGCCTACCAAACCAGAGTGTTGCAGATGCCATGCTGGATTTACAAGAAGCCATTGCACTAGCACCACCTCATTTATCATGGTACCAACTCACTATTGAACCCAACACCGCGTTTTATTCAAAACCGCCGACACTGCCTGACGACGATATTCTTTGGGAAATTCAAAAACGTGGTCATCAACTGCTGACTGAAGCAGGCTATGAGCAGTATGAAATATCAGCCTATGCAAAACAGGATCAACAGTGCCAGCATAATCTCAACTATTGGCGATATGGCGACTATCTTGGCATTGGTTGTGGTGCACATGGCAAAATAACGATGCCTCCCAATACACCTGTATTACCCGCACATGCGATTATGCGTACGGTAAAGGTCAAGCATCCAAAAGGCTATATGGATTTCACTCGCGCTTATATGGACAAAACAAGCCAAGTTGAAAGTGACGATCTTGCATTTGAGTTTTTTGTGAATCGGTTTCGAATTATGGAAGCTTGCCCCAAAGCACAATTTGCAAAAAATACGGGGCGAGAATTAACCAATACCGAATTAAAGCACTTAGAAAAGGCCCAGAGCATGAAACTGATTACCAGTAATGACCGAGAGTGGCAGCTTACTGAGACCGGAAAACGTTACCTGAATAGCTTATTAGATTTGTTTGTGTAAATCATTGAATGTGATCTATGAGTGTAAGCAATGCGGGTAGTGCAAATTTGAGCATACAAAAAAAGGCGCTAGAGCGCCTTTCTTAAACTAAATAGTGCTTATGCCTGCGCAGGAAACTGATAATTTTCTAAGGTTTTTCTCAACATTAGCTTATTAAGTTTGCCTGTCGCTGTATGCGGTAATTGGTCGACAAACACAATGGCGTCTGGCATTGATAGCTTGTGAAGTTTACTTTGTAAAAACGTTATTATTTGTTCGCTTGATACGCTTGTATCTGCTTTACGCACGACTACTAGTAGTGGACGTTCTGTCCATTTAGGATGATAACGTCCAATGGCTGCTGCTTCGGCTACATCTGGATGACTTACGGCCGCATTTTCAATTTCTATTGAACTAACCCATTCACCGCCGGTTTTTATAACGTCTTTAGTGCGATCGGTAATTCGCATATAACCTTGCGGGTTAATAGTAGCGACATCACCCGTATCAAACCAGCCAAGTTCATCCACTGGGCAACCTTCTGAACCAGGCACTTGAGATAGACTGTAGTAACCACTTGCTACCCAAGGACCTTTTACTTTAAGGGCTCCAAAAGCGACGCCATCCCATGGTAATTCCTGATTATTTTCGTCCACAATACGCATTTCAATACCAAATACACCTCGGCCTTGCATACATTGTAGATCGAATAATTCGTCTTCCCTTAATTCATCCATACCTGCTTTTTTGCAAAATATAGTACCCAGCGGGCTGGTTTCAGTCATGCCCCAACCTTGCACAACCTCAACGCCGTGTTGCTGTGTAAATCGTTCGATAATCGTTCTAGGGCAAGCAGCACCGCCAACACTGACACGAGTCATAGTGGGTATGGTTTTGCCCGTTTTCTCTAAATAATCAAGCAATCCCAGCCAAATAGTAGGTACCCCTGAACTAAACGTAACTTTCTCAGTTTCAATCAAGTTTTGTAATGCTTCTCCATCGGCCATTTTGGGCCCCGGCATGACCATTTTAGAGCCTGCCATTAATGAAGCATAAGGTGATCCCCAAGCATTTACATGAAACATGGGCACTATAGGAAGAGTAGTTTCTTTATATGACGCAGCCACTGCGTCGGGCATACTGCCGCATATCGCATGCAACAAAGTGGAACGATGGCTATATACCACCCCTTTTGGGTTACCCGTAGTGCCTGAGGTGTAACACATGCCGCTGGCAGTATTTTCATCAAACTCAGGCCAATCAAAAGCACTGGACTGTTTACTTAAAAGTGTTTCATAGCACATTACGTTAGGTAAAGTTGTATTAGGCATATGAGCTTCATCGGTTAAAATAATGTAGCCCTCAACCTTAGGAATATGATCTTTTAGTGCTTCGAGTAAAGGTACCACTAATAGATCCACAAAAATAAATCTGTCTTCTGCGTGATTGATAATGTAGTTCACCTGCTCGGGGAACAATTTAGGATTGATCGTATGACAAACCATGCCACTGCCTGACACGCCATAATAAAGTTCAAGGTGGCGATAGTCGTTCCAGGCTAACGTACCGATACGATCACCAAATTTAGCACCTAGCTCAACTAAGGCATTGGCCAACTGACGGCTACGATTAGCGAAATCTTTGTAAGTATGTCTATGTCTTGGGTTATCCGCAGTGACAGAAACAATCTCCGAATCTGGAAAATTCTTATCCGCATGTTTTAGTATTGAGGAAATCATTAATTGGGAATTCATCATCAAAGCTTGCATATTTTTTTCCTGTAAATTATGGCTTACATCCATTTATCATATTTGCCTTGCATGTCGCTTTTTATCTCAAGCCGCTACCAAGCGGTAACACCACCATCAATTGCGATAGTTTGTCCCGTCATATACGAATTACCCGGAGACAAAATCAGTAACATGGCGTTCACTACTTCCTGTGGTTTAGACAAGCGTTTCATCGGTGTACCTCTTGCTAATTGGGCTTGTCCTTCTTGTGACGCAAATTCACCTAAAATAGCGGTCGGACTGTAAAAAGGACAAATGGCATTGCAACGCACGCCTTTTCTGGCATATTCTACAGCGGCTGTTCTGGTCAAGCCTACTACTGCATGTTTGGCTGCAGCATACGCTCCGCCTTTTGGTGCTCCGCCTAAACCCGCTAGAGAACTAATATTAAGCACGTGTCCTTCGCCTTGTTTAAGCATCGCTTCAATTTGATATTTCATACCAAACAGCACACCATTTACGTTGACGTTAAATTGGCTATGCATAGTCTCTGCAGTCAATTTATGTAAGGGCGTCATAGCGTGAGCAATGCCAGCATTGTTGACGCCAATATCCACTTTGCCAAATTTCTGTAAAGCACTATCGACCATGTTTTTACAATCTTGTTCTTTGGAAACATCACATGACATCGAGATTGCATTGTCTTGGTCTGGTAATGAGGAAAACGTCTCATCTAAGTTTTGTTGATTGATGTCACTTATCACCAATTTACATCCGCGTTTGGCTAGTCCTTGCGCTAACAAACGACCAAAACCGCCACCAGCTCCGGTTATCAATGCTACTTTCCCAGTAAAATCTAGTAATTCATCCATCAAATTATTCCTGTTCTTTTTGTAACTACAAATATCGTACTGGCTGCCAAAACTCGAGCAAACAAATCAGCATGTTCAGAGCTTATTAAAAACCTCAATGAAGACCTCTCAGTGTAGTATTAATGTAACTTAATTGTTATATAGAACACCAAAAGTGTTTTGAAAAGTCAACTTGCTCAAACTAATTGGGGAGTATCCATTTAGTGAATAGAACTGGCATTTAGTTCTCTTGACCGAATAAATGTGTGTTTATTTTATAGGATAGGATCAATAATTTAGAATGGTTTGGAAAAGGATTAACAGCAGCTGTTGCTATTTTAGCGCAATAATCTGCGCTTCGACGGACTCTCGTTTATAAAAAAATCCTGATAGTCAGCTTCAGAACAAAAATCGAAATACAAAAGTGAAGGTTATAGGACGAATAACGATGACAAAGAACAGTGCACCATAAATAACGGCATCTTAAAAATCATCCAAGACTAGCTGCAATCTTCTATGCAAACAAAATGGGTAACAACAACGCTGTAAATATGCCATTGAGACACAAGCCTAGAGTGGCAAAAGCTCCACAGGTTTCACTGATACTCAGGGCTTTAGACGTGCCAACAACGTGAGCCACTGAGCCGAGTGCTAGCCCTTGTGCATATTCAGAATCAGTTTTAGTGAGCATAATTAACCAAGGTCCAAAGGTTGCACCAACAATACCCGTTAATATAACAATAACCGCAGCAAGTTCTGGTGTGCCACCAATTATGTCCGCCGTACCCATCGCTAGTGGAGTAGTAATCGACTTCACCAGTATGCTCATTTGCAGTTGCAAAGGGGTATCTAATAAATAAACAGATAACCACGCAATAGTGGGCGCTAGACTACCACCGATCAAAATAGGCGCTAACACTCTGATCCCTAGCTGTCTTAATACCGACAATTGATTGTAAAGAGGCACGGCTAACGCAACAGTTGCGGGCCCTAACAACAGCTCAAACAGAGTTATACCGCGCTTAAACTCAGTCACGTCGATAGCAGCAAAATGTAAGATAGAAGCAATAATAAGTGTGCTGATGGTCAACGGATGAAATAACGGATTTTGCCTCAGCCAAAAATACAGATGTCTACTCAATAAATACACACCCAAGGTAACGAGTAAGCAAACAATCATAAAACTATCATCTTGTGACCACAATGGCGAAAATTGAATAACAATTTGTTGCCATACTGACGTCACAAGTACGCCTTATTGATCAATGTCTTTACTCTCATTAGTTATAGAATTAGTCACTTGATCAGCAGTTTTTACGCCCAACAAAATACGCTGACTTAACCAAAGTGTAATACCTAAACTAACTATAGTGCTCAGTAAAACTGCAATAATTAATGCAATATAATGTTGCACAAAAAAATCCCTATACAATAAGACAGAAATGAGTGCAGGTAACAAAAAAAGCGCCATATGAGCAAGTAGTGGACGAGCGGATTGAGTGATGGCAGTAGGCACTTTGCGCTGCGACAACAGGAAAATAAGCAACATAAAAATACCAATGAGCGCAGGTGGTAATGGGATTTCAAAATAGTAAAAACAAAAAAGAGAAATTAAGTAAATACAACAAAGCGCAGCGAAACCCGCTATGCAGCGCACCCATGTTTTAATCATATTGGCATATCTACTTATTGCTAAAAAGTAATTTCTTGATGGATAGTAATAAATAAATCGGTTCCAGCTTTACTGTAGTCAACTTTATATTCTTTATTATTTAGCGTTTGAATAAACAACATAGGACGGTAATTGCCGAAATTATCCGAAGAAGAAATATCAACCTTTGCCATATGCATTCGCTTTGCATCCAACTTATTTTCAGGAATTTTGCCATTATAGATTTCTATCTCGTTATACATAACGAGTAGCACAGGATCGTTCCTGCCATTTATGAGAAGCAAATCAAGCTTTTTCAACTTGTGTATAAGGGTGTTACGACCACTAATTAAATAGGGTTTGTCTGCCATTTACAGCTCCTTGCAATTTTCAAATAGGCATCTAATACGGAAATATAGCAAAACAAGGGTATATATGCACGACTAGATAACTGAGATCGTACATATAACGCGCATAAATGATATTTATCGGCTTTTTTTTAAAAAGTTTTACCTGTTTAATGACAACACTACAAAAAAAATTTATACTTCACGCCGCTTTTCAGATGGCATCTTAACTTTTCCTTAAAAAAAACATCACTCGCAAGGAATGAGTTACTGCTAAAAGAAAGAAAAGTGACTGCACGCTTTCAAAATTTGGCCCCTTAGCTCAGTTGGTTAGAGCATACGACTCATAATCGTCAGGTCCCCTGTTCGAGTCAGGGAGGGGCCACCATTTTAAAGAGCTTAAAGCCGAAGTAATTACTAACAAAATTCCAAAACCTCAAATTTTATAGCGAATTTGCAGCAAAGTATTTGTCAATCTCCCAAACACATCAATATCTTAATTATCTATGTTGAAGTTAGAAAGAGCAGTTGAAATTTTGTTGGACGGAATATTTAGGTAATATTAAACTCCCCAAACTCATTACAAACATACTATATGCATAAAATTAAATTCAGAACGTTAGAAATGTGTCTGTCTCCAAAGTGCCATTTATAGTCATTCAACCTTAATTATCTATAATAAGATTGTTTAGGTTATGTGCTCGCTGCATACGAATAATGTGCCATAGTCATTTGATGATTTCCGCTTTTGTTTCGATGCAGCGAGTTACTTTACT
>Ga0307981_1001278_pt1 | contig 22959 bp, 17 predicted proteins | sample OrgLakmetagen987_FD_201849 | JGI IMG/M metagenome (GOLD analysis project Ga0307981, IMG submission 201849) | Saline water microbial communities from Organic Lake, Antarctica - #987 | ecosystem: Environmental > Aquatic > Non-marine Saline and Alkaline > Saline | place: Antarctica: Organic Lake... | reverse complement strand
CACGGCCTGCAACAAAGCCCCGCAATGGGGCGCGGCATCGCGGAAATCATGGTGACGGGCGGCTATGAAACGCTCGATCTGACGCCGTTTCACTACGACAGGATTGCGGTGGGGCAGCCGATCCGCGAAAAGGCGATCATCTGAGTCATTCCGCAGCAAAGGACCACGCATATGCAAAAGATCGTTCTGACCGGGGCCGCAGGGCGGCTTGGCTCATATCTGCGCGAACCGCTGAGCAAGATGGCCGATGCGCTGGTCTCGACCGATATCGTCGACGACCTCGGCACGCTCTATCCGAGCGAGCGCTACATGCGCGCCGATCTGGCGGATCTGGCGGCGATGGAGGCCGTCATCGCGGGCGCCGACATGGTGGTGCATTTCGGCGCGATCCCCGACGAGGCCCCGTTCGAAGACCTGCTCGGCCCCAATTTGATCGGCGCCTATAATGTATGGGAGGCGGCGCACCGCGCGGGCGTGCGGCGGGTGGTCTATGCGTCGTCGATCCATGCGGTAGGCATGTATCCAAAGACCGAATTCATCGGCACGGACGTGCCCCACCGCCCCGACACGTTCTACGGTCTGACCAAATGCTTTGCCGAGGATCTGGCCCGGATGTATTGGGAAAAGCGCGGGCTGGAGGCGGTCTGCCTGCGCATTCTCAGCTGCGCGCAGGTCAGCAACCCGCGCGCGGTGGGCAGCTGGCTCAGCTACGATGATCTGGTGCAACTGGTGCAGCGGTCGGTCGACACACCTGTGACGGGTTTCACGATTGCCTACGGCGTGTCAGCCAACGACCGTGCGCCGGTGGATAATGCAGCCGCCAGCTTTCTGGGCTACCGGCCCCTCGACAATGCCGAATACATGGCGGAGCAGATTTTTGCCGAAGGCGGCGTTCCGGACCCGCAGGATGCAGGCCAAATGTGCCACGGCGGGCCGTTCGCGTCGGTGCTGCTGGGCGAAAGCGGGGTGGCGCGGCTGAACCTTGCGGACGAGGGCAAAAAGACCTGAAGCGCGCCAATTCGTGCCTTATTCAGCCGGGCCGGGATCGAACACCCGCATATCGGGCCGCGTCTTCAGAAAGATCACCGACAGGTCCGGCTGGTCGGGGATCGGGCTGCCGTCCAGCAGCCGGCTTGTCACCGTAAAGCCGTCGGCGCTGCGAAAATAGCTGACGCAGGCGGTGCCGTGGCTGCGCATCACCTCCAGCGTCACCTCTTCCAATTCACGGCGCAGCGTGGCATCAGCCAGCCCCTGCACGCTGACCTGCGCGCTTCGGCTGTCGGTGCAGCCCTGCCCGTTCTGGGCGCGCAAGGTGTCGGTGACGGTCAGGGTCACCGACCTGTCCAGCGCCAGTTGCGACACCACCCGCACACCGCCCGGCACCGCGTTCATGGTCGAGACGACCGCGCAGGTCACGCTGGCGTCGCTGTAGCCTGCGCATTCCCAGGGCCGGTCCTCGGTCTCGTCCAGCACCCGCAGGATCGGCACGAAGTTCTGCTGGCTCACATCAGGGGGCACCGAACAGGCGGCGACCAGCGAAACCGCAGCGCAGAAGGCGAGCTGCGCAAGGACGCGGTGACGAGGCAAAAACGGGACAAGAGACATCATGAGGCACAGTTTCCGGGGTTCTTTCACTGACCCGAAACCCTAGCCGATGTCCGTCCCGAGGCAAGCGTGATTTGATATGACCATCGCCGCGCTATCTGATAGTCAAAGGAGACGTCACATGCCCATAATCCGCTCACTCACCGTGCTGTTCTGGCTTTGCACAGCACTGGTCGCAGCAACGGTCGCAGCACCAGTCGCCGCACAGGTCGTCGAGGATTTTGACCCCGCACAAGGCCAATGGCGCTTTTTCACCGATCAGGTGATGGGCGGGCAAAGCGACGGGCGTGCGGTGATTACCGACGGGGCGCTGCATCTGACGGGTCAGGTCAGCACCGCCAATAACGGCGGCTTCATTCAGGCGCGCCGCGATCTGCCCCAGGGACTGCCGCAGGCCACGACCGCGCTGAACCTGCGGGTGCGCGGCGACGGCCAGCGCTATTTCGTGCATCTGCGCAGCACCGCGACGCGGCTGCCGTGGCATTATTATCAGGCCGAATTCCAGACCACGCGTGACTGGCAGGACGTCACCCTGCCGCTGGCGGACTTTGTGCCGTCGGGCGCGCTTTTGGCCCGAACGATTGCCCCCGAACGCCTGCGCAGCATAGCCATCGTGGCGTTCGGGCGCGACCACAGCGCGGATGTGCGGGTCATGCGGATCACCGCGCAATAATGCCGAACCGGTCCGTGCGCGGCACCGCCGCACGGCGCCGGTTGGATCGCGCACCACGTCCAATCAGGCGTCCAGCACGCTAAAAAGATCTAAAATCAGCCGTCTCAGCCGGGTTTTCGGCGATTGCGCCCGACACATGGCTGGACCGATGCCCTGGCGCGTGCCACGCTGACCGGTATCATTCGCTGGGTCATCCAAAGGAACCCCCATGGCCATTTCCGATCTCGTATTTCTGGACACCGCCCGTTTCGACGTCACGCCAGGCACCGCCCGCCTGCCCGAGAGCGACCCGGATCTGACACGCTTTGTCGCCGAATTGGGCAACAATCGGCTCGCCGTTCTGGGCGAGACGCTGTTCCGCGACGGCCGCGATATCGAGGTGAGCGACCCTAAATATCCGGTGCTCGACATTCTGGGGCCCGGTGGGGCCAGCCGCTTTGTGCCCGGCACGCTGACCGATGGCATCGCCGAACGGGCCGTGGCGCTGTTCGACGACGGCAATGACGGCGCGCTGCTGATCATACGCGACCAGACGTTCCAGACGTTCGAGCCCAACGCGCCCCCCGAGGTGCACCGCCTCTGGCTGACGCCCATCGACCCGGTGGGCAACGCCAGCGAGCGTGTTCAGCTTTATACCAGCGACGGGGCGGCGGGTGGGAACTTTCGCAGCTTTGCGGTGGAACAGGCGTCAAACGGCGATATTCTGATGCAGATCAACGCGTTCGATACGCCGACGCTGGTCCGGCGCTTTGACGCGGACGGCGCGCAGGTTGGCGCGGACATGCCGCTTGACACCTTGTCCGACCCGGCGGTCTATACCGAGATCAAAGAGCTGATCGCACTGAACGACAACGGGTTTGCCTATACGTTCACCAGCCTGCCATTGCAGGGCGACAGCCCGGTCGCGACGTTTGTCGCCCGCGTGGATGCCACTGGCGCGCCATTGTTCGACCCGGTCGCTGTGGTGACTGGCTTGTTCTCGCTGGGCGACGGACGGTTGCAGCTGTTGCAGACCAACGACGGCACGCTGATCGGGCTGCGCAACACGCCCCTGACAGAACGCACCGGCGTCGACGAGATCATCCGCATCGCACCCGACGGCACGCTGTCGGACCCCGTTCCGGTGACCCTGCCAGAGGGCAACATCGACACGCTGCAATTGGTGGCGCTGGACGACGGCACATATGTTCTGGGCTATAATTCCCGCGACACACCGTCGTTCACGTCCCAAGACAGCTATTTCCTGCAATCGCTGAACGCCGACGGCACCCCCGCCTCTGCCCCGCGCGAGGTGTTCGAGGGGCCCGCATCCAGCCTTGTGCGCATCTCACTGGACGACGCGGGTCAGATCGTTCTGGCGGCTCTCTCAAACCGTGGCATCGGATTGCGCAATGTCGACACACCGGTCGACGTCGCGGTGGTGGCGCGGGTCGTGCCCGTGAGTTTCGAAGATCTGACCGAAGGCGACGATGAATTCGTCTTTTCCGCAGCGGGCAATGTGGATGCCTTGGGCGGCAACGATTCCATCACGGGCAGCGACGGCGACGACCGCATCATCACCGGCGACGGCAACGACAGCATCGAGGCCGGCGCAGGCGACGACACCGTTTTTGTCGCCTTCAACGACACGGTCGATGGCGGCGCGGGCACCGACATGGTGATCCTCAACGACGTCACGCCCAACCTGTGGCGCTATGTGCCCACCGAAGGCGGCGGTATACTGGGCTATCTGCCTCTTGGGCGGTTCGGCGGACTGGAGCTGGACAGCGCTCAGATCCAATTGATCGATGTCGAGACAGTTCAGGTGAACTTTACCGATGGCACTAGCCAAACGCTGTCCGCCGGGGTGCGCGCAAGCTTTGGTGGCGACGGCGATGACGTGTTGGTCGGCACCGACATGGGCGAATTGATGAACGGCGGCGCGGGCGACGACCGTATCGCATCGGGTGCGGGCGCCGATCAGGTCAATGGCGGGACGGGCGACGATTTCGTGATCGCAGGCCCTGGTGCCGACATAGTGGCGGCGGGCAGCGGCAATGACACCGTGGCCGCAGGCTACGGAGACGACAGAATCTGGGGCATGGACGGCGACGACGCGCTTTTGGGCGAGGCGGGCGACGATTTCATCGCCGGTCAGATTGGTGACGACCGTCTGATGGGCGGCGCGGGCATCGACGTCTTGTTCGGCAACGATGGCGACGACATCCTCAACGGCGGGCGTGGCAGCGACCTGCTGCATGGCGGCGCGGGTGCAGACAGGTTCCACCACGCGTTTGGCGATCAGGGCGGTTCGGACTGGATTCAGGATTACAGCGCCGCTGAGGGCGACGTGCTGGTCACCACTCTGTCCCTGCTTGGATCGCGCGCGAATTTCCAGGTGAATTTCGCCAATACATTCGGCGCAGGCGCAGATGACGTGGACGAGGCTTTCGTGATCTACCGGCCCACGGGCCAGATCGTGTTCGCGCTGGTCGACGGGGCCGGGCAGGACGAGATCATGATGGCGGACGGGCTGACCACGTTCGATCTGTTGTAATATAGCGGCCCCTGACATGAAAACGCAGCGCCCCGGAAACCGAGGCACTGCGCAAGTTCAGCTGTCCCTGCGGGGACGTCAGTGCAGATCGAAGCGGTCGAGCTCCATCACCTTGGTCCAGGCGGCAACGAACTGCTGCGCAAACATCGTGCTTGCATCATGCGAGCCGTAGACCTCGGCGATCGCGCGCAGTTGCGAGTTGGAGCCGAATACCAGATCGACCCGCGTCGCGGTCCATTTCAGATCGCCGCTCTTGCGGTCGCGCCCCTCGAACACGATCTCGTTGTCCGACACGGGCTTCCATTCGGTGGCTATGTCCAGCAGGTTGACGAAGAAATCGTTGGTCAGCTGTCCGGGCCGGTCGGTGAACACGCCATGCGCGGCACCGCCGACATTTCCGCCCAGAACCCGCAGACCGCCGATCAGCGCGGTCATTTCAGGCGCGCTCAGCGTCAGCAGCTGCGCGCGGTCGACCAGCAATTCCTCGGCCGAGAGCGACAATTCGGTCGCCATGTAGTTGCGGAACCCGTCGGTGGTGGGCTCGAGCACCTCCATGGACTCGACATCCGTCTGGTCCTGGCGCGCATCGGTGCGGCCCGGCGTGAACGGCACGTCGATGGAATGACCTGCCGCCGTAGCCGCCGCCTCGACCGCTGCTGCACCACCCAGCACGATCAGATCGGCCATCGACACGGACTTGCCGCCCGATGCCGCAGCGTTGAACGAGGACTGAATGCCGCCCAACACGTCCAGAACGCGGGCCAGCTTGGCAGGTTCGTTGACCTCCCAATCCTTGGCCGGGGCAAGCCGAATGCGCGCACCGTTGGCACCGCCGCGCAGGTCGGACCCGCGGAACGTCGCCGCAGAGGCCCAGGCGGTCGACACCAGATCGGCGGTGCCGAGATCCGAGGCAAGGATCTGCTTTTTCAGCGCGGCCACGTCATCTGCGTCGATCAGCACGTGACCCACAGCCGGAATCGGGTCCTGCCAGATCAGCTCTTCGGATGGTGCCTCGGGACCGAGGTAGCGATTATTGGGCCCCATGTCGCGGTGGCACAGCTTGAACCAGGCACGCGCGAAGGCATCGGCGAATTCCTCGGGGTTCTGCTGAAACCGCTTGGAAACCTTGATGTATTCGGGATCGGTGCGCAGCGCCATATCGGCGGTGGTCATCATGATCGGCACATGGCCGTTGCCATCGACCTGCGGGGCGCGGTCGTCGTCCTTGAGCCCTTTGGCCTGCCACTGGTTGGCGCCTGCGGGGCTCTTGGTCAGCTCCCACTCATAGCCGAAAAGCACGTCGAAATACGACATGTCCCATGTGGTGGGTGTCGGCGTCCACGGCCCTTCGATGCCGGAGGTGATCGCATCGACGCCGTGACCGGATTTGTGCGTGCTCAGCCAGCCCAGGCCCTGCGCCTCGATCCGGCCACCTTCGGGTTCGGCCCCGACCAGCCCTGCGTCGCCCGCGCCATGCGCCTTGCCGAACGTGTGGCCGCCCGCGACCAGCGCCACGGTTTCCTCGTCGTTCATCGCCATACGCGCGAAGGTGTCGCGGATGTCATGCGCCGAGGCTTGCGGTTCGGGGTTGCCGTCCGGTCCTTCGGGGTTGACGTAGATCAGGCCCATCTGCACGGCGGCCAGCGGGTTTTCCAGCTCGCGCTCACCGGAATAGCGGCTTGCGGGACCACCCGAGACGGCGAGCCAATCGGTCTCTGCGCCCCAGTAGATGTCCTCTTCCGGCTCCCAGATGTCGGCGCGACCGCCTGCGAAACCGAATGTCTTGAAGCCCATGGATTCCAGCGCCACGTTGCCCGCAAGGATCATCAGGTCGGCCCAGCTGATCTGGTTGCCGTATTTCTGCTTGAGAGGCCAGAGCAAGCGGCGTGCCTTGTCCAGATTGCCGTTGTCGGGCCATGAATTGAGCGGCGCGAACCGCTGCGTGCCCGAGCGCGAACCGCCCCGGCCGTCCGCGGTGCGATAGGTGCCTGCGGAATGCCATGCCATACGGATGAAGAACGGGCCGTAATGGCCGTAATCTGCCGGCCACCACTCCTGCGATTCGGTCATCAAGGCGGTCAGATCGGCTTTCAGCGCCTCGTAATCCAGTTTCTGGAACGCCTCTGCATAGTCGAACGTGCCGCCGAACGGGTCGGAGACCGGCGCATTCTGGTGCAGGATGTTGATATTCAGCTGGTTCGGCCACCAGTCGCGGTTGGATTGCACGCCGAACGTCGCATGTTTCGTCGTTTGACCCATGACGGGGCATTTGCCGGCTGATTGATCGTTTCCGTCCATCTGATCTCTCCCTAGGTGTCGATTCCCGACGTCTATACCACCGGGCGGCCATTGGTATAAGTTGTATTTTCCGATCACTGCGATAACTTGAGGTTATGGCGAACCTGACCCTGAAACAATTGCGCTATTTCGAGGCCCTGGCTGCCCAGCGCCACTTTGGCCGTGCGGCGGATGTCTGCGCAATCTCGCAACCCGCCCTGTCTGTGCAGATCCGCGAGTTGGAGGAAACCCTGGGCGTAGGACTTTTCGAGCGCGGCGCCCGGCAGGTGCGGCTGACCGGGTTTGGCGAGGATTTTGCCCTGCGGGTGCGCGACATCCTGCGCGCGGTGGACGAATTGGGCGATCTGGCGCGCGCCGCACAAGGCGGCATCGCGGGGCGGTTGCGGATCGGGGTGATCCCGACGATAGCGCCCTATCTTTTGCCCGGCTTCATCCGCGCGCTGTCCCGCAGCCACCCGCAGATCGACGTGCATATCCGCGAGACGATCACGCCGAGGCTGGTGGCAGAGCTGATCGAAGGCCGCATCGACGCCGCCATCGTGGCGCTGCCCATCGGCGAGCCGTCGCTGACGGAAATGGCCTTGTTCGACGAGGATATGCTGCTGGTGCGGCCCATGGCCGATGCGGGTCTGCCGGTGCCCAGTCCCGATACGCTCTGCGATATGCGGCTGTTGCTGCTGGAACAGGGGCATTGCTTTCGCGATCATGCGCAGGCGTTCTGCGGCGGCCCCGCGCGCCGGATGGAGCAGGGGCTGGACGGGTCGTCGCTGTCGACGCTTGTGCAGATGGTGGGCGCGGGCATCGGCGTGACGCTGATCCCCGAGATGGCGCTGGCGGTCGAGGCGCGGTCGGCGCCGGTGTCCGTCGTGCGGCTTGCAGGCGCGCAGCCGGGGCGCAGTGTCGGCATGATCTGGCGGCGCACGAACCCGCTGGCAAAGCATCTGGGCGAGGTGGCGGAGGTGGTGCGGGAGGCGGGTTCTGGGCGGCAGGCAGCAACGCCGCCTCACAGCGGGTCCCGTCGATGAACGGCACCGCCTTCGGGTTCTCGGTGGGCGCATGGCTGGCTTCGTCCGTATTTGCACAAGGCACAACGAACACAGGCTTTTTCAGGATCTTGCTCCAGACGAATTCCGGCAGGCTGCCGCCCACGGTCGGATACATCAGCGGCTCCACGCCACTTGCGGCGCGAATGGCCCGAGGGCGGATTGCGCGGGTCTGGCGCTGCGGACAGCGCGGACCGGGAGGCCACATCGTCGAACGGCGGTTGCTGAACGTCACGTAGCGAAACCCGATGCCGACGGTCGAGACGACATCGGCATCACCTTGGAAATCCGTCCGGAAATTGATCTGCGCAGAACGCAACAATCCCATCGCGGTGGCGAGGATTTTCTGCGCCTGCACCACCAGTGCGACCCAATTGTTTTATCCAGTGAAACAGGTTAGCCTTTTCAGTGGCAAAACGCGTGCTCGGAAAAAAGCGAACATCTTGCGAGGGGTCCATGGTCAGGGATATCGGCAGCGACGGGGTTTCGCGCAAATCGTATAAAATTGAGGCGGTCGCCCGGGCACTGCGCGTGCTGGAGGCATTGGCGGAACGCCCGGGTCAGGGGGTGACGTCGCTGGCCAGTGAACTGGGCCTGACCAAATCCATCGTGTTTCGCCTGCTGCACACTCTCGAGGGGCCGGGCTACGTTCAGCGCGACGACGAACGCGCGGTGTTTTCATTGGGGCATCGTGTGGCGCTGCTGGGCGACCGTGTGGGGCGCGAAGGTGCGCTGCTGCATGTGGCCCGCCCGGTGATGGATCGGCTGCGCGATGCGACCGGCGAGAACGTCAGCCTCGTGGTGCGAGAAGGCACACATGCGCTGGCGATTGCCACGTGCGAAGGCCTTCATTCCATTCCACTTTTTGCGCAAAACGAACACAAAAGGCCACTGCATGCCGGGGGCGCGCCGATGCTGCTGCTGGCCTATACAGAGCCTGCAATTCGCGACCGGGTTCTGGCGGAACCGCTGCACCGCTACAGCCCCCACACGATCTGCGACCCCGAACGCCTGCGCGAGGCGATGCTGCTGATCCGCTCGCAGGGGTTCAACGTCGCGCTCAACGATCCGGACGATGGCGCGTTTTCGGTGGCGGCCCCGGTGCGCAACCATGCCGGTGAAATCATTGCGGGATTGTCGGTCTCTGGGGCGTCGGCGCAGCTTGATGAGGCGCGGCGCGCCAGCTTTATCGCACAGGTGGTTGCGGCCGCGGATCGGATTTCGGCGGATATGACGCCGGGTCAGGGGCGTTCAGTGCCGCCGTTTCGGGCGGGCTAACCGGCGGTCGGGACTGTATCACCGGCACGACCGACATGATCGAAGAGGACGCGTGCGAGAGCCAACTCGAACAGGTGCCCGCGATGATCGACGAGGTTCGTGGCAAGATCGTCGTCACCGAAGGCATTGCCAGCCCCAAAGACATGCGGGGCTATGCCCGGAGCCAGCTGGTGCTGGGGCAAAGCCGTCGATCGTGACGGCCAGGCCCTGAAACGGGTCGCCGACATAAGCATCCAGTCCAGGCGCCACGACGATCACATCCGCCGCAAAACTGTCGATCAGCGCGCAGGCCCGCGAAAGCGTTTCAAGGAACACCCCGTCCCCGGTGCCGCGCGGCAAGGGCAGGCTGAGGTTCGCGCCCAGTCCCGCGCCTTCGCCCCGTGCGGGATCAACGAAGGTTTTCATATCGCGTGCCGCTTGTCAGTCGCGCCATCGCTTGCGCAAGCGTTTCACGCCCGAGGCCCGATCAGGCGTGCTGAAAAACCGCTCACGGCGCGACCCAGCATCCCGACCAGCCATCTTCACCGGCATAAACTGCGCGCCTGTGCGGCACCTCGAGATGCACCAGATCAATCCGGTGCACACGGCAGGTCAACACCGCAAACCCGCTTTGCACACCCGGTTTTTCATAATCATACGGCCCGTCGATCAACGTTCCGGGCGCGGGCGTGGTGCCGTAGGATCCGCGCGACGCCTCGGGCACCTGTGCCCATATGTCAGCGACCGCCTTGCCCACCTGCACCACGACCCGCACCGCCAGCCGGATCTGCATCTGCGCCCCGGGCTCCCAGACGTGCAATTCCGCCCGTGGATCGGCGCGCAGCGCGGCGACCTTGGCTGTCGTCGGATCGGTATGCACCGAAAGCAACGCCTGCGCCCGGTCCGCGCCGCGCAAGGCCACCGTGCGCACTTCGGGCCAGCCCTGCGGCGACACCGTGGCCAAGGCCGGCAACCGCGCGGCGGACCCGGAATCGCTCACACCGCGTGCCAGAATCCGCCAGGCGCTGTCCAGAAACCCGCCCAGATCATTCATATCCCGTCATCTCCAGATAACCGATGCCCGCATGGCTGCCCGAGGCGCGCACGGGCCCTTCCCAATAGGCGATCGACAGGTCCATCCATGCGTCTTGGTTGATCGCGGCGACGGTCACGTCCACGCCTTTGGTCGGCACTTCGACACGCCAGCTTGTGGGGATTTGCCGCCCCGCCACAGGGCTTTGCACCAAAGGCGTCGCCACGAACGCGCCGTCGCCCAAAGGTGTCACATCCCCGCCTGCCTCGATCCACGAAGCCGAGGAAAACGACGTGCCATCGGTCTGGCGCAGCCGAAACCCCATCAACTTGGCACCGTCGTCAAAGCTGAGCGAGAACCAGTCCCAGCCGGTCTGATCGGCTGCCAGCGGTTGCGACGACCATTCGCGGTCCAGCCAAGCATGGCCGGTGACAGCCACCTCGCCTTCGGGCAGGGTCAGCGTGCCGCTGAGGTCGAAAGAAGGCTGGGAATAATAATAACTCGCCTGCCCCTGCGCGGATTTCACCGAATAGCCGTCCTGTCCGTGAAAGACCAAAGGCCCCTGCGCTGTCAGATCGACATCGTAGGCAAAGTCCGCCCCGCCTGCGCGCAGGTTCAGGGTGTCGAAATCCGGGCCTGCCAAATGCCATTCGTCAATCCACGCCTCGAAGGGTTCCGCAACGACCCCGGCCTGCCCGGTGCCGCCCCGCGCAAAGCGTTCGGCGGTGTGATGCGCATCTGCCGTGGTCACCGCCGCATGGCCGAACCAGATTTGCGGCGATTGCCAGCCTTCCCCTTCGTAAGGCGCCAAAGCCGAGCGAAAGAGCGTCCATTGCAGGCCGTAATCCGTGCCGTCCGGGCCTGTCATATTGGCGGTCAGATACCACCATTCGATGCGGTATTCAGGGTGCGCGCCGTGATCTGCCGGAAAGTCGAACACCGGCGCGGGCGCAGGCTGTGCGAAATCCTGAGCGTCGCTGCCGATGCCCGCGAACCCCTGCGCCAGTGCCGCGGCGGGGCACAGCAGACATGCGGCGATGATCGCTTTAACGTTCATTGGCAAACACCTTGAGCAGATCGCCCGGCGGCGTGCGCCGCAGCCGCCACGCAGGCCACGCGGCCGCCAGAAGCGCCGCCAGCAGCGCCAAGACCCCCAGCCGCGCGTAATCGCCGGGAAAGAGATACATCGGCAGTTTCCAGCCAAAGGCCTGCACGTTGACGATGCTCAGCAACACCCAGGCCAGCGCCAGACCCAGCGGCAGCGCGCAGATCGCCGTCAGCGCCGCCAGAACCAGCGGACGCAGCAGTTCCAGCTGCGAGATCGCCGCCCGCGTCAGCCCCAGCGCCCAGACCGGGGCCAGTTGCGGCAGGCGCATCGCGCTCAGCGTCAGCAGGCTCATCAAGATGGCAAAGCCCGCCACCGACAGCGTCAGCACGTTGAGCGCGGCGGTGACCGCGAATGTCCGCTCGAACACCGACAGCGAAAACGCCTTGATGCCCGCCTGGTCGATGATGTTGCCCTCGGGCAGGCCGTATTCATCGCGCAGGGCTGTGGACAGCGCGTCGGGCGTGTCGGTGCGCAGGCCGAACCGGGTGGCGATTGCGTCGGGAAAGAGCGTCGCGAACAGCGCCTCGCCGACGATGGCCTGCCCTTTGGGGTTGCCGTAATCGCCAAAGACCCCCGCGATGGGCAGGGTGGTGGCGGGCGCGATGCTCAGATCGTCGCCCAGCCAGAGGCCAGAGCGGCGGGCGAGTTGCTCGTTGACGATCACGGCGCGGCCCGTGGCGACATTTTCCCAGACCTCGGGCGCGGCGTCCAGAAAGCGCCAGTTGCCCTTGTAGGTCGCCCCGATCCGCGCGCCGTAGAGATCCGCATCCAGCCCGGCCAGCGTCGTGTTGACCCAGATCACCGGGAGTATTTCACGGGTGCGCGGACCGAGAAACGCGAGCAGGGCGGCGGTTTGATCGGGGCTCGAGGCGGTGATGTAAAGCTCGGACGACAGGCGCTGATCGAGGAAACTGGTAAAGGTGGTCCGAAAGCTCGACACCATGGTCGACACGCCCACATTGGCCGCCATCGCCAGCAAAAGCGCCATCAGGGCAAGCGAAATCCCCGGTAATTGCTGGCGCGTATCGGCCCAGAACCATTGGGCAGTGACGCGGCGGGCGGCCTTTTGGCCCAGCGCCAGCGCGGCGTCCAGCAACAAGGGCAGCGCCAGCGCGGCGCCCACCAAAAGCCCGCCCAGCAGCGCAAAACCCGCCACCAGCCCGTCGCCCCAGATCGCCAAAGCGCCCGCCGCCAGCAAAAGCGTCAGCGCCACCAGCCCCTGCCCCCGCCGGCCCCGCCGCGACGCCACAGCCCAGGCCCGCGCCCGCGCGCTGGACAAAAGCGGCATCCGCGCAATGCGGATCAGCGCGCCGGTGCCCGCCAGCGCAGCCCCGCCCAGCGCGATGCCCAGCCCCGAAAGCCACCATTCAGGGCGCAGCGCCAGCGTGTCCGCGACCTGCGCGCCGTAAAGCCCGGCAATCGTTGCGGCAACGTCCGGCAGCAGGCTGGCGGCGATCAGATAGCCCAGCGCCACCCCCAGCCCGCCCGCGATCAGCGCCACGACAGCCAGTTCAGCGGCCAGCAGCAGCACGATACGCCGCAGCGGCAAGCCCAGCGCGCGCAGGGTCCGCAGCATCGCGCGGCGCTGCTCGAACGCCAGCCCGATTGCGCCGTGCACGATAAAGATGCCGACGGCAAAGCTGAGCAGGCCGAAGGCGGTGAGGTTGAGGTGAAAGCTGTCGGTGAGCCGCGCGATGTCCGAGCCGCCCTGCGCGGGCTGGCGGGCCAAATCCGGGGCGAGCGTGCCCAGATCTGCGCGGCTCAATGGCTGATCGGGCGACAGCATCAGGCGGCTGATCCGGCCGGGCTGGTCCAGCAGGCGTTGCGCCACGCCAATGTCCGTCAGCGCGGTTCCGGGGGCGACATCCGCGTCGACGATGATGCGCAGGTCGGGCTGGTCTTCCAATGCACGCGCAGTGCCGGGGTCTGCGAAAACCACGTTGTCTTGCAGGAACGCGCCCAGATCGATGTCCTCGTTCAGCGTCACGGGCCCCAGCCCGCCGGGGGCTGTCAACGGGTCCACGCCGACGATGCGGACAGATGTGTCGCCTGAACGCAATCGTCCTTCCAGCACCGGAGAGACCAGCCAGCCGGCCCTTCGCAGCGTGACAAAGGTGGCCTGCGGGATCGTGTCACCCGCGCGCGGGACCAGCTGGTCGAACTGTCCTTCACCCAGCGTCGCGGCGGCGGCATCGTAGCTGGCGCGGGCCTCTGCGTTGATCGCCTGCACGCCGGACCAGAGCGCGGTGGCCAGCGCCAGACCCGCCACAAGCGTGAAGAGTTGCAAGGGGTTGCGCCGCCAAAAGGACCAGAGCGCGGATAGGGCCGCGCGGTTCATGCCAGCTGCCCCGCCCGCAGGTGCACCCGGCGCGACATCTGCGCGGCCAGATGGCTGGAATGCGTCACCATCATCAGCGCAGCACCGGTTTGCGCGACCAGCGCCAGCATCTGCGCCAGCACGTCCGCCGCCGTCGCCTCGTCCAGATTGCCGGTGGGTTCGTCCGCCAGAACCAGCCTTGGACGGGCGGCCAGAGTGCGGGCGATGGCGACGCGTTGCTGCTGGCCGCCAGACAGGTCTTCGGGGTATTTGTGGGTCTGGTCCGACAGGCCGAGCGCATTGGTCAAATCCGCAATCGCAGCCCGGTCCACCGCCCCCGACAGACGCGCCTGAAACGCGATATTGGCGGCGACGTTCAGCGAGGGGATCAGGTTGAACTGCTGGAAAATCACGCCGACCTGTGTGCGCCGCAGCGCTGCGCGGCTGGTGTCGTTCAGCGTCGTGATCTCTTGTTCAGCCAACCTGATAGAGCCGCTGTCGGCGGTGTCCAGCCCGCCCACCAGATGCAGCAGAGTGCTTTTGCCCGAGCCGCTCTCGCCGGTCAGCGCCAGGGTTTCGCCCGCCTCCAGCATGAGGTCCACGCCGCGCAGCACGGTCACTTTGCCCGCAGCCCCGCTGTAGGTTTTCGACAGCCCGCGCACCTCAAGCAGCATGAAATTCCCCCTTGCCGGACAAGAGCTAAGCCATGTCGACCCGATTGACAGCCCGCATTGCCGCGTCTGCGACGATCAGACCTTTTGCGGTGCGCCCAATGATGCCTCGACCTCGGGTTTGCGGACACACAGGCGCAAGAGCGGCGGCACCGTGAGCAGCGTCAGGAAGGCCGACATCGACAGGCCACCGACGACGACCGCGCCGAGACCACGATACAATTCCGACCCTTCGCCGGGAAAGACGATCAGCGGCAGCATGCCCATGACGGATGTGAGCGTCGACATGAATATGGGTCGGATGCGGTTGCGGGTGGCCTCTTCGATTGCGGCGATCGGCTCCATCCCCTCTTCGCGCAGATGATAGAGCGTCTGGTGCACGATCAGGATGGCGTTGTTAACGACGATGCCAACGAGAATGATGAAGCCCAAGAGCGTCAGCATATCCAACGGTTGCGTCTGGAAGACGTTCAGGAGCGCGAGGCCACCGACACCCCCCGCCGCAGCGACTGGCACGGCGATCAGGATGACCAGCGGCAGCACGAACGACTCAAACAGGATCGCCATGACGAGGAAGACGATGATGAGGGCGACCACAAGGTTGATCTGGATGGCCTGCCACGTCTGGCTGAGCTGATCGGCGGTGCCGGAGACGCTCAGGCGGATATCGGGCGGAATTCCCTGTTCCTGCAAAGCCGCGACGACCTCGCGTTCGAGCAATTCGACCGCTTCCTCGAGCGGTAAGGCGTCCGAGGGGCGAACCTCCAAAGTCACCGTGCGCAGCCGGTCGCGATGGCGGATTTCGGTGGGGCCGGCGGTCAGGACAACCTCGGCCAGTGCCGACACCGGCACGATCTGGCCGCCGGGGGTCACGACGGGGTAATTGCCCACATCCTGCGTGCGCACGGCGTCGCTGACCGATGTGTCGCCCTTGAGAACCAGATCGACGCGCTCTGCGCCGACGGTGATTTCGGCCACGCGCAGCCCGTCGTTGAAGGCATCCACGGTGGCCGCCAGACCCGACGAATCCAGCCCCGCGTCGGCCAGTCTCAGACGATCGGGGATCAGACGCACCTCTGGCGCGCCAAGCTCAAGCCCCGGAATGGGGCGGAACTGGTGACCTTCGGAGCGCGGCAACAGCTGGGATACGATGCCCGCCGCGCGGCCTGCGACCTCCAGAATATCGTCGAGATCCTGCCCCGAGATGTTCAGCTCGATCGCGCGGCCTCCGCCGACACCGCGCCCGAATAGCGACGGTTGGGTCATGAAGCCGAAGGTGCCCGGCTCTGCAAAGATCGGCGCGCTGAGCACGGGGATCAGGTCGCCCGCGCGCTGGCCGTCGACCGCTGCCGCCCCGACGAACGAATTGCCGGGTGTGGCGACAAAGAAGAACGACTCGATGGTGGGCGTGCCGTCTTCGAGTTGCAGAGCGGGTGCGGCCTCCCACAGAGGTCTTGCGGTGGCCTCGATGCGTTGGGCGATGGTCTCGGTCGTGCTCAGGTTATAGCCGGGGGGCGGGATGATGAGGCCGAAGACCAGATTGCGGTTGCCCTCTGGCAGATATTCCAGACGCGGCAGAAACATGTAGCTGGCCAGCGCCGCCCCGCCCGCGATCAGCGTCACCATGGTCAGGCCGATGGCGCGGTATCGCACGGTCATGCGGACATAGGCCATGACGGCGGCGCTAAAGCCCGACGCCAGATGATCCAGCCCCCAGATGCGCGTGGTCTTCTGGTCGCCGGTGCGCAACAGCCTGCTGGCCAGCGCCGGGATCACGGTGACGGCGACGACCAGCGACAACAGCACCGACACCGAGATGGCGACGGCGATGTCGCGGAACAATTGCCCCGCCTCCAGCTGCATGATGAGGATGGGCAGGAACACCAGAACCGTGGTCAGCGCCGACACGAGGATCGCGCCCCAGACCTGCGACGCACCCTTGTAGGCAGCCTCGCGGCGGCTGTAGCCCGCCTCGCGCAGGCGGTAGATGTTTTCCAGCACCACGATGGCGGCGTCGACGATCATGCCAACGGCAAAGGCGATGCCCGCCAGCGAGATCACGTTGAGAGTGCCGCCGGTGACGGCCATGACGACGAATGTCGCCACGATAGAGACCGGGATCGACAGCGACACCACAAGGACGGCGCGCGGGGATCTGAGGAACAGCATCAGGATCAAGGCAGCCAAAGCGCCGCCGATCCAGATGTTCTGCGTGACCAGCGATATGGCCCCGTCGATGTAGATCGTCTCGTCGTAGACCTGCTCCATGTTCAGGTCCGCGTCAGCGATGGGGCCTTGGCGCAATTCGTCGAGGACTTCGCGGATCTCCTCCATCACGCTGATCACGTTGGCCCCGGATTCGCGCACCACGTTGAAGGCCAGCCCCGGTTCGCCCTTGTAGCGCAGCCGCGCGGTGGGGTCCTTGTAGGCAAAGCCGACCTCTGCCACGTCGCCCACGCGCACGCGGCCTATGGTGCCGGTGGCGACACCAGATCGCAGGACAACGTCGCGGATGGCCTCTTCGGTGTTCAGATTGCCTTCGGTCCGGACCACGTAGCGGCGTTTGCCTTCGTCCACGTCGCCGGCGGAAATCGAGATGTTCTCGGCGCGCAGCGTCCGCACCACCTGTGGCACCGTCAGGCCAAAGCGCGACAAACGGCGCGGGTCGACGACGACCTGCAATTCGCGGGTCACGCCGCCAAAGACGTTGACCGCTGAGACACCTTCGATCCGTTCGACGCGGTCCTTGACCACATCCTCGATGAAATCGCCATAGGTGGGCATGGGCCGCGTGTTGCCCTCTTGCGCCGTGAGCATGACCCAGGCGATGGGGCTGTCATCCGCGCCTGACGTGTTGAGCGACGGCTCGTTCGCCTCGTCGGGATAGCTGCTGACCCGGTCGAGCCGGTTCGAGACCAGCAGCAAAGACTGGCCCATGTCGGTGCCCACGGCGAATTCCAGCGTCACCTCGGCGGTGCCGGTGCGCGACCGGGACGTCATGATCTCGAGGCCCTCGAGGCCGCGCAACGCCTCTTCCTGCGCGTTGACGATCTCGCGCTCGACCTCGGATGGCGCGGCACCGGGCCATGCGGTTTCGATCACCACGATGGGTTTGCGCACATCGGGGGCCAGCTGGATCGGGATACGGGTCAGGGCAATGGCCCCGAAGAGCAGCGCCATGACCACGGCGGCCATCACGGCCACGGGCCGGTCGATGGCAAAGCGGATGATGTCCATCAGGTGGTCTCCATCAGTTCGTCTCGACGGGGCTGGGCGCGATGTCCTGACCGGGGCGCAGGCGTTCGTTGCCGCGCACCACGACCAGATCGCCTTCGGACAGTCCTTGCGTGACCTCGTAGCGATTGCCCAGCGCCACGCCGATCTGCACGTTGCGCGGCTGCGCCTTGCCATCTGCGGCGACAAAGACCGTCCACCCGCCACGCCCCTGCACCAGCGCATCCTTGGGCACTGACAGCACGTCACGAGGGGCGGACACCGGCACATTCACGGTCAGCGACTGGCCCAGTGCCACCGCGTCGGTGCTGGCCAGAGCCGATGTGGCAAAGCGCACGGCGCGGGTGCGGGTCGACGGATCTTCGAGCGGCAGGATCGCGCGTAATTCAAGTTCGAACGGCGCGCCGGTCTCGAAACTGCCCTGCACGCGCTGGCCTGGGGTCAGCGCCGCGACATAGCGCGACGGCACGCTGGCCTGCACCTCGAATGCATCGGTATCGAGCAGGCGCACCACCGGCGTTCCCGCCTGAATGAACGCGCCGGGAATGGTGTTGACCTCGACCACCACACCCGAAAAAGGGGCTGTTATGCGGCTGCGGTCCAACTGATAGCGGCTTTCGGCCAGACGCGAAGCGGCGCTTTTCTCGCGCGCCTGCGCCTCGGCCAGTTGCGAGCGCGCCTCGAGCATCGCGGAATTGGCATCGTCGAACCGGCCCGCGCTGAACGATGTGGAACCGCGCAGCGCCTCAACACGTTCAAACGTGTTGCGCGCGGCGTCCTGGCGCACGATGGCGGTGTCGATGAACGCGCGCGCCTCGGCCATCTGTGCCTCGGACTGGGCAACAAGAATGGCCAGCAATTCGCGGTCCAGCTCCACCAGCAGATCGCCTTGCGCGACGCGGCTGCCCGCCAGCACATGCACCTGTTGCACGTTGCCCGCGACCCGGCTTGCGACAGCGCCGTCGCGGGCAGTCACCACCTCGGCAAAGACCGGGACGGTTTCCGCAAGGGCACGGGTTTCGACCGTCTGAACGCCCACCGCGGCGGCGCGGCCCTGGGCGCTGGCCACGGCGGGCACGATAAGGATCAAGGCTGCCACCAGTGCGGCGCAGCGCATGAGCGGATCGAGGCGTGGGAAGGAAGGAAACATGTCTACTCCTGCAATCTCCCAGACATAGCACATATCGTCGCAGGTCAAGGCAGGCAAACCGCGCACCGGTCGCACCTGTGCTGTGCATGCCTGCACCGCGCCCCAGGAAGATGACGCTTGACGGATGCGGGTAAACAGGCAAAAAATGAACCGATCAGTTCAGATTCAGTTCTGCGACCCTGCGACCCTGTGCACCACGTTCAATCTGCCACCCGTCGACCCCTGTCGACCTGCCACCCGCCGCACCCAAAAGGAGCCCGCCCCATGCACCCCGTTCTGTCCGCCCTGTCCGCGACGATTTGCGCCGCGCTGTGGCTTGCCGCGCCTGCCACGGCTCAGGACGTGGTCAAGCTGATCACGGTCGAGCCCAATTCCGGGGCCAACACCCGGCAGTTCTTTGGCAGTGTGGTGGCCCGGCAAAGCGTCGATCTGGCGTTTCAGGTGGCGGGCCAGATCACCCGGCTGCCGGTGATCGAGGGTCAAATGATGCCCCGTAACAGTCTAATCGGACAGCTGGATCTGGAACCGTTCGAGCTGGCGCTGGAGCAGACGCGGCTGCAAAAGGCACAGGCCGACAGGGCCGTGGCGCGTTATGAACAGCTCAGCGGCACCTCGGTGTCACAGGTGTCGTTGGACGACGCGGTGACGCAGGCCGCCCTGACGGCGGTGGCGCTGCGCAACGCCGAATACGCGCTGGAACATGCCACGCTGTCCGCGCCCTATGATGCGCTGGTGGCCGAGCGTCTGACCGAGAATTTCACCACCATTCAGGCCGGTGCCCCGGTGGTGCGCCTGCACGATATGTCGGAATTGCGCATTCAGATCGACGTGCCCGAGGTGCTTTTTCAGCGCGCGGGCATCGACCCGGATGTGTCGCTGACGGCGACGTTTCCGGCCAGCGACACGGTCTTTGCGCTGCAATTGCGCGAATTTCAGGCAGACACCTCGGATGTGGGGCAATCGTTCCAGATCACGCTGGGCATGGCCCCGCCAAAGGGGTTGCGTATTCTGCCCGGCTCATCCGTCACGGTGACGGCGACGCTGGGCAGCGAGCAATCGGCGCTGCTTGTGCCGCCCACCGCGCTGGTGGCTGCGGGCGACGGGCTGTCGGCCTTCGTCTTTGCCCCCGGTGCGGATGATCTGGGAACCGTCAGCAAGGTCGCGGTGACGGCCAGGCCGCTCGCCTCGGGGCAGATGCAAATCCTGTCGGGGCTGAATACGGGCGATCAGATCGTCGCGATGGGCGGTCATGCGCTGGCGGACGGCCAGCAGGTGCGCCGCTTTGCCGGTTTCGGTCAGTAAGGAAGCCCCCGGAATGAACATCGCGCGCCTGTCGATCGACAAACAGATCCTGTCCTGGATGATCATCCTCATCTGCCTTCTGGGCGGCGTCTGGGGTTTCTTCAACCTCGGTCGGCTGGAGGATCCGGCGTTCACCATCAAACAGGCGGTGGTCATCACGCAATACCCCGGTGCCACGGCCGCCGAAGTGGCCGCAGAGGTGTCCGAGCCGCTTGAATCCGCCATCCAGAAGATGGGCGAACTGGACCGCGTCACCTCGACCAACACACCCGGCCTGTCGCGCATCGACGTCGAGATCAAATCGACTTATGACGGCACCGAATTGCCCGGTATCTGGACCGATCTGCGCGCCAAGATCGACGATGCCGCCCGCGCCCTGCCCGCCGGCGTCAGCACGCCTTTCGTCAACGACGGGTTCGGCGACGTGTTCGGCATCTATTACGCGATCACCGCAGAAGGGCTGAGCGACGCGGAAAAACACCGGCTGGCCTCGTTCTTGCGGCGCGAGATCCTCGGCGTCGACGGTGTGGCGGATGTGCAGGTCCTGGCGCTGCCCGACGAGGTCATCTACGTGGAACCCGATCTGGCGCTGATCATCAACCAGAAAATCGCGCCTGCCGCCATCATCGGGGCCATCGCCAATGCCAATGCGGTCGAGGATGCGGGCAGCATCGGGGCCACCCGTCTGCAACGCCCCGAAGGCAGCGATACCGTCTCGGAAATCGAAGGGCTGACCGTGGGATACCGCGGCGAGGTGATCAATCTGGTCGATCTCGCCCATATCAGCCGAGGCCGCGCGGACGACCCCGCGCTGATCATGCGCTACAACGGCGTCGAGGCGTTCACGCTGGGCATCGCGGGACTGGCGACCGAGAACATCGTCGATGTGGGCCGCAGGGTCGATGCCAGACTGGCCGAGCTTGACCGCGAAATCCCGCTCGGGGTGCAGCTCAACCCGATCTACCAGCAGCATGTGGTGGTCGACGAGGCCTCCAACGGCTTTCTGGTCAATCTGGCGATGTCGCTGGCGATCGTGGTCGCGGTTCTGGCCGTCGCGATGGGCTGGCGGGCGGCTGTGGTGGTGGGCAATACGCTGCTGCTGACGGTGTCGGGCACGCTCTTGTTCATGTTCCTTTTCGGGATCGAGATGGAACGCATATCGCTGGGCGCGCTGATCATCGCGATGGGCATGCTGGTCGACAACGCGCTGGTGGTGGCCGAGGGCATGCAGACCTCCATGCAGCGCGGCAAGACATCGCGCGAGGCCGCGGACGAGGCGTCAGGCAAGACGCAGATTCCGCTTCTGGGGGCGACTGTGATTGGCATCATGGCCTTTGCCGGCATCGGTCTCAGCCCCGATGCGACGGGCGAGTTTCTCTTTTCGCTCTTTGCGGTGATCGGCATTTCGCTGATGCTGTCATGGGTGCTGGCGCTGACGGTGACGCCGCTTTTTGCGCATTACTTTTTCAAGCAAGGCAAGGCGGGCGGCGCGGATGCTTACGGCGGGGCGCTCTTTCGGGGGTATGCCGCCCTGCTGCGCGGGTCGCTTCGGCTGCGCTGGCTGGTCATTCCGGGGCTGGTCGCCATCACGGCCATCTGTTTCATGGGCTTTGGCCAGATCAGGCAGCAGTTCTTTCCCGACAGCAATACGCCGATCTTTCCGGTGCATTACAAACTGCCGCAGGGCACGCAGATCGCCACCACGGCGCAGGATATGGCGGTGCTCGAGGCATGGCTGGCGGACCGAGCCGAGGTCGTCTCGGTCTCGACATTCGTGGGTCAGGGTGCTGCGCGGTTCATTCTGACCTACTCGGCGGAACAGCCCGACCCAAGCTATGCGCATATGCTGATCCGCACCGAAACGCTAAACCAGATCCCGGCGCTGGCAGCCGACCTTCAGGCGTTCGGGCGCAACGCCCTGCCCGCAGGCGAATTGCGCACAAGGCGTCTGGTCTTTGGCCCCGGCGGCGGCGACCCGATCGAGGTGCGGTTTTCCGGGCCGGATGCGGCGGTGCTGCGGGCGTTGGGCCGGACGGCCATCGACGTGATCGGCGCGCAATCGGATGTGATCAGCAACCTGCGCACCGATTGGCATCAGCCCGAGATCGTTCTCAAACCGCTTTACGCCACCGACCGTGCGCAGACGGCGGGCATTGGCCGCGAAGAGGTGGCGCAGACCATGCTCTTTGCCACCGACGGCATCGCAGGCGGTGTCTACCGCGAAGGCGAGCGGCAAATCCCCATCATCGTGCGCGCGCCGCAGGGCACCGGGCTGACCATCGCCGATCAGGTGATCTATGCGCAGGGATCCGGCGAAATCGTCCCGCTCGAGCAGGTGATCGACGGCTTTACCTACGAGGTGCAGGACACGGTCATTCACCGCCGCGACAGGCTGCCGACCTTGACAGTGGCGGGCAATATCCCCGCCGACGTGACCGCCGCCACAGCGCGGGCCGGCATCGTCGCGGCGGTCGAGGCGATTGCACTGCCGGTGGGCTACCGGATGGAATGGGGCGGCGAATACGAATCCTCGCGCGATGCGCAGGCGACGCTGGCGCAGCAATTGCCGCTGAGCTTTCTGATCATGCTGGTGATCACGGTGCTGCTTGTCTTATAAAGATCCCAGCTTTTGTGCGAAACAAGAGCCACAGATCAGCATTTTAAAATGCTGATCTGTGGTGGTGGTTGGATCGTTTAGCGCTTGGTCTTTGAGGACCGTTGAAGAGTAAGAT
>Ga0307981_1001277_pt1 | contig 22964 bp, 16 predicted proteins | sample OrgLakmetagen987_FD_201849 | JGI IMG/M metagenome (GOLD analysis project Ga0307981, IMG submission 201849) | Saline water microbial communities from Organic Lake, Antarctica - #987 | ecosystem: Environmental > Aquatic > Non-marine Saline and Alkaline > Saline | place: Antarctica: Organic Lake... | reverse complement strand
GTAGTCCCCCACGGGCGCTGAAAATCGTACTTGTCGCGCAGCCAGCCAGATAAACAAATGGTGCTAAAAAGCTCGGCCTCAACACTCAGCCGCTTTTCTTCTTCTTTCTGTGATCTACCACCAGTCTCTTTCCGAAACTCAAACTCAGTGAGCCCTTGTGTTCGGCGTTGCATCTTGTACGCAGCCAGACCACCTCCTCCAACACCAAAGATAGTTGTAACAGCCGCTGTGCTGGTCAAGAGAGCAGCCGCGGCAGCCGTAGCGGCTGTAGACCCAGCGATGGCAGCGACACCAGCAGCAATCCCTGGAGCAGCCAGTCCACCAGTAACGGCAAATAAGGTACCGGCGACAACAGCCGTACCACCAATCTTGAAGCCTCTCATAATCTGCTCTCGAGAGAGTCCCTGCTGCTGTCTCGAAAGATTCTTGGATCGTCCTCTTCTGCCCGCGTTGGCTTGCTGTTCCAATTCTTGCTGCACTTGTGAAAGACGCAACAGTTTGGACGCGATACAATGTTCCAGAGACTCAAACTTTCTGGATGCCAGAGCCACCAGCTCGTCAAACGAAAGAGCCTTGGATCGATGCGCCGCTGACGACGCCACTACATCGACAGGATCGCTCTGCATGTCGTGAATCAGCACAGCTACTCCCAGCGTCTTGACAGCATGCCGGACTCGCGCATCATACCCTTCCTCGTTACTCAGCAAATGCTGTAATAAAAAGAGTGACAAGCATCGTACTCCGGCACCGGGTGAAAGAGACTCAAGAAAGGGAGCCAAGTGATCAATGTGGTCCATTTGCTCATGAAGCGAGTCCACCGCCTTGCGACTCTTGAACGAGCCTTCAGCCGTCATGTACCCATCCTCTGCTGGTGCTGCTTGTCCTGGTGGTTGCTTAGTGTTGGACATGCCGCGCCATAGTGGAGAGGGTAGGGGATTTCTAGCTTCGCTTTTTGGTTGTGGTACTAGTAGTTTCGAAAGCATGGGTAAAAAGGCCTTGGCTTGACTCCGTTCCAACATTAGCAAGTCGGCTGAAGACAAAAGCAATTGTGTGAGGATATCATACCGTCGCCGGCGATATCGACTTCTCGATAGAGCCACCTTGTTCTTTATTCGCTCCGTCGGCATTCGTTGCATCCGAGACTGTGGATGCACGCCACCGGCAGCGCACACATCGGAATATTCAAAGCTACTACTACCGACCGACTGGTTCAAGGGCGACGAGTCTTGCCGCACTGCAAAGCCGTCATCGTGTTCACTCATGTCTAAATATGCCATGGATTCTGCCATATTGGCATCGGTCAAGTCATCGTCTCCGTCCACGGTATCAAAATTGTACGCCGAGGCAAGAACTGCTGCGAGACAACCCTTTCAAGATAGATAAGTTACCAGATTAAAAGTTAGAGACGCACACATATCACATTCATATGCACAACACTGATTTCCTTCTCATTCAGCAAGACGCGTACCACAAATCTTCTTCGATCCTGTTCATCTGGTAGCGTTGGAAGTGTTTTCATTTGCAACGAGCGCAACGTTGTATCCGAATAGGTCTCGTTGGTAGCAGAGGAATGCGCCGCCGTGAAAGAGTGATCGTAGCTTCCATCTTCGGAAACGGCTGTACTCGGAGAGGTATCGTCCATGATACTTCGTGCTGCCGACTGTATCAGTGACGCTGTATCTACGGACGATGATGGTTCAATTGAACCACCGTAATACTCCGCATCTACCAAGGGGTGATGTTCGACGCGTTCCAGCAAGTCAGTCGTTGTTGCAGCAGTTGCCGCCGTTCGCGACGACGCCAAGGACTGGCTCATCTTTTTTGGCGTCTGGAACGCCTTGTCACTAGAACTATCTGTATCTACCGGATAATCCATGGAGTATTAGTAGGAACGAGCAGCAAAACAAGAGGTTCCAGAACACTAGAGGTCGGACGATTCTTCATCATTGTCAGCACATAACCATCAGAAACAGCGGCGAAAAAACGAGTGAAATTCGGACTCGGAACTCGAGAGATACCTGGAGAAAGAAGCTACAGTAGTAATCACGACTTGGACCTCGCTGTCTACTCTCTACTAGATTCTCTGGCCACTCTACGACTGCTTTAGCTACGGTAGCTCGATGATCTTAATCTTGTATCAAGTGCATAAATAGAATTGTTGCCTTCTAATCTCATGTAATACGCATTACTGTTCTCTCTCTTTCTAATAAAGGTCAGGGCGATCGGACGAGGTGGTAGTCATCACTTGATTGACGAAACTGGCCGACTTGAAAAAAGCCATTCCGTGTTCGTACGTGAACAGCTGGTCCTCTCGTTCCATCTCGCGGACACGGTTCACGTCGCGCTCCAACACTCGCTTGTCTTTGTGCATCAGAATCACACTTCCAATTCCAGTAAACAGGTCCACAGTGTAATCGACCTTGGTACCCTTTCTCACACCAGTTTCGAGGTAAACGAAAGAGTCCAACTGCTTGATCTCTTCGAATCCGGGAGTAGACTTAACCGTTCCGCGTGCAAAGGAAACCATAATAACTTCTTGTCCAAACGCCTTGAACGGACTGGGCGGTTTGGCCGGAGTAATCATAAACTGCCTACTATCAAGGTAGGAGTCGACGGTAGCCTCCACCTGAGAGTATCCTCCTGTCAATGCACGGCAAAGCGGACGCCAATTACCGTCGCCACCATGAGCGCGGCAGTTCATCTCGACCAAGCACGGTCCGTCGTTCGTCATCATAACTTCTGCGTGCGAAGGTCCATTCTTGACACCCAAAGCATCAAGTGTCTTTCTGGCGTAGGGAATGAGCAGCTTGGCTTCCACGGACTCTGGGTCGACAGGAATGCAACCAAAGTAGACGAAGGCCGATCCGTTAGCAGGACGCTTATCGTAGACCCACACCATGACAGTCTTGTGAACACCCTCACGCGACACATGGTCGATGACGTACTCCTTTCCGCGAAGGAATTCTTGACATAAAACCGCAGCGCAGTCGCCACCGTTGACCATTTGACTCTCCATGAGAACTTCAAAGTGCTCCTTAGCTTCTTCAAAGCTGTGGCACAGCTTGACTCCGTCGGAACCAGCCGATTCCACTGGTTTCAACACGACGGGGTATGGTTCCGTCTTGAGGAAGTGTTCAACGTCCGCGAATTTGTCGCTTCCGGCCTGTCGAACAGAGCGCATTCCAGTCTTCTTGATAAGTTCTTGCTGAAGCTTCTTGTCGCGCTTGTTGGGAATGACAGTCCCGTTAGTTCGAACAGAGAGACGCTCGGAAAGGGCGTCTGCCAAGTCGACACCAGCTTCACCACCGGCAAGACAGGCAACAACCCGCAATTTGCCTGCGGCCTTGTAGACGACAGCAGCAGTGTCCGCCAGGTTTTCGGCTTCGTTTAATTCAGCAAAGTATGTCAACTTGCCGACGCTGAGAGGTACGTGAGTCTTCATGTCATCGGAGAATCCCTTGGTCCAGAGAGCAATGAGACTAAAGCCGCGCTTTTGGATCTCTTCAGCAATGCAGCATCCAGTGGAATAAGGGTCAATAATGACGACCACTTCCTTGGAGGAATCGACGGTGGTCATTCGCTTCACCATGGGTCTTAGCTCCGGTCGATCGAGGGACATGTGTCGAATCAGCATGGGACCGTCGGAAGAAAACACACGAGTGTGTCCCCTTTCCTTTTTGCCCTCGGCGATCGATCCAAGAATCATAGCATCGGCGGTAGGCCTCTTGAGATTCTCTAGCTTGCTTTCGTAGACAAATATACCGTTGATCTGTTCCATATACCGAACGAACTCGATATCTCTCTTTAAGACTTCTTCGTCTTGATTTAGAAGAATGACACTACCGATACCGGTAAACAAATCGATCGTGTAGTCCACCTTGGACCCGTGCTTGATTCCAGTCTCGAGACAAAGGAACGACGGCAGGTTCTTGATAACTTCATAACCAGGCGTGGACTTGACCGTTCCCTGCGACATGGAAACCATAATGACTTCTTGACCCGCCGCCTTGAAAGGACTGACGGGCTTATCGGGGAGACGGTCAAATTCGGTTTCGTCCAAAAAGGCGTCCGCCGAAGCTTCCACCTGAGAGTAGCCTCCAGTCAAGGCACGACAGAGAGGTCTCCAGTTACCGTCGCCACCATGAGCACGGCAATTCATCTCGACCAAGCACGGCCCGTCTTTTGTAATGATGACTTCACCGTGCGATGGTCCGTTCAGAAAGCCCAAGGCGTCCAAGGTTCCACGTATGTAGGGAATGATAAGCTTGGCCTCGGCTGATTCCGAGTCTACCGGGACACAACCATAGTAGACAAAGGCTGAACCGTTGCAGGGACGCTTGTCGTAGACCCACACCATCATGGTCTTGTGGACACCGTCGCGCGACACATGGTCGACGACGTACTCCTTTCCGCGAAGGAATTCCTGACATAAAACGGCAGGGCAGTCGCCACCGTTGACCATTTGACTGTCCATGAGGACTTCAAAGTGCTCTTTTGCTTCGTTAAAGTTCTGGCACAACTTGACTCCGTCGGAACCGGCCGATTCGACGGGTTTGAGCACGACGGGGTACTCCTCCGTCTTGAGGAACGCCTCCACTTCGGAAAAGACAGTCCCACCGGCTTGTCGGACGGAACGCATGCCCCTGTCGCGGATAAGTTCTTGCTGAATCTTTTTATCGCGACGATTGGGAATCTCTGTTCCGTTGGTGCGAAGTCCGAGGTATTCCGACAAGGCGTCGGCCAAGTCGACTCCGGCTTCTCCCCCCGCAAAACAGGCTGCGAGGCCCTTGGACTTGGCTGCAGCTCGGATAGCGTCGGCGGTATCTTTGAGCGTGGCGGCTTCGTCTACTTCGGCCAAATAGACCATCTGACCAGCGCTGGTGGGGACGTGGGTCTTCATGTCCTCCGAGAATCCTTTGGTCCATAGGGCGATAAGGAGATATCCACGCTTGGCGATTTCTTTGGCGACGAGACATCCTGTCGAGTAAGGGTCGACCACGATGACGACCTGGTCGGCCGCTGCGACGGTCTCACTCTCTCTTTGATCCGATGGAGGCATCGTCGTATACTAGGCTTTGTTTTGCTTTGCTTATAATGGAGTTTCAAAAATATTCGGTGGTCTAAGAATGATTGGTATGTTCCGGTTCCGGCCTTTTGTGAACTAAGTGCAGTGCACTTTCGATCTTTCGTTGGAGTCGCGATCTATCCGGCAACAAAAGTGGACTTCTTCGATTTTTGGTGGTTGTACTACGACCTCGCGAACGATGACATTTATAATGTCGTAATGCTTTAAGTGTTTGAAAACAATGACGTAAATAATGACCATGTAAAGGGACGCCAAGGTCATCAATTGACATTTCTCATGAGAACTACAGTACGACGTACGACGTATGCTGTATTTGCGATTTGCAGCCGCGCGCGCACGGGTACGGCTAGTCTACAGCGTACTGTATCTATTTTCGATCACGCTTTCCATTCGTTGCCTCCGATCCATCCATCTGATATCCGATCATCGAAGAGGTCGTAAGTCTCTGGACCCGTCTAGTTGTACTGGTAGACGTTTACAAATAGATAGAACAATTATCTTACCATGGGAGGAGGATCTACTGAAAAACCCAAAACATGCGGCCTGACCGAGCTTCTCATCTTTATCGCTGCCATTATCTCTGGAACAGCATGCTCTGTTTGTAGCAAAACCATGATGGAGCTTCGTGGCATCGGTATCGACGGAACCGAGGAAGTTTTCGCCAAGCCCATGTTTCAGACATTCGGCATGTTCGTCGGGATGTTGTTAGGACTTGTCATGCACTGGATCGTTCTTTTCTTCAAGATTGATTTCCCCGGCTACGACCACCGCCCAAAACAAGCCGCCATGACAACCGTGCTGCCCACCAAGGCTGCTGCCGCGGCCTCCTATGGCGCCACCGAGAGTAACAACGAAAAGGATAAGCTCCTCCAAGAGACACCTGACCAAACTGCTGGTCCGGTGGGAACTCCCGTCTGGATGTACTTCTTTTTAGCCATTCCATCCATTTTTGATTTGGGGGCGACTGCCTTGTGTATGATGGGGTTGCGATTCCTTGACGTGAGTGTGTACCAGCTGCTTCGCGGGTCTGGTATTATCTTTGTCGCGTTGATGAAGCAACACGTATTGGGCGATAATCTTTACAAATTCCAATGGCTCGGTGTCTTTTGGAACGTCACGAGTGTCATTTTGGTTGGCGGCACGGCCATTCTCAACTCGACCGAGAATCCGACACTGGCACCGGGAGAAGCCCTCTTGGGAGTCACCTTGGTCATGTGTGGTGCCTTTGTTCAGGCATTGCAGTTTGTTTTCGAAGAAAAAGTCATGTCCATGGACGACGCGTCGGCTCCACCGCTACTTCTCATTGGTATGGAAGGACTATGGGGAACATTCTTGTGTTTGACCGTTGTCTACCCATTGGCCTATTACTTGCCCGGCGACGACCATGGCTCGTACGAAGATCCCTTCAACACGTACGCCATGTTTATGAACTCGCCCAACATCCAGTGGGCCTTTTTCATTTATTTTTTTGCCATTTTTTCCTATAATCTCTTTGCCGTCTTGGTCACGTTTCTGCTCAACAGCGTGTGGCACGCCATTCTGGACAACTTCCGTCCCATCACCGTCTGGGGAACCGACATGTTTATCTTTTACGTTGTTACATCTACTGGTGACTTTGGGGAACCGTGGACCAAGTGGAGTTGGGTGCAGTTGTTTGGCATGTTTGTTCTGTTGTATGGCACGGCCGTTTATAATGCGCCCAACGCTGGTTCAATCAAGGTGCAGGGCGAGTGGTTCCACTTTGGATTCGATATGCGAAGCGAATATGCAGAGATTGAGCTTGATATGCAAGAAGCCGAATTGGATCAGGAATGGCAAGACCGCAAGCAAACGTTTGAGAAGAAACGATTCAGTTCGTTTGCAGAGCGGTCGCCACACATTTCGATTCATACGCAGGCCCTACACGGTCTCGGAGGGTCCCATATTTAAAGATTATAAGACTATTGGAGACTACTCTAGCTACTCTAGCTACTAGCTAGTAAGGATACTGTAAACAGGATGAGCTCGCCACTACAGTACCTCAAGCGTACGATACGTTACAGTCAAGCTAAAAAATAATAGCTTCGCGCCACTTTGCAAGTAATGATCGACTCGTATACATTCCTCGTGGCTATGGATGGAATATAAAAGAGAGACAATTTTTAGCACGCGAGGCAAACGTGTAAAGCCGCGCGCCGGATACTAAGACGACAATGGGAAAAGACGAGCAGTCCGCCGTCCTACCGTAGTCTTCTGTAAGCAAGAAGTTAACGACAATAGCATACTAGACGAGAAAGAACCTTGGTGGAATGTACAGGAAGAATCGATAGCCAAAGCATTCATCGCACCAACGGCAGCTGTTAGTTTTTTCGGAGAATCTTCTTCATCGCGCACATTCATCGCGGAGACTCCATCGGAATTTTTCGTTCGACGCTTGACCTGAGAGCACTCGTCGCTTTCTTGAGTAGCTTGAGTAGCCCGAGTCTCGCTGCATCGTCGAAGTTCCGACGAATCACCTTGAAGAGCTCGCGCTGACTTGAACGTTACAGTAGAGCACTGCATTTCTCAGCATCAGGAGTATGAGCATGAGCAGCAACAATAATGACGATGCTGTCGCTGCTGGAATAACAACTGCCGACAGCTGGTCCACCGTATCGAATACAGGTGACAGACAACCAAGTCACATGGGAATGGATCAAACAGCACCTGCTGGCTACGAACGCCAAGCTCAGGTCGAAGATAGTGCTGATGCTTCTGTCCAAGGTTCGGGCGTCCAATCTTTTGAACTCGAACCAACAATTTCCTCCTCCAATAGCAGCAGCAAGGGATCCTGGGCGAAGCGGGTAGCATGGTTACGAGGTAAAAAACGAGATATGCTGGAGGGGGCGGATGGGTTAGAGTATGTGCACGCAAAACCTGCCGGGGAAGCCGTCTACTTTGGTGGACACATGGAAGCCGACCGAGTGTCTCCAGAACAAGCGAGACAACAACCCGTAGCCTACGCGGTTGCATTTTCTCCGCACGCTCCAACAGAAATACCAGTCGCACCAGACCCTTATGGATTTCAATCTGTATCTTCATGGTTGACAAGATCATCCCATGACCGAAGTAAAAGCGGGGACGAGGATTCATTGGCCGACTTTACCGAGGCCGAATGGACCAAGGCAGACTCGTCGTACGGGGCAGCGATACCCTTTGGGGGGTGGATCCCAAAGAATATCCGAAGAACGATTGAAGCCACTATTATTGCATTACTGGTAGTCGGGCTCGTGTACTTGGTGGTGGCTACGTCGATTCGCCTATCAGAAGAGCATCAGTCCAGCAATTCGAATGCGACTGTTAGTGGGAGTTCAGACTATGGCGGTCTAAACTTGGACGACGATCGATATATTGATTACAGCAACGATGATTATTCAAATTCGAACTCAGCGTACGGCTACAACAGCAATAATGCCTATTCCAATTATGGCTACAACGCGAACGGGGCCTACGATGCCTACGGCAACCAGAACAATAACGATGCCAATGACGGTGGATACAACTCGAACGGTGCCACCAATGATAACGATGATGACTCCGGAGAGCGCCAACTGGTTTTGTCTTGATCATCCAGGCGGTAGCACTGGACATCAAACTACCAGAATGCTTTAGACCTAATAGAACTGCTAAACTATCTTTCAAGCCATAACTTGTCGGACTGATGGCTGTTCCATAGAGAGAGAGCTGCATCTCTCTACTCGATAGCTATTCGAGGGCATTGAACTCTAGTGTAGTAGTTTAAATGTGTCTCTAGTAGTTCGCTCAAGTTTCTAGTCTGACGATGATCGCGTCAATTCTGGCTGCGATGTACTGGGGGCCAGAGTACCCTTGGGTGCAATCAACAAAGCCCCACCTGGAGCAGCAACAACGCGCCTTCCTTGAGCGCTAATGACTGTTCCAACTCCTGGCATCACGGGGTCGCTTCTGTACAGCTTTGAAATCATGCTCTTCTTAATGTGCTTTTTCGTCTTTTCTCCTCGCTGGCTCATCGAGGCGCCTGCTCGAAAGGATCCATGCTTGAACAAGGTAGGGCCACTTCCATATTTCAGGTATTCCTGGTGGCGTTTTGCTCTGATCATTGGCGATTCTTCGTCCGGTAGAGTGTCTCGTTTGGGAGGCCGTGATGGGGTCTTGGGCGTCTTAATCATGTCAGTCGCTGCCTCTTCTACCCTCTCCACAAACTGACGAACAGATGGCAACAAATTGACCACAACTCCCAATATAGCAATCGCAAAGAGTACCCAGAAGTAGCGATCAATATGCGCACTGGCGTAGTCTTCAAGATGTGAGATGCTTGTAGTACCTCTGCTGTTCTCAAACCAAGGTTGACAGACATGATAAAGTGCGATACACAGGACATTGGGTAGTCCTCCAATGCAAAATAAATTGATGGCGCTGGCGAGAACTTTCTTTTCTGGTGGCGACGCGGTAAAAGCCACTTCGTAGGCTGCAGACACGGCAAAGATTTCACCAGCTCCAATAAAAACGTATGACCACGTCTGCCACAAGATGCTAACCTTCCCGCCCGTGGTATTGTGCTTGTGGTGGATAAGGTACTCAACGAGCAGCGCCCAGCCAATGGAAAGAGCACCAAGGCCAGACCCGATGGCAAACTTGTAGGTCGTGGGGATCTTGATACCCCGCCTGGCGAGCATGGGATAGAAGCTTGTACCAATGTAAGAGCCAAACAGTAGCACAGCGACAGCATCGGCGTTGTTCATACTCGCAGCATCGATGAACCCAAAGCCTTTCTCCATTACGGTCCCCTGCAAAATAAACGTGGTCGCCATTTGCGAGTAAGCAATGCAAAACGGAACGATTAAGAGCGAAATCTTATAAATGACACTGAGATCAATGTTCGTGTTGGAGTTGAGAATAACGATTCTCTTTCTCTTCTTTGCAAAGGGACCTGCCTTTGGCTTGCTGATCACATATCGACGTGACCCAAGCAGAAAGAGACACACGCCGCAAGAAAGCATGGCAACCGGCAAAAAGTACGCAACGGTGACGTTTGTCTGAGCAAGAATGGGGACAGCAATACCGCCGACGAGTGCTCCGACATTGATGCACATGTAGAACTTGACGTAGTAGGCTTCAATGAGCGACGACTGCAACAAGGGATGAAATTGTTTCGCTCCAAACACATTCACACAACTCTTGACAATACCCGTACCAACGGGCCAAAGAAACAGGAGACCCATCGCAAGCGCCGTATGGTTAAACTCTGGTCCAAGAAATCCTGGCACCGTGGTGAATGCAATAAGGAACAAGCCGGGAATGTAAAAGAATATCGATCCAAAAATAATCGACCAGTATTCACCCAACAGCGAGTCGGCCAGAAATGCACCAAGGAACGGGGTAGTGTAAGCCACTGCGACCGACACGGATACATACGACGAAGCCGGGATAGCATCCATACCCGCATTCCAGTTGTCATCGTAAGCACCAGTAAGATACGAGGTCTGCGTGTAGTTGATGCCATAAAAGGCAAACCGCTCCAGCAACTCGACAACAAGGATCAAGATGACGGAATAGAACATGGGCTCCAAGGCGTAGTGGTAAACGTCTTCGTCTTCGTCCACATGCCGAAGAGGTCGCACCGTGTTGCCGCTTAGACATTCTTCTGGTAGTAGTTTCAGCTGCTCTTCGGTATGCACATTCGAAGGTAGTTCATCGTCAAACGAGGTGGGAGAGGAAGATGTCGTTCGCGAGGTCGAAGGAGACATTCCAAAGTTCATCTTTTCGGCAGCAGGAGGAGGTCCCTCTGGCGGGATGGGAGTAAATATTGACCCATTTTCAGCTGTTGTCATATTGACGAGTGGCTGACCTTCGGGTACAGCGGCAACACCACCATTCGCGTTTCGGAGAAAGAACTCCCGCTCTCGCTCGGATTCAGTCCTATCACTCATTTGAATGCTGCCCTTGAATGAGGCTTCCGAATATGGTAGACACAACTACGATACTGTATGCTACGATTGCAAGTAGATGAATCAACTTTCTTGGCAATCCTTTCTCGTCGATACAGTACGGATATGTCTACTGAAACGAGAATGCGAAGAGAAATTGCACCGATGGAGGAAAAAACTTATCGTCGTCGCTATATATTTGCGACTTCCGCATCTGCACTCTGCACCGCGCAATGGTATTTGACTTTGAGGTTATGTTGTCTTGCGAGGTCGGTCCAATTTCCACCCGACCTCTCTTCGAGAAGCCATACTGGTACCGGTACGGTACCGCATACGCAGTATACGTAGTACCACCACCTGTTGCCAGTATGGTACGTAGATTAGACACACGGGCACGTCTCACCTCCAGCTCCGGACGGGTGTTACGTGTTACCTGTACATACAGTACAGCACACCAGTGAAAGCCTAAAATAAATAAAGTGACCAGTTGTAATGAATCGGGAGTAAGTAGTAGGGTAGTCTTTCTAGATACGAGTAGTAAGAGAGAGAGAGTAGACAAGAGCAATTCCTTAGCGTCGCTTTTTCTTTTTCTTCTTTTTGCGGGACGGCACCGCCATTTCTTCTTCCTCCTTTCTAGATTGAGCAATTGCTTCCTTCCGTCGCAGCATGGTCGCCTCCCTCTTGTTCTCAGATTCACGGAGTGCCTCGTCTATTGATTGTCTGGCTGCCTTCCACCTTTGAATGCACTCGTCTCGCACCTCACCAGAGAGCTCAACAGTCTCGGCGTCCTGGCCGTTGTCATGGTAGTAATTTTCCAGAATGAGGCAAGCCGCATCCGCATCCAGTTGACCATACACAGAAGTGTACGGATCGCGACTCCGAGCACGCGCCGCCGCCATTTTTGATGTATACCGCTCGTCCCACCACAACACAGGAACGTTGGGTCCGAGTCGCTCCAAGACATTTCGGGCTAGCTCTTGGCCAAATGACAAGGTGAGATTTGTTTGCGCCGCTATGGTACCGTTCTTGTGCAGGGGTAAACCAACAACGATGCGCGATGCTTGTTCTGCATGGGCGTATCGTATCACTTGTTCACAAACCTGTGTCGAGTTGAGGTCGCTCAAAATAGCAATAGGCTTTGGCTCGTAGCCAACAGTCGCAGCGATCCCAGTCCGAACCAGCCCATAATCTACACCAATACTCTTGATACCCAAGAGCTGGCACGAATCTTGTGTAGCAGCAGAGGCTGCGTCAATCAGGGACGACGCTGTCGGTCGGGAAGATGACGACGGTTTCGAAATGGCCGAAAGTTGGTCCTCGAGAGAGTCACTAGACATGGCGAACGATGGGAACTCATTTCTGAACCTCATGATTCGGACAGATGGTTGCTTCGGACGGAAAGAGCGTTGTGGAGATGACCATGCATCGCTCCCGACCAGACCAAAGGCAACCGTTAGCAGTGCAAAGAAGAACACGTGTGGTAATGGGTTTGATCCTTCTTTTCCACGATTTATTTGATTCTTGAGTACTTCATACCGTTCATAGTCGTTCCTGTCGACATAGGCTATTGGAGAAGACTCCTCTTGTCCCCTCGAGCGTGTCATGGTGCTGATGGCGATAGCGATGGCAGGCACGACGTTCTGTGGTCTTTATCGTTTGTCGTTTGATGTTTTGACTGATGGTACTCAGAGTTTAGGATTTGAAAATATGAAAATTGGCTTGCTCGTTTTAGGAAGGCCACTTTACGGTCTTGAAACGAAGCGAAGAAATAAGACGACGGGAGGACATGGAGAATGGAGAGGCGAGAGACTGCTACAGACTACTCTAGCTACTACGCGTTACCATGAGACTGACAACGGTCCTCCAACACGCTGCCAGTGGCGGCAATGCCCCGTTGAAGCGTAACTCGAAATCCCTGGCTCTTTCGGTGTACTTTAAGCAGCCGGACTTTGGGATGAAGGACTACGAAATTTTGAGCCGAGCTTCCGCCTTTTTGCTGGGTGTCGATGCTCCAGATGAGCCCGAGCTAGAAGGTCCTTACGCACACCTTGAGGCGTCAGAACGGAAACGCGAAAAGCGGGACTATTTGAGAACCCATAAATACTCTTACGCGGGTGGTCCCGGAAGAAAAATGATGGATCTGGGATGGCTAGAGTTTGCCCCGAGGGAAGTCCGTCCACAAGTTCACGTTGTATGCTCCAGTCACGTGCTGGCTCCCTTTCTGTGGAAGGACTATTATCCACAAGATTGGTTGTCTCATGTTCGGCGGGAGCACTGTGTATACTCAGTGGAAGTGTTTGATGCAGAGCAACCAGAAGAATCTCTGGCCAAGATAGCCCTCAATCCAGAACCGTTTCACCACCCAGAAGGTCGCGACATTGCTCTCATTCATTTCAAGGAGGAGCAATCGTCTTTGGATTTACTGAAGAGTCTTGGCGTCGAGATACAGCACTTTAGAGACCCCGACAAACTTTTCAAGAAGGGAGAAGCCATACACTTTGATGGGTTCGTCGTGTCGGAACAAAACGTGGCCGACAGTACAGATTTTGGCTCGAGTCAAACAGACAAGCCACCGGAGCAAGTGGACGAAGACCTGCGCATCTTTTATCCCTACAAAGAGTCTGGTACTTTGTCTTTTCACACTAAAGATCGTTTCTTTGCCACTACGCCTGAGCCGCTTCCCGAAGGTCTCTGTGGAGCACCCGTTTTGGACGCAGACGGCGACTTGTGTGGGACTGTCGAAGGTATTGTACCAGTCACTCACAAGGACGAGCGGCTAGCAGGAAGTGCAGCATTTATACCATCCTACGTGATGCAGTCCTTTGTCGATTATGTGGAACGCGGTCTGTTGGAGGCTATCATGCCCAAGGATCTCTTTCAAATGGCGGTTACCGCCAAGAAAACCAACTCTGTCGGTGGTGGAGTCTTCAAAGCAGATGGAAAGGGAACACATTCTAGTGAGAGTAATTGGGAAGAAGCGTACGATATCGCGCTGGAGAATCTCAAGAAACGGTACAGCAAAGAAGAGGTTGACGCTATTCTACATGCTGTCGAACGGGAGCGCACAGAAGTCCTTGAAATCTTCGACAAGGAAGGAGGAGACATGGACGAGATTATGGAAAAAGTAAGAACCAAGACGCTGCACATCAGAGAACTGGTTGTGGATCAGTATAGAAAGGAGAAGATGTCAAAGGACACTTCGGAGGAGAAAGTCGAAAAGAAAGTCTAAGGTAGATTAAAAATGCTCAAGCTACCGTTGTGTGCACCAAGGGTTGGTAATTGACACGTTGTTGCCGGGTCTATTTTACAAACAGCCGAATGTCCACATGTCAGCTGCTTCCGGAGCGAGGCTAGAAAGGACCGACCAGAGTCTATTGCGTTCTGTCTGTTCGTAAGCGGAAGAGGACGCTCTTCGTTCGGATCTCGAATTGAAGTACTTACCAGTGACATCCTCAACTTCATCCGAAGAGCAAAGCCAAGTCTGATCCAGAGCGTCTTCGACGTTGATTCCGCATGGGCCCCACCCAGCAAGTAACATTTTTGTATTGACGGTTCCAGGGTCGAGACAGTTGCAGGTTATTTGATCTACGTCAATCCCTGCTTGCTGGAATCGCGCTGCCATTTCAATCGTTAGCATCGCATCCAATAGTTTGGACTCACTGTAGGCGCCATGCGCACTACATAGTCGCCTGGAATAGTGAAGGCCGTCCCAGTCTCGAATGGATTGGCACTGCGAGATCGATGACGCCAGCACAATTCTACTCTTTTGCTTCAGCAAGAGGGGTAAAAGATGAGATGTAATGACAAAAGGAGCCAATACATTGACTGCAAAGGTTTGTTCTAGAGCAGCATCCGAGGTAGTTATGAGTTTCTCGTTGAACACTCCGGCATTGTTCATGAGGACAGACAGCTGTAGGTCATTTTCGTCGCAGAGTGTCTCCACGTCCTTTGCAAGCTGCTTGCACCCTTCGATCGTCGATAGATCAGCTGGTGGTAGCGAAAAGATGCGGCAGCTCCCTTCTTCAGCAAATGATATAATCTGCTTTTCGGCTCGATCAATGCGACCTGCATCGCGGCCATGAATTAGGACGTCGTAACCTTTTGCCGCCATGTTCTTGGCTGTAGTCACGCCGATTCCATCCGACGCACCCGTTACTAAATATGCCGCCAAGGCCGAGGTTCGCATGATATGATTCCACGACCAGAGAAGGAGACACGAGAAACATAATGTCCGCGCATAGGGCATTACAAGGGGAGATACGTACCGGTAGCCAAGATAACAAGAGATCAAGAGATGTCCTTTGGGTTTGGTGATGGCGTCGACTTGAGTCGATAGTAGATACTATAGTAGTCGAATGCAAAAACGAAGAAATTCAAACAAGACCTGAGAAGACAAATTACATAAGCCAGCCCCCAACCAAAAGCAAGATGGTAAGGGAAGGGCCCTCAAGATTGAGCTCGTGCTATTTCTTAATCACAATGAGAACCCAAGAGAACGTTGAATGATTTCGGCTTCGCCACCCTTATTCGGGATACGTACTAACGTGAGGCCCCAGTCCTCTTTGTTCTTCTATTGAGCTGCCACGTCGCAGTCCAAGATTCATGATTTAAATACAAAATACCTTCTTTTAAGTGGGTCATTAAACAAGTTTAGGGGTTTAATTACAGTGGGGCGCTATTCTACGACTAGAAAAACTGTTGGGCTTTATTCAATCTTGCCTGCTTTTCCGTACGGGGTTTTTACGTGTTGATCTCACAATTCAGAATCCGCCTCTTTCATTTCTTCTCCGCACCATCCGCACCATCCGCACGCAAGTTGCAGCAACAACATGATGACCTTCAACCCACGTTACCTGAATGAACAAACCAATATGAACACCATGAATGTCTCAGCTCGGGATGCCATGAACCTTATGCCCGCCCGACTCAGTAGGTCCTTTCCTCAAGACATTCAGACCGAGTTGGCCAATGTTGAGATGGAAATGATGCAAAGTGTCGTGAAAGCTCGCCTTCGTGCCGTCCAACAGATGAGTGACCTTCGCTTGTACCAGCAAGTCACCAACACTTCTATTAACAACGCCAAGTCCATTCGAGGTCCGTCTCCTGCCAAAGGCCTTGACCTATTGGGATCAGCGAGCTCCTCCACCATTCGTCTCCCAACGTCGCAACGTCAGACGCCCTTGTCCATGGCGCCCTCTCCGCACTGCCTCCGGGCTTCGCCGACCACCTCTTTCAACATCAACACCAACTTTGTCAATCCTACTGTCACCATTAACGATAATGCTTCGACTAAAACCAAAGAGTCGTCCGCCAGCACTCCCAAGCAGCCAGCAACGTTGAATGAGGATGGTTCTCGCCTGTACATTAATGTCATTCAAGATTTGGATGTCATGTGCGGCCGAGGAGGTCGCTCTAATCACCACAGTGGAAATAAACGGTACCGTCATGTGGTGAGTGATATCAAGCTCATGTACCGACGAACCGAAGCCAAGGCCGTCAAGACGGACTTGTCTCGTGCCATTGTCGAGCACGTGTGCGATTATGGCGGTCGATTCATCAAGCAAGAGGGAGGCGCGAATGGACGTTACTATGTCTTGACCAAGGCAGAGGCCCGCAAAAAGACCAGTCAAGCCTTGCGTGAAACCAAGGCACTCAAGTGGACGCTGTAAATGCATCCATTTATTCATCCTCATTCTTTATCTTTTTATCTTTGACACGCCCACGAGTGTGTGTCGGGTACGAGCGAAAAACACGCAATAAGGCAAAAACCTCAACACAACCTGTGTATAACAAATGGGAGTTTCACGTTTTCAGCAATATTCTATGGTATGCATCTTGGCATTGTAGATACAGTATAATAAGAATTGGTTGGATAAAGTAGTGTCAAACTGGTTGTTGCATATTACTACGTTAAATACGCATGAACGGGCAAGAGCGACTCCAAGCCCGGCCAAGCTGGTCCTTCCTCCTCGATTACATTACGATCGTCGTCATCGTCATCTACAGCATTCTCGTCGTCGTCGTCTTCTGGATCACTGGTATTCCCAGCGGCAGCCTTTTTCTTTTTCCTCTTTTGGGCCACGGCAGCGTGATGCACCTTGCCTTCGGTCCGTACCATTTCCATCAAGACGGGGTCCAGTAGCAGGGGCGCAACGGCGCGACTGACAGCTTGCACTTCCGTGACCCGCCCGTAAGCGTACACATCGTGACAAATGGGGAATATGAACGACTGGGTCGATAGAGCCGCGTTGCCCGAAACGTAGGCCGTGCGAGCCCGCGATTCTTCCCACAAGTCGACTCCGGCGGCACCGACCCAATCGTCCACATGAACCTCGTCGTTATCGTCATCGTCACTCTTCTTATATTGATTATCAGTATTCGAATTTTTGCCTCGTATCTTGGGTTCGGGCAAAGGCTCGTCCCAGCAGTCGTCGCTGGCGCGTGGTCTCTTGCTGCTGCTGACCGGTGGTGGTGGAGGAGCGGGTGGCTTGCGGGACCGTGCAAAGATACGAGGAGGCACGACGGGTTGATCGTGACTTACATCCCGCAACATATCGTGCGAATCAATGGCGGCATCAACCAAGCGACCCACGTACTGAGCCGTTAGTGCGGATATAAGGTCGACCGTTGCTGGGTTGACTTGTGCTGGCGGCACGTCTCCGGAACCGTGCATTAAGAGCGGCATATCTCGGCTAATGGAATCGACAACCTTGCGAAAGGCGTCCGTCAAGTGAGAGGGTGCGTCAGTGGATGACGACATGGTGGTGCAATCAATGCAGGACAGTTATGGCTTGTATCATTTGGTATACGGTATCATCCGGTGTTGGTTGTCGCTGTCGCTGCATATCTTTCAGTCGAGGGTCGATCATGGCAGCAGAAGAACGACGGCACGCAGTCAGACGGGTCTGGGAGCGCTCTATTTCTGAAAAATGTTTTGGCGCGTCTGAAAAAAGCCGACCCCACCGGTCCCTATGTCCATAATTAACTTGATCTTGACATATCGTGAAGGGAGTCTTGCAAGAGCGTCGGGAGTGAGGCAATAGTAATTTGTTATTGAGGTCGGGAGTTCTTCTAGTGTGTACGTGTGCTGGACAGTGGGTGGGTGGGTCGTCCCTTCTGATCGGCACCTTCGTACAGTGTATACCGGTACTATTATGTCTCGGGTGATCAATGCCACTAAAGAATTGCGGCAGCTACAGTAGCTGCTAGAAAGGCAAGTAGTAGTTCGTAGCATAGAGCTCTACTAGAGCTAGAGAGCTAGTGCATGTTCGGTAGTGGTTCGAAGCAAAGGTCTACAGTACTGGTATGGAGTGTCTCTCACGTTCACGCGAGCGCATTCATCCATCCACAGTCATACATTTGCTCTTATTGGAATGGCATGCACCTTGTTGTCGGTCAAACAATAGTTGAAAACGAGCGGTGTTGCATCATTCGCACTGCTGCTAGTAGCAGTTCGCCCCTTGATATCGCCACCCCAACCTCGACCCGCAGCCACGGCGGTAAAGAGCAACCGCCCGTGCGCCTCTCGCGTGTATCCACTGGCCAGCGGCGTGACGTCCACGAGACAGTCTGCCACTTCGACGAGACTCCGCTCCCAAGGAACGCAATCTTGCTGTTGCGCTTGACGTTGTCCCTTGCCTCCGGCACCAACCCAGTCGGGTTGCCTGGATCGCTGTTCGACACTGGCGCCCGCCACGGTGGAGGCTCCGGACGACCGTTCTTGATCCAAATCTTGGGAATAGCGAACGACGAGTCCAAAGGACTCGGTCCTAACCGCAAGCGCATTAAATGAGACGACCAAGCCGTAGGCCAAACGTTCACCCACTAGTGCACCCAGGGCGGAAACATCGTCCAAGATGATCCATGGTACCGCGACACTGTCCGTTGACGTTGACGTCGATGATGATGATGCTTGCTGTTGTTGCAGCCATTCCTTGGCTTCTCGGTACACTTGTTTGGTAAAAGCTTCCATATTCAAGTCCTCGTCAGTTTCCAGCTGCTTGCCCATATCGGCCGTCAGAGATCGAATCGACAATGGTAGTGACGACACTAGTGACGACTGCTGCTGCTGGTTGCTTTCCAACGTTCGGAGGTAGTTGGTGGCGGCCTCGCAGCCAATCTTTTTTAGCGCGGTCGCAATCAACTTGACTGTCAATGGTCCACACGACAACCACAGCACGCGGCCTTGTCTGGTGTTGTTTTCCAAGACTTGGGACGCGACAGTGTGCAAGAGAAAGCGACCGTCACTTTCGACCGAGTCACCAATCAATATGGTGCGGGGGCTGTCGTGGACCGACCATGGGACAACTTGGGTCAAGAGTGTTGTAGAACTACTGGGGTTCATGCTGAGAGATGTACCTGTATACTGCGTTAATGCTGTACTGTAAGTGGTACTACCGTATGCTGGAAAGCTTCAGAAACAAGCGACACCGGCATAGACTAACTGTTGCACCGTAACCAAAAGAACAAATAAAAACTCAGGGCGGACATAATATCATCATCGTCATCATCGTCACCTGCTCGCCACACGAAATCGAATGAAACGGAAAAAAAGCGTACGTTTCGCGCCACTCATCTTTTTCGCGCGCGTCCTCCGACCGCTCTTATCGTCTCCATATCGCCATTGCCGCCATCAAATAGACATTCGACATTATCATATAGTATCGACCATCGGTGCATCGCTGTCACTGTCTCTGTTGCCTTGCCGTATCATGTCAGAAGAACCCGAACCATCGGCACCCGCAACGATCGAGGCGGACGCCACGCAAGAACAAGCGTCTCCAACTACAAGCCCAACGACTGATGGCACTACGAGTAAAGGCGACGCTACCTCCACTGCAGCAGCAACAGCAGCAGCAGCAGCAACAGCAGTAGACACAACACAGCAATCACTGAATGCCACATGGACCTTGTGGTTTGATAATCCCCGTCTTGCTCCCGCTGGTAGTGATTGGAAGGAAAATTTGAAACAGTGCGGGTCCTTTGACACGGTGCCGCTCTTTTGGAGTATTTTCAACAATCTCAAGCCAGCAACGAAGCTGAGCATGAACTCCAACTATTCCGTCTTTCGATACGGCGTCGAACCCAGTTGGGAAGATGCCGAAAATTTCAACGGAGGAAAGTTCGTTCTGACGATTGCCAAGAAGGATTCCAAAGCCGGCAAGGGCGACGAGTGGTGGCTGTATACCGTCTTGGCAATTATTGGAGAGACCATGGATGTGGATGGCGACCAAGTCAATGGAGCAGTAGTGTCCATTCGAAAGAATCAAGATCGAATCGCTCTCTGGCTCAAGGGTAGTGAACGGGAAACCTGCGTAAATATTGCGGAGCGGTGGAAAAAGGCACTCAACATGGAAAAAGGAAGCGTAAGGTATCAGACGCACAAGGATGCGGCCGCCAGTGGACGTTCCTTTCGCAACGAAATCCATTTTGAAGTATAAACGAAAGATTTGGCACTGTGTGTGCACTGAAAGTCACTACAAGTCTACTAATACTAAGAATTCTACTGCTCTAGCGTGTCACTGCTCAAGCTTCTCGCAGTGCCGCCGTCCGAGCAGCCTGTTGGCGCGCTAGATCCATGTCTCGTCGGACATGCCGGCAACGGTCTCCAAAATCGGCTTGATACTCTTGCATGGCAGCCGGCAGCCATTGATCGAAATTAGCAATGCGTGTATCGTGAGATGGGTGCGTCGACAGGAACTCGGGTCCGGTCGCTTGTCCTTCACTTGCAGCCTTCATGTTGGCAAACACACGTTTGGCTGCTCGGGGATCGTAGCACGCCTTGGCCGCAATGTGGACACCAATCTGATCAGCTTCCGTCTCTTGGGTCCGCGAGTTTCTGTACCAACAGAGGAGGACGCACAAGATGAGATAATGTGAGAATGTCGTATTGTTATTGTTGTTGGCAGGTACCAAACTCCATATGTATTCTTCTACTGCTAGAATACTACTTACGGAAGCTCTCGCAAGACATTAGCTGCTGGTAGAATGACGGAAAAAAGGACGCCCGATGGATCAACCAGCAAAGACAGTCGAGCCAACAAGTTGACGGCCAAACTTCCCGATACCTTTTCACCCGCGTGTCGCGCAACGTTGTGCGCAATTTCGTGGCCCAACACGGCCGCCAGCTCGTCTTCATTGTGGACGTGATCAAATAAGCCAGTCATGACGAAAATGTGTCGTCCGGGCAACACAAAGGCATTGGCCGTGTCTGAGCGCACAACGGTATACGTGTAGGATGATGCACCTGCTGTAACTGCACCTGTCGATGCAACAGGGAGGCAGTGCTCTTGGCAAAATTCAGTGGATGCTTGGGCAATACGAGACCCAACACGTCGGACAGTGACGGCCGCTCGATGATCCGGAGGCAAAATGTCGTTGCGAAACGCCTGGAGTAGCTGCTGGTACTGCTCGTCACCCATCTGCTGTTCCCATGCCGGACTGATGGCGAGCCAGCGTTTTCGTTTCGTCAGGGGTGCTTCGTCCAAAAAGGCAAAATAGCCGTATCCAATGACAGCAGTAGTTCCACCAGCAGCAATCCAAATGTAAAGCGGAAGACCGCCATTACCAGGTGGTTGACCGCGATACTTGTTGTATCCTCCTTGTCCCAGACTCAAACGCGAGCTTGGACCAGAGAAGAAACGGCGAGCGGCATGGCGAGCAGGCCACGGATTCATTCTTTGGCAATGGAGCAATAATTTGCGTGTTGTGCGTGTGTGTGTGTGTTTCTAAAAATGCAATGACTGTCGACCACCTGGCTCACTACTAGTATGTAAGACGCCTGCGAGAGGGTTGTATAAGATGGTCACGTTATGCGATAATAATGGCGGCTCTTTGGTTTTGGATTCCCATGGCGTCGCCAACGAACAAATAACGAACCGCAATAAGAAAAACGGCGGATCTCCGTTTCGCGCCATTTCCGTTTCTGATGACAAAATTCGAATTCCGTTGGAAGCAGCTGCTACGGTTGGAAGCCGAAGCCGGGGAGGTAAGAAAAAGCCCGTCGACGACATGGCACAAACGAACGAGACAGAGGAAAGGCATCAAGAGTCAAGAGAGAGAGAGACAGACTCAATACGACCTCACCAGTGTCACCCAGAGAGTAACAGAGCTATCACTGTCTAGCTTAAGAGAGACTAACAAGGATCGGTTGATTCATAAAGGCGCCTCCATTCATTCATCCTGTAATGGCGACCACATTATTCAGCTCATCGTTACCGTTCAAGTTGCCGCTACTCTTTATGCTCCTCTGTTTCCAGAGTAAGAGCTTTGGATTTTCGAGCGTCACGGCTTCCAACCATAAGCGTCTCGACACAGCTACAACGTCCTTTTGGAAGAGGCAACGCAAAAGAACTCTGCTAGCTTTTGTTACAAAGCCAGAACTGTCCAAACCTAACAAAAAAGTGCACACCACTACTACCGCCGCCACCACCACGGCAGAGGTAACACCGCCTCCACCTCCGTCAGAAGAGAATGAGAAGAAAAAGAAGGGTTGCGTGGAAGTCTCGACCGAAATGGAGCTCCCCTTTTCCGCCGAAGTAGCCTTTGATGCATTCTCGGACTTGCCCCGACAGCCCTCTTGGAGTCCCTGGTTGCACTCGGTCTCTTATATTGACGAGGCCTTGGAAGAAACCAAGTGGAAGCTAAAGTACATGGGCGTTACTATCACTTGGAACGCCATTAACACTCGCAAAGAACGTCCGTACATTATTGAATGGAAGTCCACGGCTGGTTTGCAAAATTTTGGACGCGTGGATTTCTTGCCCGCGGCCTCTCCCGAAAATACGCTCATGCGCATGACCATGACCTTTGTCGTGCCCGGACCAGCGGCCCGCATGTTTCGCAAGAGTGGAAAGCTAAAAGGTGTCGTCAAGAACCGTATGATCATGCCAACGTTGGTCAACTTTCGTGAGATTGTCATGGCCAATGATCTCAAGGGAATCAAAGTCGTTTCC
>Ga0307981_1001276_pt1 | contig 22983 bp, 11 predicted proteins | sample OrgLakmetagen987_FD_201849 | JGI IMG/M metagenome (GOLD analysis project Ga0307981, IMG submission 201849) | Saline water microbial communities from Organic Lake, Antarctica - #987 | ecosystem: Environmental > Aquatic > Non-marine Saline and Alkaline > Saline | place: Antarctica: Organic Lake... | reverse complement strand
GCGCTGCTACCTCTGTTGCGACGGCTACCCCCACTAAAGCCTCCTTCGGGTTGTTCCGGGGACTTGGCAAGTCGGCCCGCCGTCCAGGCAGCGTCGTGGCTCAATGAAAGGGTTGCTTGCTACGAAACAGCGCATCAATTTTTGCACACCGTCCGAGTATCGTAGACGAGTAGTGTACTGTAGAAAATTTTAGCTATTACAATCTTTACGACTTAAGTATCTACCGGTATACTGTAGCACTAGCATTGCGTACGGTGCCTTCGATATCTGTTTGTCTAGCTGGCCGAAAGAATACTTCTGACTGGTTGTGGTCTTGGTAGTCCATATCGAGACTCACGTTTGATCCTTGAATGACGACCACCATGCATGCTTGATCAGCTACCGTTCGTGGTGATTCGAGTGATGCAAAAGACGAAACATTCCAAGTCGCGTCCCCATTGACACGACGGCATCGCGAAACAATCCGACGATACATCCTGGACATCAAACTGGTATTGTGGAGCCAGATCCAAAAATAGCTGGTGCGAGGCGGCACATCGAATTTGGACGCAGAGATAAATTACAGTGTTGGCTGCAGAAGACAGATACTGCAAGGTTTTCCACAGTGGCTCCACAAAACGAATGGCAAAAAGCACGTCCGTGCCCAAAATGGTATCGCACGAGTGTTTCGCGATACCCGCGGCCACTGCATCCCGTTCGCAATGTTCCCAATCCAAACAGCACGCTCGTACAGTCGGCATAGTCTCAAAAGTAGTACCATTACCTGCCTTGTTGTTCATATCGTCCGTGTTTGTATCATCCGTGTTTGTATCATGAGCAGCTTGATTGCGTTCTAGATTGGCTTGTAAATTGACCAACACTTGTGCTGTTTCCGTGAGAATCATTTCACTACAACGCCCAGCTGCGCCCAAGACTTGACCCAACAACCCACAGCCCGCGCCAACTTCCAATGTTCTACCCAGAGCGTGGTTGTTAGGATAGTGATGGAGAAGGTATTCCAAGAGCAAAAAGGACGTTTCCCAAACAATGCCACCCGTATGCTGACCACAGGCCGTCACGTCCTGGTTTATCAAGATGAAAGATGTATCGCTCCCCACTTTGGTCGATTTGATATTGTTGTTGTTGATTTTTCCGTCGTTGTTATTAGATGGCAGTCGGTACGCGATGATGGGGGCGTTGGCCAGTTCGAAAAACGCGGCGGAAGCATCAGGCGTTCTTTCATCGTCGGCGTTGTCGTTGTCGTTTTTGAAATCACGGTATAAATGCTTCATGACATCCTGAAAAACGATTGCTGGTTGGGATGACGTTGTTACTGCTGCTGGAGTTTTTCGTTCGGAGGGATCCTTTCGCCTCCGCTTTCGGGAGCGGTCCTTGGCCATGGTGATTGCCCCAGAAAAAGAAAAATGGTTGGTGTTCAAAGGAGGAGAAACGGCGTGACCGGAAAATGTCAATTGTGACTTTTTTGGCGCGAAACGGAAAACCAAGCAAATACTGTTAGAAACGAAAGACGATGGACATCAACGGACCAACGGTATCGTCGCCAAGCACACGCTACGATTGCTGACTGTTTGCACTGCTAGGGCGCGAGATTTGAAACAATAGGCAAACAATGAAACAGCGGCTTCTTGCCCGATAACAATCGATTGATTCGAATCTTATCGCTCGACGACTCACTCGATCCTCACGAGATTAAAAGCTGGTTGATATCGCATCGAACATATGGCGCCCGTGGATCAAAGTAACAAGCGATCCAAAGGAAACGATGCAGTATCTCAGGGTCGTCAACGTCCCAGAACGTCTATTCCAGCCAAAAAGACGACCAAAAAGAGCAACAACAAGCCTCGACACTTGCCCCAGCTGCCACCACCGCCCTCGCTCGTGAAACTCCTACAAGCCGATCAGGCAGTGTTGGCCTATTTCCAACGCTTGAATGACAATTTAGATGTCGACCGAAAAGTCTGGAAGGAGGAGGCTGCCACCTACAAAAAGGAAAACGAGCGCCTGCGATCCCAGCTCCAGAAAGCCGACCAGAACCCCAAGGCAGCTGCGGCTGCTCCGAGGAAGAAGAAACCTTTGCCACCCCTGCCACTACCCACACAAACCGAGCCATTAGAAGAACCGGTGGATGATAGTATGTTTGCCTTTGGTTCGTCCAGTGACGACGAAGATGACGAGCCGGATAAAGTACATAATGCAAAGAAAGATACCAACAAGGCAGAGACTCCTATTGCCGATTCCATGTTTCAATTCGGATCGTCGAGCGACGACGACGACGGCGACGACGACAATGTTCCTGTTTTCCAAACAGCAAAAGAACCTGTTTTCCAAACAGCAAAAGAACGCAAAACAGCGTCGACTGCATCCGTTGCATCTATAGCAGAGCACAGATATTCGCAGGATGCACCCGACATCTTTCCACTCTTGAAGGAGGCCTTCGAAATATTGGCTGAATTGGGCATCAGCTTGGTCCTCGAAACTGGTAGTGATACACCAGTTACCTCTACAGACGACCCGGTCGCCAATATTGCGAATAGGACGAACGAATCAGCATGGAATGATATTGGTACAGCGAATGCCGAAACGGCTGCAACGGAAATGGTCGCCACCGATACGGACGCAGACGACCACGACGCATCGGAGGATCCGCTGAACCAGACCACGGATCGTGTTTTGAAGCCACGCTTGAACGAAGACGTCCTTGTCGACTTGCTAAAAGTGGTAAGGACGTTGACACGGATGCAACTAGATGAACTAGGACAGTTGGTTACGGACAGTGACCATCTTCCGTTTGTCGGTTCGGACTTGATACCCTCGTGCAACGTTGCAGAAGCAGCAGAAGAGGAGCCATCCTACGCTGCGAAGGGAAAAACAATGGTATTCCGACTACTTGTCATATTGGATAACTTTTGCAGTCCAAAGATATTTGATGCTGAATGGAAGAGCTACTTTAACGTCAGCGGCAGCAAAGACGACAATGATTTCGACTGGCAAGCTGCCAGATGCGGGTTACGTGGTCGAAAAGTACTGGTAGACCTTTTCGTTTCGCAACTGGAGCACGACATTTGCGGAGCGTGGGCTACCGCAGATAGATCTTCGCGAATGACAAGCACAGTGTTGCACTATATCAGCGACTCTAACAGTAATGACGACATCCAGGGCGTTGACAAAGACGATACTAGTGCTACCAAGAACTTGACGGTTGGTACGAAAAGCCAAATCCATCTTTCGACTCTGGTGGAGAGATGCTTGCTGGCACAGACTCTTCTTTGCTTGTACCATTCTCGCAATGAATCGAAGGCGGTGGTGCGTCTCACTCTCAATTACACGATATCCGTGATACCGGCACTGTGTTCAGAAGACGACATCAAGCTTCCGCCTACTCTGAGTCTAGTTGTGTTGGAGAGTCTCTTGAATCCAGATGCTCGCCTGTTGTGGTGGGAGACGCGATCTCCCGATGATATTTCCTTTCCTCCCAAGTTGAGAGCAACATTTGGAGGGAGCGTAGATTTCCTGTTGCATTCGCTTGCATGCTGTGTACATACAACGGCCGCAATCTTCCAGAAGCGGCTACAGAGCCAGGATGAGCGGATTCAAGCTATTTCGAGGGTGGAGCTTGCATCCTACCACCGAATGCTTCGATCGGAATCCTCATGGATGGGAGAAAGCGAAAACATGCACGATGGCGAAGCAGCCCGTATCCTGGCGCATTCACTAGCTGACCAAGCATTGCAGTCACTGATTCAGATGGACGAGGTAGGGACCTCAGGGGTGGATTCCTGTACTCTGGCGTTTGAGATTACTCTAGTGCTCTACGGTGATTCAAATTATCTGAAGACATCTCTGGATAGTGCATTGAAACGACGCATGGAACTTTCAACGTCAGATGTTTCGTTTCCTCTAGTCGCTCGTGCATGTTGCCGTGTAATAAGACAGTTTGAAAGTCGTCGACTCGAAGTCTATCAGCAGCGAATCGGATCTACAATAGAAAAGAGACCGAATCTTCTTGTCTTTGGTTCTACATGGATTCAACGTTGTCTTCGTGAGCTTACTGTTGGGATAAAATGGAAGGATCATCTTCAGATGGCAAGCACAATAATGAAATGTGCAGTTCATCTCGCTGACGGCAAAAGCGCTCTCGAGGCTATTCAACACTTGGTTCAGCAAGAGTGCTCGGAGTACAGCACTGGGATGTCATCCGAAAGAATCGGTCTTCTTGATGCGATTCGGACTATCGGTTGGACTCCTCTTGTCCGAGTGATCAATCTGGAAAGACGGAGTGATCGAATGGATGCCTTCATGTCCCAAGCACTCCAACAAGGACTACTCGTGGTAAAAGCGGTTATAGAGTTGGAATCGATGAATGGTTCCAAGATCGAAAGCTGCCAGGATATGGCAGCCGATGGGTTCCACTTTGGGTTGTATGCGATTGATGGACGTGGGCGACTGGCAGAGGTGCAGGAGCGTTTGGAGCAACGAGTTGGCTCGCCCGCCATGCTCAACGCACTCGTAGCGACTCATTGGCGCCCGCACGACCTAAAGCCTTTTGATAAGGACGCTCCGGACAAAGATGATCTTGTACGATCTAGTCCCAGTGAACGAGCTTGCGCACTTTCTCATGTCGCCAGTTGGAAAGGTATTATGCGGTCGTTGCGCCTAGCGCAAGACACTCTAAACGACGGTAGTGGCCAAGCTAAGTTCTTCAACCATCCATCCCATCTGCTACGCCTTTTCCAAGTGAGTGGCTTTGCCGAGGGTCCAGCGCTATTGGCGAAAAACGTCAATCTACCCCCGGCTCCGGTGTGTGTCATTCTGGAAGACGATGCTATTCTCGCTGACGACTTTGCGAAGAAACTACAAGTCTTGCTCAAGGAGCTTCCTCGCGACTTTCACTATTGCGCTTTGGGATACGGTCGTCCCAAGACAGCTCCAATTGTGTCCTTTTCGGGAACACTGGGAATACCGACGTGTCAATGGTATTTGACTGGGTACGTATTGAGCTTGGCGGGGACCGAGTACTTGCAGAAAAAACTTCCGGTGGTTGGACCAGTTGATAGCTGGATTGGGCTCATGCTCACCAGCAATTGGGACAATGTCTTTGGGAACGCTATCGGTCTCGGAGTCCATGCATCCTCAGTCATTCAGAATGGTTATACCGTTGCTACCAAAGATTTGAGCCGGATTATGCAATTTCGTGCCTTTTGCGCACTTCAACCGTTGTGTTGGCAAAAAGTTGGAGGCCGCAAAGATAAGGCTCCAGGGAAGGTTGGCCGTAGTTGGCGGCAACAGCGTGATACAGATATCGTGTATAGTGGTGACGGAAGCGGATTAACGGGGTAAGGGCGACTACACAGGACAGTTGATGCTGCCCTCTAATGGAATTTGGTACCGTAAATAATAATCTAAACAGAGAATTACACGCGGAAACATTTGAAAAGTAACAAAAATACCGCAATGGCTATGTATAGACTAAAGGTAGATAATAAAGTCGAAACCAGAAACGGGGTTTCGCACTCCGAAAAATAGGAGAGTCTGCCTACTCTGGTGCAGAAGGCTGTGCGCCATCTTCGATATCCACCACGGCGTCGCGTTCCACTGTAACATCCGGAGATGCACTTCCACTGCGCCCCTCCGTCATTTGGTTCAACTCGACTCGGTTATCACCACCACCTCCTTCGGCCCGAATCTGGGATAATGGGACGCCACGATCACGAGATTCGTCGTTCAGCTGTCGCTCCATTTGACGACGGCGCTTGAATCGTTCGCGAGCTTCAATCACAGTATGATTATCTTCACCGCGAATGAGACCCGCATGTAATGGAATATTGACAAAAACGCTCAAAAAGGACGACGCAATCACAATGGATCCCATCATGAGAAAGGCGTCCCGGTAATTCAGCTTGCGAAAGCCGAGCCCGTACACGATGGATCCCATGTTACCACCCGAACCAACGATACCGGCAACGGCACCAGTGTACATTTTGCTCACGTACGGAACGACGCCGTAAATGGCACCTTCCGCCGCTTGCGTAAAAATGGAAAATATGCACATGACGGCAACGGCACCTCCCAACCTATCGGCATAGGCAAAGACCAGGATCATGGCGCCTTCCGCAATGAGCAGCAAGGATATCAACCACAAGCGTCCTCGCATTCCCACTCGAATGTTGAGTCTGTCGCTCAACAAACCACCAAGGGCACGCGCAAAAATGTTCATGGATCCGTAACTAAATCCTAACGCGGATGCTTCCGACGTGGTTAGTCCAAATTCGTCCGTAAAGTACAAGACGGCCGCGTTATTCATGACGAGTTCGACTCCAAACGAGGCCGCGTACTGCGCGTACAAGACCCACGTATTAATGGTGGCGCCTTGACGCAACGACGTGGTAAAAAGGACGCGATCCATGCTGCCTCTCTTTTTCATTTCGTCGTAATTGCCCATGGGCGCATCGTCCGAAACAAACGGCAGAATGCAACCCCACGTGGCCGCAATCGCGGCAGGAATGACGCAAATGACGCGCCACGCCTTTTCGGAATCGCCGCCGTAATAATCGCGAAAGATTGGAAACAGTATAGTTCCCATGAAGAGTTGCGTCCACGCGCCACCGAGATTTCCCCATCCACCCACAATACCATTGGCCGCTCCCGCAATTTCTCTGGCAAACATGCGCGAAGGCCAAAACTGCGCCATGACAAAGCTACTGCCACACAAGCCGATAAAGAATCGCACGAGACTCAATCCAAAGGACGAATTCACCAGGCCCACGCAGGCCGTGGGAATAGCGCCCAGCACCAATATAATGGACATGGGGATACGGGCGGCATAGTTGTCACAAATGGGGCCCATGAGGATGCGTCCCAAGACGGCGACAATATCGTTGGTAATGGCGCTGTTCCAAACGTCCGACTTTGACAGATTGAGGGTATCGCGAATTTCTGACAACAAGGGCGCTGGGGCGAACCACATCATGAAAGCGCAAAAGAACGAAACCCACGCGCAGTGCAATGCTCGCATGTGGGGTCGTTGCAAGCTAAAGAGCTTAATTTCCGTGGCGCGGTCGCCTTCTTTGTGATCCACCGTGAGATTGTAACGCTTGTAGACGGAATCAGGACTGCCCTTGTAGGGATCGTCCTGACAGAGTTCCCATTCTATTGCGCGGCGTTGCTTTTCGTCTTGCAAGGCTTGCAGTTGTCTCGCCACTTCTTGCTCTTGTGGCGTGCTGCCGTTGCCGTTGCTGCTGCGAGCAGAGGCAGAAGCCGTTTGTGGATTCGCGTCGGAGGGTGCCATGGTAGTAAACGATATACCGGTACTGTAGGAGAAGTGTATAGAAGTACAGTACTAAACAGTAGGAGAGAGAGCAGGACCTACGGTACAGATAGACTGTCGGTACGAGTAGATACCTGGATCGCTCCTTGTTTGTGGTGTGTTATTGTTTCTTCGTTGTTGCCGAGTGCCAAGTATGTATCGCTATCGTGTGTTGCCGGCAGAGGCCTTTTCCGACTTCACCTTCATCAGCCTTCTATCCCCTCGCCTTCTCAATGGCAGTTGTTCCGTTGTTCCGGAGAACAAAATCGAAACTGCACAGGACGAATTCAGAGAATTTCAAGCCAATCAGCAATTATAGATGATGATTGTACGACTACATTATTTGACATTACTTCTCCTGAGGTTCTGTCCAGAATGAGTGGTTTCTTGGCATCATCACGTCAAACTGCCGCGACCTTGCGTCAACTGTTGGACTTGAAGTTCCGATCTTCCTAACAAAGAAACACCCTGGAACGACTGTCTGACGCGAAGGCGCTCAAGACCCTTTCTATATCCACATCCTCATGACTCGATGTGAATTAAACCGTCATTTTTTCGCGCCTCGACGGAGACGCCGCCGCGACAAAACGCGCGCTAGATCTTACTTTTGGATTGGTGTGTCTTGTGGGCGACAACGACCACGACGACTGACTCTAGACGATCGACCTCTCCTTTTCATTGCCTTTGCCTTTGGATCGACTTTGCCTTGGATCGCCTGATAAGCCTATCCAAGAGAGAGAGAGAGAGTGACAGAGAGAAAGTAGAGAGAGTAGAGAGAGTACAGAGAGAGAGTAGAGAGAGAGACAGCGTCATGGGGTGCCAGAATTCCAAGGCAGCACAGACGGACCTCAAGAGCGGCAAAGAGCGTCGTCGCAACAGCCGCGGCTCGTACGATTCGGCCGCTAGCAACGACAAGGACGATCGCATCTACAAATTACTCGTCAAGGCTCAACAGAATCCAGATGATTCAACAATTAAGGAACGCATCGTGGCAGCGTGTCGGAAAAATCCAGAGGCCGCCGCTTACCAAAATCCAACCACAAAGTCCACCCCCCTGCACATGGCCGTGAGGCTCATTGACGCCGAAACATGCGCTATCACACCACTCGGTAGTAAGGACGATTCTATCAGTAGCGTTAGCGTCAGCGCGAGCAGTATCGTCGGCATTCAAGCCGTCACGGAGAGTCTCGTGCGAGCCCACCCGGACGCGGCCCACGTTTTGGACGCGGCCGGTCACATTCCCTTGCACTACGCCGTGGCCCCCACGACGCACTTTGTCCAGGAAGAAACGACGCAACGCAACAATTGGAAGGTCCGCACAAACATTGTTCGCCTATTGTTGGCGGCCGATATTACAGCCGCCGAAGAATACCTCAACAGCAACAGTGTAGTCTTTCAATCGGGCGACGCCACGGGGGGCTGTACGCCGCTCTACCGTGCGCTGCAAACCCTGCCCGACGATTTTGAATCGGCAGGGCCGACGGTAGGATTTATTGCGCTATTGCACGACGCGAGCTCCACCACGGTAGACTGTGGCAACGCGTCGGATGGTGACAAGCCCTTGGCCTTGCTCTACCGACGCTTTACTCGCCAGTTTGACTTGGCGGAAAAATTCTTTGCCGGCGACAACAGCCGACCAGACGTCGTGCAGCACCGACGACGCTATAAGACGGCCGCGGGAAATACCTGGAAAATTATTGAATTGTTGTTACGGCCCGATACCGTGCCTGGTTCGCCCGCCAGTACCAGCAGTACCGTTCAGTGGCAATTGGTCCACCGGGCCGTGCAAGTAGAAACGCCACCAGACTTGTTGCGCTATATTGTAGAGACAAACGCACAAGATTTGTGCCGGCCCGATCAGGCGGGCAACTTGCCCTTGCACTACGCCGCCAAGTCGCGACCACCCACTGTCCAGGGAGACCAACAGCAGCAGCGACAGCGATATTTTCCCGCATTTTACACAAAGTACGTGGTGGACGAGTTGCTTTACAAGTTTCCCGAGGCGGCCAGTACCATGGATGCCGACGGTAATTATCCGCTCACGCTGGCTGTCCGAACCAACAAGCACTGGATTGGTGGCGGTATCAAGAGTCTGTACGATGCTTATCCAGAAGCCTTGGAACATATTGATTTGGAAAAACACAAGACGTTGCAGACTGCATTGTCACTGGACGTGGCCATGAACGATGCCGCGGCGGCTGCGGCGGCGCAAGATGATGAAGAAGACGCCAAGGAAGAAAAGGTGCCCGACACGATTATCCAAGACGAACAGCACGACGCAATCATGTTGGTGCAAAAGGAAAATGTCGACGTCTCGGAAGTCGTCACGAGCATGTGGGCTCACGAAGAAGACGCCGGCCTGCAAATGCTGGGTTGTGTCGCCATTGTACGCATGGTGACTGCTGCTGCCGGCAAGGAAGCCGATGTGCTCCGGATATCCCTTTCGGCCGTTGCGGCGGTGGTGAATGCCATGAAGGCGCATCCCAACGAAGTCATTATTCAAGAAAAGGCCTGTCACGCTCTCAAGGTCATGGCCCCGGCAGACGGCAAGCGCGAAGTTAGCTTTGTCGCTTCGGGTGCCGTGGCGGCCGTTGTGGGAGCAATGCAAGCGCACGTGAGTGACTCGGGTGTGCAAGAGGAAGCCTGTGGCGCTGTTGGCAAGATTATTCATTACGGTGGAGACGATCGTGCCACGATTGTGGCCAGTGTGTCGGGATTGACGGCCATTGTCAATGCCTTGGCTGCGCATCCTGACAGTGCTGGCGTTCAACGTCAAGCTTGCAAGGCACTGAGAGAATTGACAGAATTTCCCAATGCCAACCTCCCTGAGCTGCCACGATCGCAGACGGAACCCCTGCTCAAGGCTGCGAAAGACAAGTTCCCGGCGGAATGTGGCGAAGCGGCAGAAGTGGTGCTGTCGCGACTAGTATAATGAAGAGGAAGAGGGTGTGAAAGAGACTTATATGGACGATGGATGGATCCTTCTTTGTTTGTGTGTGATACATCAGTCCTGTTGTGCGTAAAGCGTTGACTCGTACTCTTTTCTTTGCTTGATGTCCAAATCTGATGGACTGACCCCGAGAGAATGTAGGCACTGTTTGTAGTGTCTGCAATTTGTGATTCTTGCAGTCTGTAAGGAACAGAATATAAAGTTAAACGTTCTATGATACTCCTTGTACCCACGCGCCTTGTGCTAGTTATGTACCGTACCGGTAGATCACCTACTAGTAGAGACGAGTTCGCTGGCGCTGCACCGAAACGATTCTCGATAATATTTGTTCTATGCAATTACATTGTGATGAATGTGCCTCCTCTTTGCAAGCACCTCTTACCCAAGGTTTTGTTCCTTGACAGCGGCTTAAAGGAAAAGACCAAGGACACCCCCAGTCACAGCCACGGATGCAGCCAAAGACACGCCCGTGATAGAGGCGGCTCCGCTCGTTCCGAGGACAGCAGCGCCATTGACGCAATCGCCCGCAAAAGGCTCTCGGTTGGAGTTACAGCAGTTTTGATAATACACTGGTTCATTATCACCAGATTGGGGTTTGCATTCTTCGCAGACTGTACTGGAAATAGGATTGCACTTCTGATCGCAGTTTGGGAATCGGAAAATATCACAGCCGTTCTCTGGAGGCCATCCAGGCATTTCGCACGCTGCGTCTACCGTGGGATCGCAGACGTAGAGACGGCAATCAATCTCACCAACCGGCTTGACCGAGCCCTCTTGACTCACAAAGATACCTCCTGGCGTATTGGAAGAAGTAAAGCGCTCAATCGCTAGCGCTGGGACAGCGTCGCTATCAAATGCTTCGTACGTGTTGCCATTGTCGGTACCACCATCCCAAGCGTACGTGTGCAGGAGAAACTCGTTAAAGAAAGTGCGATCGAATTCATCCACCGTGTCAAACAAGTAAAAGCCTGTGAACCAGTCGGGGCTGGGAAGCATGGCAGTGATACCGTTCAAGTAGCGATGTGTGTCGGTAACCTCGAGACCATCCATAAAGACAAAGTTCTTTTCCCATCTTCCCTGATCAATAGTGAAGGCGTCTGCTTTGCATTGATCCAGGATTTGGTCTCCAGCTCTTGTAATCTCAGTGAGGAACTTGGCGTTGAATCCGGCCTACGAAAAATATTAAAGTGTTGCAAGAGGGTGTACGGGTGTGGGTTTACACGAGACATGGAGAGGTTGATAGACTCATTGACTCATTCACTCAAAATCAAAAAGAGGATTCGTATAGTTGCATCTTTACTTACTTCGACAAGAGACTCGATACCAGCCGTAATCCTCTTGCTCTTGAGCCAAGGTGTGAATCCAGTAGTAGACGTATACATGATGACATCGGAGAGTCTTGCAAAACGCGGGTACTTTGCGGGATGATCCACTTTAGTCCAAAGGTTTCTGTACATGCAGTAGTACTTCTTGGTGTTTTCTGACCTCCACCATTCATCCGAATCAGTGGAATACACAAAGTCTACCACAAGAAAAGGAGCGAGCGTGAGAAAAGTGCAACTCCTTGTAACCGAGCTTTCGTTCAATCCCCTGTGATCTGTCATGTTCCCTTACCGTATATTTCATCCGTATTGATGAGCTCGTTGTTGACAAGAATATCGGCAGCGGCGTGGCCGACCAAAGCGGCAAGGATTAGGCTGCGAAAGAGCTTCATAATGCAAGGCACTGGTGCAACGTTTAGATCTGTTTTGTGAGGAAGGGCGCCATTGCAGTCATTTCGATGCCTCGTTCGCCATGCAAATTGCTCGGGCCTTTGGCAAGATTGCAAGATTGCCCAACTCAGGCAGAATAATGACCGTGACCAACACGCTAACTCCTTAACAAGTTTTTTATCAATAGTCATGATTCTGATTGGTTGTTTTGGCGCGAACATCCTCAGTGTCCGTTTTTTGTCTCGCCTTCTTCGTTTCTGCCTCGACGATCCAGTATTAGGAAACCATTTTTAGTTGGGATTGATGATTTTCAGCGCGCCCACCATGGTGAACCACCGCTTCCACAGTGCCGATCGATCGACGTATGAGCGCATCCCACAACAGCAGCAGATGGTAGCGGAGGAATTGCACTCTCGCCGTCGAAATGGGATCCGCTGGCTTCCTGTGCGAGCGTTTCTCGTGGCGACCACGTTGCTCGTTGCAACGCTGATTGCGGCTGTTGGCGTACCCGTTTCTTTGCGTAAAAGCCTTGGCTTTGACGCTAGCACCGCTCCACAAGCATCTCATCCGGAAGTTATCCCAACATTACTGCAAGTTGTCGACCCAAATACCAACGAGTACCTTTATGCGCTCGATAATCCCCTGTACGAACGCTTGAAGCGCGCCTTTTTCTTTCTGGATAAGGCATTGACCGGACAAGCCGCACATCCCGTCCAAATTCAACTGCATCTGAATTCCTTGCACGTGCAGGTGCGAGATTCCTTGACCTTGACTTGGACCAACGGCGTCGACAAGTACGGCGATCCTGTCTCAATCATGGACGAAGACGTGATAGTCTTGCATTGTGGACACGAGCATGTTTTCGAAACGGAAAATCTCAACGACAAGCATATTCTCGAAGCGGCCACCGTGGCGCAAGCCAGGGCAACGTCACTCAAACACGGGGGCGTGGGAGAAAATGAGTGGTATCTACCAAAGTTTCCCGTCTTCCGTCAAGATGTCTGTCAGTTTATGCTTTATAGGGTAGGGGATACAGAAAAAGACACGGACACTGTGCACCATTCCTTAATGGCCGAATCGCCAGTCTTCCACTCGTTCTTTGTTACGAGTCCGACGGCCATTCATCTCGCTCTGGCTCCAGATCCATCTACCATGGTGGTCAACTTTGTCACGGGCGGCACCGGTTCGGCCGTGGCCATGTACGGTACCACGGACACTACAAATAAGGTAACTGGAACCACCACCACGTATACGGCTCAAGACTTGTGCCAAGCACCAGCCAATGTCACGGAAGCGGGTAAGTTTCAACCTCCCGGGTCACTCCATACTATCGAGCTGACGGACCTGCAGCCCAATACCACTTATCATTACAAGGTTGGCTTGGCGTTTGGGCAGGGGATTACGTGGTCCGACACGTTTCGCTTTACATCGGCACCCGTCGTGGGCGATCCCACGCCCTTTTCGTACGTGGTTTACGGTGATCAAGGCTGTCCTTCCAAAGGCTGGGGCTACGGTGGTTTGTACACTGCTGCACTGACGGCACGAGAAGTAGAACGCACCGTCTTGCCAGCTCGAGCCGTGCATCACTTTGGAGACCTGAGCTACGCAATGGGGGCTGCTCACATTTGGGACGAATGGTTTGACATGATTCAACCCTTTTCAACTCGTGTACCCCTCATGGTCGGTGTCGGTAACCACGAATACGATCACACGGATGGTGGTGGTATTGATAAGGATCCCAGTGGTGTCGAAACATTGCACGGCTTTTCACCTGCGTGGGGAAATTTTCACAATGATTCCGGCGGCGAATGCGGTGTCCCGACGGCCAAGCGATTCACCATGCCACAGCATATTAGCAGCAAGAAGAACAGCATTGCGAGCAATGGTGTCTTTTGGTATTCCTACGACTTTGCGTCGGTACACACCACGGTCATTTCTTCGGAGCATGACTTGTCGCCGGGTGCACCCCAACACGCGTGGTTGGAACAGGACTTGCAATCGGTCAATCGGACACTGACACCGTGGGTGGTGGTCGAATCGCACCGCCCAATGTACGAGGGTGAAGCTGGACATTGGGAAAGTAACGCCGTGGGAATTGCCATGCGATACGAAATGGAAGACTTGCTGCATGACCATCACGTAGATCTCTTCTTGTCTGGACACTACCACGCCTATCATCGATCTTGTTCGGGCCTGTATCGCAGCCAATGTTACAATGGCGGACCAACGCACATTACTGTTGGTAGTGCTGGTGCTCAACTCGATGATACGCCGCATCTCTTTTCCAACACGTGGTCGGCCAAGTTCACTAACAAGGAATACGGATACGGTCGAATCACTGTCATGAATGCCACAACTATGAATTTCGAGTTTGTCAGGGCGGGCGATCAAAACGATACGAGTGCGGGCGACGTGCATGACCAAGTGTGGATTACGCGGTAGTTATACTGGCGGATAGGAATACACATACATTTAGTTGGAAACCAATAGACATTTAACTTTAAGGAGAACAACGACGGACATACAAATAGCTAGACGAGTCGACTATGCGACAATTTAACCACTGTTGCGCATACCCTGGGCTACAGCATTGATACTGACAATCAGAGCATCCTTCAGGATCTCGTTTTGTTCTGCTTCCTCGGTAGTAAAGTCATCTCGTTTCTCATTCGCGCGTATTCTCTTTAGTAGCTCAGCTTGAATCACATTGACGGGGTCCACATACGGATGGCGAATCGTCGACGAAGCGCGGATAAGAGCCGAGTGTGCTCCGACAAAGTCTTTGGATTCAGTAACCTGCAAAACAGACTCTCGCGTCAAGACAAGCTTACCTCTCACTTCTTCACCGAGTTTCATGAGACCCTCCGTCTTGTCGACTAGCTGGTCGTCGTAGTTTTTCGATATGGAAAAGTCCGTCTTGGAAATGATCATTGTGATAAGATCAATCGTTTCGCGGAACCATGGCCATTGCTTGTACATTTCCTGGAGAGTGGCAAGTTGGTTCGGATCAGTTGTGTGGAGACCCGCGCCGACACCAAGCCACGCCGAAAGATGAGTTCTCGTTTGCGTCCTAGAAGAGAGAAATACGGTGAGTTTTGACAATCACCAGGTTCCATGCGGTGGATCGCAAGGATATAGGTCTGCTTACCATGCAAAGGTCCACGGAATGGCACGGAGACTTTCAATACCTCCCTCGGGGTTGCGCTTGGCCGGTCGGCTACCAATGTTCAAGCTACCCAACTCCAACTCGGGCGTTGCCTGACGAAAGTACGGAACAAACCGCGGCTCTTCTCGCACCAAGTGACGGTAATCGGCACAACTCAAGTCCGAGACCTTTTGCATTTGATCAATCCATTTCTGGTCGGGCTCGACATGCTTGAAGAAGTGTTCATTGAGAACAGCTGCAGTGTAAATGTCAATGGTACGTTCCGCAATAGACGGAGCGCCAAAGTTCTGCGTAATCATTTCACCCTGCTCTGTTACTCGAAAGCGACCATTGACCGTGTTGGGCGGATGCGACATGATGGCGCGATAGACACTTGGGTTTCCTCCTCGTCCAACAGTTCCACCCTTGCCGTGGAAAAAGGTCAACTCGATACCCTTGTCAATGGCAACCTTGGACATGCTGTCCTGCGAGTTGTACTGTGCCCAGCACGCAGCCAGTCGACCAGCATCTTTGGCGCTGTCACTGTATCCAACCATGACTTCCTGTTTGCCCTTGACGGCGCCTACATAAAGAGGGATACTAAAGAGAGTATTCAACACAGTTGCGCCACGGTTCAAATCGTCCAGAGTCTCAAACAGCGGTACGACCCGCATCATATTTCCATTACCTGCCGTCATTCCGTACTGCTTCTGCAGCAGCATGACAGCCAAGACGTCACTTGCTTGCTGAGCCTGACTAATCACATAGGCTCCGAGGGCATCCGTCTGCAAATTGGAAGCCATATGAAATGTCTGGAGCGTCTTGACGACCGAAGCGTCCAAGTCAAGCTGATCCAAGTCGTGAATGCGGAACAAGGGTCGTTTGTTAGAAAGCTCAGACGTCAGCCAGTTCAAGCGGGCTTCTTCATTCCATTCCTTGTAGGAACCAATACCCAGAAATCTCGTCACAGCATCCAAAGCCTCGGTATGTTTGGTGCTCTCTTCGCGGATATCTAGCGGCACGAGGCACATTCCAAAGACTCCCAGTCGGCGAATAATGTCAACCAGCAAACCATCTGCCACCAAATCAAAGCCAGTTTCGACCAAGGAATCGTACATGACACGGAGAGGGTTCATAAGCTCGGATGGATCCCGGATCGGTTCCACATCCTGCCAACCATCCGTCATTTGGTCCACAAGTGTTTGTCGAAACACGTCCGATGTCGACAAAGCCGCCAACTCCACTTCGATATTTCGCGCCGTCTTGACGAGGCGCTGAATCAAATAGCCAATTACACGACGGTACTTTTCGTTCTTGTGGCGCGATGTTGTAATCGAAGCAGCCAGTTCCTCCATGGGCTGCGAAAAGCGACTACTAATAGCCAAATCTGACATGAGCGCGTACATGTCCTTTAGCAACAATCGCGTCGCTCGCAGACGCTGTTGCAAAACAACTTCTTGCGTCACAGCAGGTGTCACATTGGGATTTCCGTCTCGGTCTCCCCCGATCCAAGATGCGAATCGAATTGGCACGGCATCCACGGGCAGTCGCCTATTCAGCGTCAATTGACACTGCGCATCCAGTTTGCGCAAATATCCCGGCACGGCATCCCACAAGACGCTTTCCACGACGGCATTGCCACCGGCGGCTTCTTGTTGCGGCGTGGGTTTGGTACGGCGAATCTCGTCGGCGCCCCAGATACTGCTGACGATGCGTCGCAGATCCGACACGGCGGCATTCTTTTCAAAGGCATCAATGTCGGAGCGTTCCAAATATTCGAGCAACTCGGCCACTTGTCGGTACTTGCGCAGTAGCGATTTGCGTTGGACTTGGGTGGGATGGGCCGTCAAGACAATCTCCACCTTTTGCTTGGTCAGCTGCTCAAAGATTTCGTCGGCCGTGACGCGTCCCGATTTCAACAAGGCATCCATGGTGCCACGCGCCGAATCTTCCGTCATGGGTAAGGGTCCTCCCGTATTGACAACATTATTTTGCTGTTCACTATCACCGACAATGGACTCGTGTTGTCGTCGTACCATGCGATTGCGGTGCTGGACTTCGGCGGCATTAATGAGATTGAGCATGATGGAAAATGAACGCATGACGCCCTTGGCTTGGTCGGGTTGCAACTTTTTTGCTTGGGCAATCATTTGCTTGAGCGCTTTATTGTCGTTGGGATCAGCTGCTCGCTCCAGTCCGTAGCGACGAAACTGGGTGTAAAGATCGTGCACGATGGGATCTTCCTTCTTGACTATATCAGCCAATATATCCGAAAGGAGATCAATGTCTCGCATGAGGGGTTTATCGCGATCCTCAGAAATGGGCGCGTCACCGAGAGGGACAGAGACTTCGAGACTCTGACTGTGAATCATATCGATTTCATCGGATGGTTTGGAGCGAGACAATGAGCCGCCGTGAGGAATAACAAAGGGAGCTCTACTGCTACTACTGCTGGTGGAGAGTACCAGAGACGGTAGCAAGAGTATGCTGCTACCGAGCAAGCTAAAGACTTTCATGGTGGATGTACGTATGGACTGACTGGCTTTGTCCTCTCGGCTTTTTTCGCAAGAAAACCAACGACCTCCCTCTCTCTTCTCCCAAAGAATATCCAACGTTCATTTTTCTTGGTTCGAGGATCCCGAGGCGGGATAGGTTATGAAGTAGAGTCAGGAATAAGGAATGCCGATTTTCAAAAGTTGTACAGGTATCATTTTTCTTGTTGGCACGAAGTTTTGCACGAAAGAACAAGCGAAAGGACGACCACCACAATGGTGCTTACCTCGGGGAACGCTAACTCCACTTTCAGGGATTAACCAAGGTTAGAAACATTCACGCATCGCTCACTGTAACCTCTCAATAGCGAAAAACACTTTAGAATGGGCGTCAAGGGCTTATGGCGCCTGTTATTGCCCATTGGTCGACGCATTTCGATTGAAACCTTGGAAGGCAAGATTTTGGCCATTGACGCGAGTATTTGGCTCACGCAGTTTTTAAAGGCCGTGCGCGATACCGAAACGGGCGAGGCGACCGCTGCCGCACATTTGCAAGGGTTCTTTCGACGCATTTGCCGGCTGCGCTTTCACGGGATTCGCCCCGTCTTTGTGTTTGACGGTGCCACGCCCGAAATCAAGAAACGAGAGACGCAACTGCGCCGGAAACGACGAGAGCAGTTTGCCAAGCTGGACGATGGCGCCGTTCAGCGACTGGCGAGAAAATTGCTATCGGAAAACCTCAAGAAGCAACAACAGAAAAAGAAAAAACAGCAAGGCGACGCTACAAATCCAGGGGGTGCGTTTGCCGTGGGGTTCAACCCGGGAGAACAAGCTCCAGAAGCAGCGGGGACACTGGCGAACGAGCAAGAGAAAGAAACATCGAAAACACCAGTGGCTACTCCAGGACAAGAAACAGCCGAATCAACAGATGCCATGCTGGTGGATCTCACGCGCGAGTTGCAAGCCGAGCAGCAAGAGGCTCCCGACGAAACGGTCAACGACTGGGATATTGCCGTTGCCATGGCAGCCGAAGAATCGGATGCTTCTCAAGAAGCCGAACCAGAGACCGAGTACGAAGACTTTGGTATCAATGCATGGAATTTAGCAACGAATCCAAACGATAAAGACTACGACATTTGTCTCATTGCGTCGCTACCAGCTAGTCAACGCAAGGAAGCGATTGAAAAGGCCCGACGGCAACAGCGCCTTCGCAGTCGCAAGGAATTCATGCCGGCCGCCGCCAACCCGATCGACTTTTCGCAGGTCCAGCTCACCAACTTTTTGCGGTCCACCAATTTGAACAAGAGTATCAAGGAAATGGCCCTGCAAGCCGCGGCAACGGAAAATCACGGCTTGATCGGAGAGCAAATGGCGTCGGATCGAGCGACGCGAGTCTTGCTGGAACGAGAAGACGAACACGGCAATTTTACAAGCGGGAAACGACCTGCCAAACAGCAGCTTGTCAAGCAAGGCCAGCACAAGTTTGCTCACCAAGAGTCATCCTCGGAAGATGAAGTCGATTGGGACTACGAGCCGGATCGCAAACCTGCGGCCCAGCCGTCACCTGCACCTGCGGGCCAGCCAGCATTAGCACCTGTAGCCCAGCCAGCACTAGTAGTAGCCAAAAAGAGACGCACAATCACTGAAAGCGATGACTCGGACGAATATGATTCCGAGGAGGAGGAGATTCAACATGTCGCGCGCCAACAAATGAATCGAAAACCCACTCCCGTAGCTCAACGGCAGATTGTTCAGCTGGACGCCAAAGGCAGCAACAGTGATGCTGAACAGGGATACGGGTTTATTCCACAAAAACCAAAGGGTCAACAAGGAGCCAAAGATGTGATTGAACTCGACGTAGATAGTGAAGACTCGGAATTGGAAGATGGAGGCTTTCTCAGGGGAGATGCTGCACCTTCGACCAAGCAAACGCTAGCTTTACAAGAGAATTTGGACCGGAAACCGACTGCCGTGGAGGCAAATATACCGAGTGATGCGGCACACGCGCAGGAACTCGAGGACCGATTACTGGCGCAAGCACTACAAGAAGCGGAAGACGCAGAGTCGGGATGTGACAGCGCAGTGGCAACATCTGCAGTTCAAGTGCACGAGAGCATCAATTTGACAGAGACTCGAGCCCATTTAAGTGAGAGAAATGACTTGATAGAAGAGCTTGTCACAATCAAAGCCGATAAGATTTTGGACAGTAGCGACGACGAAGAGGATGGCGTCGACTGGGAAGATGGCGAAGCTGGCGAGTCAGGAGATGCGAAAGGCGTCGATGGTGTTGACTGGGAAGATGGGGAGGCATCGATTGTCAGAGCAGCTTCTTATCCGTTGGCTCGTATGTCGAATGGTATGCCTTCGTGGGAAAATACTAGCACTGGATTTCAAAAGGGTACAGAAAATAAGCAAGCTGTTATGCATTCACCGGGGAAGCAGCAGTTCTCAACCGAGACGAACGCAGCTCTTGAACGAGCAGGGGCTGATGCTGTCAACCTGGCAGATTGGGCGGGACGAGCATTCAAACGGGCGATGAAAGAAGTGAATGGTGCCGACGCGTATACTGTACCAAACGCAAGTAAAATGAATTCGCCACGAGGCCAGCCACTGGTGGTGGATACAGAGATTGATACCGATGACCACCACGATGATAGCTCGGTTCAAGTCGTTGAAGTGGCCGATACTGGAACTCAAGACAAAGCAGCTTTGGCCAACGATGCGCCTCTCACTAGAGAGAGCATTTCAAACGATTCTTCGCCAAAACCAGCCGAGAGTGAAAGCCGACCCGCTACCAGGGCTGTAGGATCTTCAACTGCGCAGCATAATCAGCCCACAGTGATAGCGCAGTCATTGATCGACAACTTACAGCAGTACGAAGAGCAATGGACGACGGAGAGAAACCAAAGAGCCCGAGATATGGATACCGTGACGGATGAGATGCAAGAGGAAATTATTCAGCTACTACAAATTTTTGGGATTCCCTACGTTGAGGCTCCCGCCGAAGCCGAAGCTCAGTGTGCAGCTCTAGAAGCACTTGGCCTGGTCGACGGGATCGTTACAGAAGATAGCGACGTCTTCGTATTCGGTGGGAAGACAGTTTACAGGAACATTTTTGACGACAAGAAATACGCGGAAGCGTACTTGGCGAGAGACGCCGAGACGGAAATGGGGCTCGGACAGAACCAGCTGGTTGCACTTGCCATGTTGCTCGGAGGTGACTACACCGAGGGCGTCAAAGGAGTCGGAATTGTGAATTCGATGGAAGTCCTTGAATCATTCGACGTTTCGGTAGACTTGAAAGGCGGCCTTGAAAAGTTTAGAGAATGGCTTGATGGATTTGATCCGTCGGAGGCCATGGCGATGAAGACCAACGTGGACGACTCGGACAGTACAAAGGAGCAGGCTTTTCACGCAAAGCATAGAACAGCGCGAACTGGCTGGATCGCACCAAATAACTTCCCAGCCAACGATGTGGTGCAGGCTTACACGAATCCAGTGGTCGACAAGTCGAAAGATCGATTCTCATTCGGCGCTCCTGATGTGGATAAACTTGTCATTTTCTGCACTCGCCATCTTGGGTGGCGTCCCGAAGAAACGAAACACATATTGGACCCAGTTTTGAACAAGATTGAGAGTGGGTATCGCCAGACTAGGATGGATTCTTTCATGACCTACGAGGACGGCATCAAGTTCGCAGATGTAAGGTCCAAGCGACTCCGAAAAGTGCTCGGGGGCAAAACATCTACTAGGGCACCAGACGACCCGAACCTCGGATAAATAGCACGAGAATGCGATAGCTAACAATCGAAGTAGATGCAGTCATTACATTCACAATTCCACTATTTTACTCCTTACTTTCTCAGCAAGGCGGCACCTGGCTAAAATATGTGTAGTTTAGATCGATTCAACTAGGGGACCTTCTTCTGAATCTAGAGTGGCCGTAGGATCAGCAACAAGAGTGGCTGCAACAGCAGCTGCTGCTGCCGTTTGTTCTTCGGTTGTGTGGACCACAGCGTGAACGGGCGTTGGTGTCACAGAGGCATCGACAACTGCAGCCGCAGCAGCGACAGCTTCGTCAGTCACCTCCTTGTTTCCTTCAATGAGTACCGTGGTTCTGTTGTCTGGAAGAGGGGCGGGCATTCGCGCCTTTTGTTCCTGCTGCGTAGGCTCGAGAAAGACCTCGGGGTGGTCCTTGATCTTCCAGTCTCCAAGCTTGACCCAATCAAAGCCACGCTGTTCGGCACGGGCGTGCATACGAGCATATTTTTCGCGAACCTTGACGTGAATACCAAGTTCTTTCGCAACAGTTATCCAATTGACCTTTTGGTTATGCTCCTTCGCAATGGCGTTGTACTTGGCCCAAAGGTTCTTGGAGTGGGTAACAACTTGGTGGAGATCAGCCGCAGTGGATACAACAATGGCGGAACGGGGCTTCTTTCGTGGACCATCAATGGGTTCTGGTTCTTGTACGATCCCTCCAGAATTGAGTGCAGCACTCGCAGCGGCCTTGGCAGCTGCCGCACCACGGGTAATCTCAATGGGAACGCGGTTGGAAGCAACGAGTTCGGCAGCTCGCTTGAGGGCCGCTTCCTTTTGCTCTTGAGCAAAATTTTCTCGGTGTGTACGAATGTCAAGCTTCTTCCTGCGACGATCCTCTCGATGAGCCTCACGGGAGGCACGTTCGGTTGCCTTGCGGACAGCCAGTTGCTGGCGGTCACGGGCCTTGTGCTCTCTACGCTCCTGCATCATGCGACGCTGTTCACGCTTCATGTTCAGGCGACGCTCCTGTTCCAAAGCCTTTTCGGCTTCCTTGGCCATTCGATGAGCCTTCGAAACCTCAGATACTTGCTTCTTGGAAAGTTTTGACATGTCAACAGTCGCGACGGCAGCCGCAGCAGCCGCGGCCGCAGCCGTACTGTGGTCCATGTACGCGGGCAAATTCACGAGTCCACCGTTGGACGAGACGCTAAGACCTGCGGCAGCTGCTGCAGCCAAAGTCTGAGAGTCTGCGTTGGTGGACAAGTCACCACTAAAGAGTCCATCGGATTCGTCCATAGCAGGTCCACGAATGCTGTAAAGAGACGAGAAGCGCTCAATCTGAGCCACAATGTAGCTCTTGTCAAACTCATCTTCAATGCCAAGGATACGCCAAAAGTCGACAGCTGACTGCGATCCAGTGGAAGCGTCCATGGAGTGATCCTTCAACGGAGGAAGCGAGAGCCGACAAAGAAGCTGCGACGAAAGAAGACCCTTGAGGTAAGGCTTGTAATCCAGAAACTTGGCGTCCGTCGTCTCGACAAGCACTTCGTTTTCGCTAGCCCAATCCTTGCAGAGGAGCTTGAGCCACTCTGAGGGCGACTTGTTGGCTTTACGCATCT
>Ga0307981_1001275_pt1 | contig 22991 bp, 24 predicted proteins | sample OrgLakmetagen987_FD_201849 | JGI IMG/M metagenome (GOLD analysis project Ga0307981, IMG submission 201849) | Saline water microbial communities from Organic Lake, Antarctica - #987 | ecosystem: Environmental > Aquatic > Non-marine Saline and Alkaline > Saline | place: Antarctica: Organic Lake... | reverse complement strand
AGTAGTATAACACAACATACACGATCGTGGAACCTTTAACAAAACACACACAAATTCCCTTACTCGTCATTTTTTAACGATATTTCCCCTTTCAAAATATGGAACCATGAACAAAAAATAGTATATTCTTCAACAAAATATTGAAGGGTTTTATAACATATTTATAAGGGAAAATAACAAAAATATAAAATCTAGAACAATAAAAATAAAAAGTGAATAATAATAATTCAACACAATACATTATATTAAACCCATATTTCTTATGGACTTTTATTACTAATTTTATAGAGAATTATAACATAACCGGATCCGTTCCTATTCAGTTTCCGGGATGTCATAACCTCGACTAAAATTAATATTTCTGTTAAATTGTGATCGGGTTACAATTTTCATATCATTAGTAAATTCAAAATTTGCGGCGAGACCACCGCATGTCATGTCAAAATTTAAGGTATGTCCATTATATAAATTTTTATATAATTCAAGAACACTACCATTAAATTTTTGATCAGCAGTCCATAATAATGAACGATTACTTATACCCTTCAACCTTACATGATAACCAATTTCTGTATTATCTCCAATAAGAGAATCAATATAACATTTTTTACCTAAAAATATGGATTCAACCGCAACTATATCCTTACATTCACCAAGCTTAAAATCAGTATGGAACTGACCCATTTGTTTTCCAATAAGATCATTACCATATATAGTTTTAAATTTTTGGGCAAGTATATTAATTTTACTTGTTTCAATATGTATACTATCGGTATCCTGATAATAAATATTAATATCATTATCTTCAGCTAAGGTCATAACATTGTTCATAAGTCGTTTACTATAACTTAAAATTTCAGTACCAACCTGAGCACAATTAAAATGTTTATTTATAGGTTTGAATAATTTAACAATGTATTTATTTCCAACCTCAACCCATGTTTTAATATTTTGATAATTATATTGACAATATTTATCAATATTTTTTTTACTAACAACAATAGTTTTAGTATTGATTGGCTTAAGTATAGATTTACCATAAATGGCATTCATAATAAGTTTATATATAATCTCTGATGGGTTATGCTCCTTTTTTTTCTCAGATCGTGCATTAAATAAATATTGCATTACATCACGTATCTTTGTATTACGTCCAGAATTAAAGTAATAACCACGAATAATTTTATAATCAATATCATGGAATTTAATAGCATCGTCTAGAGCAAATTTATCTATATATATAGTTTTACCAACCATATCATTAGTAAAATTACGAACACCAGTACTTTTAACAATATAAGAAAGTAAAGGGAAGGTTCTTGTTTTTCCAACACGAGTTATAAGAATTTGAATAAAATAACCATCATACTTATTTAAATCATAATTATTGATATCAATAACAACAGGTGAACCTTTTAAAAATCCAGGCATGGCAACCATAGCTGAAGGATAAAGTGAAACGGCATCGAAATCAGATAGAGTATCATTTATCTCAACATTATTCTTTATACCATTTTTAATATGTTTGTTATTATTTTTTGTTTGTTTTACATGCCACATTTCATTATTAGCGGTCATAGTCCTTCCACCAACTATACATTTTTGAATAAAAGTTTGAGGCATACCACTTAAACTTAATACATCCTCATAACAATCTTTCGATACTAAATATTCATGAGCAAGACTAGCGATGGTAACTTTGTTATCAATATCGATTTTAGTTAAATTAAGCATCCATTCACGAAATTTCATATAACCATTACGTAAAACATTTACATCTATTTTACAATATATTTCACTATATTTCATAAGATTAACTGAACCATCCTTTTTTAAACATCCCCATTCTTTAAGATTTTTCTCAAGTAAATCTTCATCCTTTTTAATTTGAACATCGGTTTTATTTAATTTATTTAATTTACTTTTAAATTCATCAATAGTAACACGTTGACAACCATATGTTGTCATTTTATTATAAGCATCATAAGGCATAACTTCTTTACCTTGATCTAAATTAAACATAGAACCAAAGTCACGTAAAGGACAAGTTATCAAACTATAACTATCATGCATAATAACCTCAACTTTTTTACCACGAACATAAATAATACCGGAGGCACATAAAACACTTGTTCCACGTGTAATAGGTTGAAGATTATACACATGTTCAAATAAAAAGCGATAATCATAACCAAGACTATGAGCAATTAACATAATTTTATTAGCCGACGGTAAACGGTTTATAAATGCTTTGGCACAATCAGAACCACGAGCACTATGTACATTTTTTATATCAGATTTATCATTTTCTGTTGACCAACAAACAAGATAAGGATTATGTATTTTATTATCAGTAAATGTTTCGAAATCAAACCATACTTTTAAATACTCACTGTTATCAACATTGCCGACTTTTGTAATTTTAGTATTAGTTTCAATATCATATTCCAAACTCATATCATCAATGTTGTTAATATTATTATAAAAACGTGTTTTCATTAACTCATTTATATCGGTAATAGGTTCCAATAGATCTGAATTAATTTTATTGTCAAACATAGTTTTAATAATCATAATTGAACTCATGGTTTTTTTAAAATTACGTTTAGGATATTGTTTTGAATTAAAGCCTATAATATTAAACCACTTATCATGTTCAGAAACTAGTTTATAATTTTTAATAGCAAAGGATGTAATTTCAATATTTTCATCATAAGTAAAATAATGATTTTGATAGAGACAAATTTTATAAATATCATTATTAACATCACCATAAAAAGTATTACGTATTTTATCATCATCATATTTATATAAACATATACAAATATTAAGACCATCAGCAATTTCACGTAATCGTATAAGCGGTATATGCATTTCCCGGATAAGAGTTTTAAGTTGTGATTTTTTAATATCGGGTAAACCAGAATTTGTTAATGCAGTATATAAACAATTATCATTATAGTTTTTTGAGTCAAACTTATTATATATGGCGTATCGTGTAAGGTCAAGTTTAGTCATATTTAAATAAGGAAAGAAGGCACCAGATCTCCTACTACGTTTTTTCTCTGGACTATAAAGGGTAATACTATTATATGTGAATGATCTAAAATAAGCCTCAGCATCACTTGATTGAGAAGCAATACTTAATGTATTTGAACCATTATTAAAGGTATTAATAACGTTTATAGTTCTATTACTAAATGTAAAAAAGCTTTTACCATCGTAACTAGCGGAAATAAATTTATTAAGTGTTGTATTTTGTAAGGCAACTTCATTTGCAATATCAAACAAATTCATTTTAGTAAGATCAAATGTTTCTGTATGATCATCATTATCAATTAAATTTTTAATTTTATCAGCGATAAGATTATTTATAATAATGGAAGTTCTATTATTCCTAAGATTCCTTATACGATCAGCTTTAATTTTTCTATCACTATTTATATTTAAGTTTGTTCCATAAAAATTTTTTGCTTGAGTTTTAGTTATTATATTATCGGTAATAGTATCGAAAATAATATTTTTACCAGTAACTCCAGTTTTAGGAACAAATGAGAATATAGTTTCAGCATCGATATTTGGAACAACATTAGCAAATCTTAAAATATTTTTAGTATTCGCTGTTGAAAGGAAACCACGAATAACACGATTATTATTAAGATTATTTATAGGATAACGTATTTTTGCTCCGTTATCAAGAGTCTCAAGGATATTTTTACTTGTGAGTTTAAAGGTAGACATGATTATATTATTTAGTTTTGATTATTAAATTATTATTATTATAAACTAAGGTTATTTTTTTATTACATATGAAACCCATTTATTAAGTTAAGTTAATAAATTAATACTGTTAATTATGTATTTTATTACTAATATAAAAAATATAATATAATCAAATATTTTTATCGATAGCATTTTTATCTTTACTATAATATATATAATCAATATATTTAAAAAAATTTAATGTAATAATTTATTAACTTAACATAAAAAATAATAATATATATATATAATAAAATAAATATTACAAATATAGCAAAATATATTATATACCCCAACACCCCTAGTCAAATATAATGGTTCAATATAAAGCAACAATTAAAACCAAGGATGGTGGTAATCTTATCTTTATTGGTACAAAACGTATTATAGTACCAAAAATTGAGTCATATATTAATGAACAATATTCATTAGGTTTGATACTAAATAAATCTAAATTTGCATTTCTAGTAAATGACCCAACACACGTGAGTAAGTACATAAAAAGTAAATTAACTATTGAACGTATTTTTTAACTTAGCGTATCTAGCATAATTAATATATAACATTTGTAATAAACAAATAAAAAAAAGATTCCCCTAGTATAAATACACAACACAAAAAATGTCCGACAAAAAAAATAATATAAGTAAAATATGTAATCACTGTGGTAAAAGTCTTAAACCTATAAAAAATGATTTTAAAAACCGTACAATGCATAAAAAATGCTATTTTGAAAAACAAAAAAATAGTCTATCATATGGAAGTATTATAAATAATAAATCAGCATTAAAAGTTCGTATGGGTTCAGCACTTAGTGGTGGTAGAACATTATAATTTTTTTTTTTTTTTTTTAATAAATAATTTAATATAAATAATACAATATAAATAATGTTTTGTAAACAAATAAACATAAGAAAAATCTTAATAAGATTATTAAATAATATAAGAATATTAGTTACATGTCGTAGTAATTGCTGTAATTTATCAATTGAAACAATAACTAATACTATACCCCCCTTGGTTGAATTGGAAGAAACGGAAAAAGTAAAAATAATAAAAAGAAAATTACCAACGTTACCAAAAAATATTTAATATGGATAATATAAATAGAATAGAAATATTAAATAATCCAAAAGCAAATAACGATGGTAAAAGATTGGTCGCGAAATTTACAATGGCAGATGGAAAGGTTAAAACCACAAAATTTGGTATGTATAAATCAGCAGGAACATTCGCAGATGGATCAACAAAGGAAAAACGAGATGCATACATATCCCGTCATAGTAAACTCAATGAAAATTGGAATAAAACGGGACTACAATCGGCGGGCTTCCTATCACGATGGGTATTATGGGAGGATAAAGATAACAGTGATATAAAAAATAAACTTAAATCTATAACAGGAATAAAAAATATAAGTGTTAATTTTAAAAGAATAAAAGTAAAATAATAATATAAATTAATACTATTAAAAAAAAAATTTATAATCAATATGAGTTCAAAAACTTTTCTTGTTAGACTTGCCTCAGATTCAATTAATGGAGTTTTTGAAAATAATTTTAAAGAGGGAATTGACTTAGGAGAAAATGCATCTATTGCATTGCAAAATATTTCATTCCAGACAAATCCAACACAGATTATTATTGATGGTTCAAATGATGAAATTAAATTTAATATATCGAATACTACAGATTATAGTTTTAGGCTAACAAATGGAACATATACATATGATAATTATAAATTATTACTGGAAGAAATACAGGTTAATTTCAATAAAGCAATGATATATACTGGTCGTGGTATAGGATATTCATGGCAGGTAAGTCTTATTGGAAATAAAATTAATATTGGATTTAATAGAAGTATAGTTAAAAAACTTGTAACAGGTACAGATATATATAAATCATTAATATTTAAGAATCTAAGTAATACACAATCAACTGACCGATGGTTTAGATCTGGTGGTACTTCAGGACAAAAGGATTCATTTGTTACATCTGATGTTCCAATTTCAACTGGTACTGGTTTTTGTATGGGAAAAATAAGAAGTATAGCACCAAACACAGACCCAGGCACTGGAGCATCAGAAACTGTTGGTATGGTTTTTGGTTTACTTTCAGTTAAACCAAGTACACTTGCAAGTATTGGTTTTAATAAAATAGTACATGGAATATATGCAGGAAAAAACGGTGAAAATTATTTTACAATAACAAATGGAATAAAATCAGGCACTAGCACTGCTATAAATTATGTTGGTACAAATAATGATAATAATGATTATATGGGTATAAGAATTAATAATGGAAAGGTTGAATATTTTGTTAATACCGATGGTCAGTCAGTTGATACACCAAGTATATTACATACTGATCTATATGATAATAAAACTGATTTATATCCATTTCTTTTACTGATTGATAGTAATAGTGATGCATCTAGAATAAGAATAGGATTGAATGAATTTAAATTATCTTCAAGTTCCATTTTAAATCCGTCCAATACCGATGCTACACTTGGTACTGGTCCCTCAGCACAGGCAACACAGCCTTCAGCTCATTCAATTGAATTTGAAAGTATTGAACTTGCTGAGTTTCTCGGTTTCAATAGTGTTAATCAACCACCAAATTTGATACCAATTATTTTTGCAAACAGTGGATCATTTTTGGCCCAGAATGAATTTAAGATAACGAAAAAGAGTGATGGTTATATTATCGAACTTCTTAATTATTTATTAAATTCATATGATGGTTATGATGGAAGCAGAAGAAGCATAGTTGCCACTATACCACGTGATGATGGTATTGAAAATTTAGTTGAATATACACCACCATATCCTTTGTTTATTCCATTTCGTAATGAATCACAGTCAATATCGATTAGAAATTTAAATTTACGTATTCTAGATAAGGATTTATCTCAAACCTCAACTATAGGATTAAATACGATAACACTACTTTTAAGATCAGATAAATAATAATCTTTTTCTATAATAATATAAATAAATATTTGTAATAATTTTGTAATAATTTGTAATAATTTGTAATAATGTCCGACAATGATGCTGAAGAAATTTTTGAATCAAAAACAAAAACAAAAACCAAAACAAAAAAACCAATGACAGAGGAAAGAAAGGCACAACTATTAGAAAATTTAAAACGTGGTAGGGAAACAAGTTTAAATAAAAGAAAGGAACTCGCGAGTAAAAAAAAACAACGAGTCCCAGTTGAAACTGATACTACTTTTGACAAGGTGAATTCTGTAAATGTCAAGGTACCGGCGTCAACAAAAACGGTAAATGAAAGTAATAATATAAATGCAGATTTACGTGAGCTTAAGCTTATGTTAAAGGAGATGAAATATGAAAGGGAATCAGAGAGACAAAAGAATGAAATTAATGATCTAAAAAATAAAATTAATGAATTAAACAAAACAAAAAAATCATATAATGATCAGTTTGATTCTGATAAATTTTTATTAAAAAAACCAGAACCAAAACCGTTACTAAAATCAACACCAGTAACAGCACCAGTATCAACACCAGTACCAGTACCAGAAAAGAAAATTATTGTTCAGAATTTAGACCATCAGTCTTTGTTTCCAAATCGACGTTCAACAAATCTTGCACGTTTTGCTTAAATTGTTTATCAATGGGAATATATTTATCATTCATATATAATCCTTCACCAAGAACATTATCATAGTTAACTATAAAGGCATTATGACGTTCATTAGTTACTTTCCTAAATATTGTTGACAATTTTTTTTTATTTCCTGTATAATTATGATCTTCCGATATTTGTTCAAGTTGTTTATCACTACAAGAAAAAAAAATACAACCAGTTGCATTTTCTCTACATACAGTTGCAATATCAGTATATTTTTGACTAGTTACTATAGTTGATAAATTTATATGTCTTCCATTACAAAATAATTTACTTATAGCACCAAAATTTCTGGCCTTCAAAGCTCCACTAAAACTCATATCATCCAGAAATATTAGGGATCGGGGTGGTTCTTCATCATTAGAAAGTGCATCATTAAATTGATCCTCAAGTATTTCATATAAGGCCATTAGTGTTGATTCTTCATATTCAAGAAATATATTTGAACTTGGTATATCAAGTTGCTCAATAATTGTTTTTATTTTTTTATCAGTATTTGCACTAGGAGAAAATATATATATATTATCCCCTTCAAATAATCCACGATATCCATTCGGTTCTTTTTTAAGTAGAAGATTTGCTACTCTATTTGTTTTACCACTACGTTGCGAAGCACCAACAATCAATAGTCTGAAGGGTAAATTAAATAATCGGTGTTTTAACATATGACTCTCGCCATTTTGTTTCATAGGATGTGTATAAACTGGATTCATTTTTTTTTTTTTATTATTTAACCTTATTATAATAATAGTCCATAAATATAATAAAAAATTTACCAATAATATATACCAATAATATGAGTGATTTTTTTGATTACTACCAACAATTATCTTCAACTGATCAAGCACAGAATGAACTTGACCAAGTAATACAAAAAAAAACTGATGCAGCAAAAGAAAAATCAAATTTGATAAATGAAATAACGCAACCGTTAGGACAGGAATTCATGCGTGAGGGTATTACTTCACTTAAGCCAGCGTTGGCATCGGGTGCAAAATCCCTTGCAAAAGCAGTTGGTTTATCTGACGATACTATAAAATCTGTTGGTAAAGTTGCTAGTAATGCTCTTGAATCCGGTGATATTGGGGGTGCAGCAAGGTCACTTGCAAACGATGCTGTTAGTGGTGTAAGATCGGCAGCACGTGAAACAGTTAATAATTTAAGAAGCACAGCCAGAAGTACTGTTGATGAAGCAATAAGTAATGCAAGACAGACAGCGCAAAATGCAGTTGATACGGCAAGGCAAACCGCAAGTGATGCTGTTGATACGGCAAGACAAACCGCAAATGATGCAGCTGATGAAGCAACAAGCGCAGCAAGGAATATTGGTAGTAGGGCAGAAGAACTCACTGATTTTGCTGAGGAAACACGTAGAACAACACAATCATTAATTGAGCAAGGACAAGCAGCGGGATCACAAACATTAGAACAGGCATCGGAAGGATTAGTATCAAGAGCGGCGGAAACCGCGAGTGCTAGTGCGAGTGCCGTAGAATCAGCATCAGAATCAGCATCAGCAGCGGCGGAAACCGCGAGTGCTAGTGCAAGTGCCGTAGAATCAGCATCAGCGTCAGGAACAGCGGATACACTTGATTCCATAAGATCACAGGCAAAAACATTGAGAAAAGCGGCAAGTGATAAGTTACGTGATTTAGGTGAGGATGAACCAGATATTGATACAGCAGAAGAATATGCCAAAACATTAGAATCAACAGGTGATTCTGAAGCAAAAGATTTAGCAAATGGATTAAGAAAATTGGTACAAAAAAGAGCAATGACAGAGGCAAGTGATGAATCGTCAAAGGCATTTTCATCAGCGGAAGAAGCGGAAGAAATAATGAAGTCAATAAAAGGTGATGGTAGAACAATAGGAAGACAAAGGCCAGCGTTTGATGATGATGATGATGATGATGAACCGGCAACAGCACCAGAAGAACCACCAGCTGCAGCACCAGAAGAACCAGCAGCACCAGAAGAACCAGCAGCACCAGAAGAACCAGAACGACCACCACCACAGGAACAAGAACCAGAAAGGCCACCACCACAGGAACAAGAACGACCCCAGACAGAAAATCCAGATGAACCAGAAGGACCACAACAACCAGAAAATCCTGAAGAACAAATTGATAGGGAAGGTGAACAAGAGACAGAAAATGCAACAGAGGAGGCAACATCGGAGGCAACATCGGATGCAACAAACGCAGGTGAATCCGTCGGTGAAAATATAGGTAAAACAATAGCAAAAAAAGCTGGAGAAGATATAGGAGAGGATGTTGCTGAGGATGCCGCATCGGCAGAAGTTCCTGTTATAGGGCCACTGATAACATTAGGTTTAGGTTTAGCACAAATGTTTGGTGGTATATTTGGTGGAATGAAAAAACATCATCCAACACAGGCACCGATTGTTAATCCATCATATCAGGCAGGGGTATAATTTTTTTTTTATCTTTTTTTTTTATTTTAAAAATAATAAATAATAATAACAATAACAATATAAAACAAAACATATCAATTAATATTTTTTAAAAAAAAAAAAATAAATAATTATGAATGATCAAGTATTACGTATTCAGAGCCGTCAAGGTGGACCTTTTAAATCTCGTGACAATCTTAATGTAAATAATCTTCTTGATTTTGATATTCCTGATTCTGATGTTTGGGATCTTAGTCGTAGTTGGGTAAGTTTATATGTCGAGTCTAGTACAACTGAAACGGCACCAAATGCACCTGATGGTATACATAATCTTATGTTTAATTGGACACTTGATGATGGTACACCAACAAATTATAGTAATTATAATGTTGCTCTGGTAAGGAATGCAAGTATGATCGCATCAAACGCTGGACGTCTTGAGGATTTACATGAGGTTGGAGTCTTGAGGCAAACTTTTAAAGATTTTACTATGAACAATAGTGAACGTCAATCCTATGACTATCGTGAAATGAATCAGGCTCCCGATAGGTCACGTTATAAGACTTCTCTATTAACAGAACTTAATAAGGAGGGTACTATTAAGAGTCGTTATGTTAATGGACAAATTCAGATTCCACTAAGTGATGTTTATTCTCTTGGTCGTTTACAAGAATATCATGCAACTAAATGGGGTAAAACTCGTTTACATTTTGAACTCAGATCCGATCGTATTGGTGTTTTAGAATCAACTACACAATTTCAAGACAAAAATCTTCAGGAAGAATTTGATGATGCTGGTGTTGGTAATTTTACACAGATTACAACAAAGAGTGTCTATAAACGTCTTGAGGATTCACCTTTTTGGGTCGGTCAAAATTGTTTAATTGATGCTGGTGCAAGTACGGCACCAACGAGTTCATTCCCTAACATTAATAATGAACCAGCACAAATAACAGGAATTAATTGGTTAAAAACAGGTAATGATAAAGGAAAATTAGTTTTAACACTAAGTTGGACAACAATTGCAACTCCAGTGATTCCAACCGGAAGTGTTTATCTTGCAATTGTTTTTAATTATGTTAACGCAGCAAGTATTAATACCGTAATTTCACAGGCAGAACTTGTTTTGACACGTGTCCGTAATCCATCTCCCCCACCCGATGTCCTCAGTTATAGAACATTTACAACAGAACAGTTTAGTGGTACAGGTCAAACTAATTTTCAGAGAATGTTTCAACTTGAACCTGAGGCCGTAAATGTTTTTCTTATGTTTCCTAATCAGGATCTAGTTAGCAGTAATAATAATTTAGAACAATATCGATTACGTCTTGATAATGAAGACCTAATTGATAGAGAAGTAACTATTATCAATGGCGTAGCAATTGACCCACTTCATTATGATAGACTTAGTATGACGTTTTTAAATTCCGGTATGCAGCTTAAAAATTTCACTCAGAAAAATCTAAAGAATAGGGATGGTAGTCTTGCAGGACAAATATCATCGGGTACAAATCTTCTCCTTATTGGAAATCCATTACCAGTTACATCAAGGGAAAAGAATTTACAGGTTAATTTATATATTAATGGTACTGGTTTACAAGACCTATATTTATATAAACAGGTTCAGCGTACGTTGCAACTATAAAAAATATTGTAAAAAAAAAATATTATATATCGATAATAGTAATATTAATATAAAATAAAATAAAAGAAAATATAAAATAAATTTAATCAAATCATCGTATTTTAATATAATGGCGTTACGTTACGAATCTATTCAACCTGAATCTGTTAAGGATCAATATACGGAATATGATACACTTGATTTTGTTATCACTGCTCCTGGTCGATCTCTTGTATCGGGTAGTTTACGTCTAGACTGTGATAATCTTCGTGTTAAGAAGGGTGGAGTTAATTTGACAAATCAGGATATAAAACTTGATTCACTTGTTGGCGGTCATGTCTTTATTGAATCAATTACAACTGATCTTCGTGCACAGGGAAATGTTGAAAATTTAACTGAATATTCACGATGGGCTGGAATGGTATCAAAGGCAACAAATGGTCGCGATGATATGTACAATGCAAGTAGGGCATGTGAACTTAAATATGCAGATTCAAAAATTATAACCCAGGTATTACGTGGTGTAGCGCCCAAGGCTGTCGGCACCGTTGTTAATAATGATAACGATTTTTCTATACGTATTCATAATCTTCTTAATAATGTCGTTAGTGATGAAAAAGCAATAAGTCTTGCTCGCGTTGGTGGTCAAATACGTATTAGTATTCGTTTAGCACGTACAGCAAATGCATTATATGGAACTGATCATGATGTTACTGTTTCTTATACCCTTAGTGGAGTTCGTTTATCATTTCAGACTGTACCCGATATTGTAAATCCTGGACAAGAATATGTTATGCGTTCGGTTGTTACTCTTAAGCAAAATATCAATAGTAGTTTTGTAAACGTGGCATCGAAGGTTCCCGCTTCCGCTACTGGTGTTAGTGCTACATTTTTGGAACAGTCACGTGAGGGATCATATGCCTATAATAATCAGGCTCTAGAACTTATACCAAATCAAAGTGAATTACAGTTCTTATTTAACGATAGTCAGAACAATGCTATATCATATGTTATAAATGATAGAACTGAGGTTCTTGAACGTTTTATTGAAAGTATGAGAACTGCTGGACATAGTACAGCTCATCTTAATCTTCTTAATGCAAATCAATCATATGGTGTTGGTTTACATTTCGATGATGTTATTGATCTTCGAGGTCAAAAATTTAATTTACAGTTGCAGAGCGGTGCTGATAATACAAATCCATATCAAATATATATGTATTTTCATTCATTAGTACAACTTTAGTATTATTATGTTATTTTTTTAAAAAAAAAACAATTTTCCATAATAAAATATAATATAATAAAATAACATAATAATAATAATAATAATTAAAGAATAAATCCAATATCAATTTTTATAAAACAATGTCTCTTTATACCGATGCTGTAAAAACGCATGTTATAGATCCAGTCCGTGATATAACTGGTCGACGTACTGAATTTCGTTTATCAAATTGTGATGAAGCAGTTTATTTATCTAACATGCGACTTATGAACCTTGGCGTTATAACTGATAGAGTTGGTTCATATAATTCTCTTACCGGTTGTTATGGAATAATACAACAGATAACGCTATTCGATGGTAGTACTCTTCTTGATCAGGTATTATCGGCACAATCATTGCTTGGATTTAAATTGTATAATAGGTCAAATGATAAGGCACGTGATCAATCTCGATATTTAGCAAAAAATGGTCTAGGTTTTACTTTTACTGATATAGATTACGGACTTACTGGCAATAAACATAATGAGGCACGTAGTATTGATTATTATACTCCTTTGCAGGCGTCAACAAAAACAGGAACAACGGTATTAGATACAAATAAAGGTTGGCTTTCACTACGTGAAATATTTCCACTTTTATCAGAACTTAATTATGTTCCAACTGGTTTATTTAAAAATTTACGTGTTGTGGTTCAGTATGATTTAACTAGTGAGCAAGTTACCCCTAGTGGTGCTGTTACTGTTGAAGCTCAAACTGAGCCCTTACTTGTAGTGGATCAGTTAGTTGATCCTGTACTATCGGCATCGATAACATCTAGTTTTACCAACGTAAATTATAGAAGTATTGAACATGATCGTGCTGATGTAAATAGTATTACCCCAACTGCTGCTAATCCTAATCCTGAACAAGTATCAAATTTTACAGTAAATGGTTTTGATAATAAAACAGTTAATCGAATTGTTATTGTTAATACCCCTAAAAGTACAGTCAGTAACTTTACTGGCACACGTCATAGCGTATCTCAGTTGAATCAAAAATTACAGGTCCGTGTTAACGGTGCTAATAAAATTCCTCGTAGTGGTGATGGATGGAATAGGCCTAATCAACGTCTTGCTCGTCTTACTGATACATGGGGTGAATGTGTAACAACTCCTGGATCAAATGACGTTAATGTTAACAACTCTAGTAATATTGCATCTGAATTAACAAATGACTTAATTGGTAATATGGATTATACAGGTATAGTTATAGGTGAAAAAGTTAATGAACTTCAGTTATCATATACTCGAACGGGACAATTTAATACTGCCGTTGCTCCTGCTGACCAGAACAGACAGTCATTAAATGAATCAATTGAACTTAATATATATGGTGAGGTTGAAAAATCGCTAACGGTAAAAGGTGATCGATATAATGTAAGTTATGTATAATAACATAATAACAAAATAATATAATAAAATAATATAATAATAAAAAAAAATGGATGAAATAAGTGTTATAGAATTGCGGCAAGATTCATCTGAAAATATTAATAATAATGGAGATTGGGTAACAACATTACAGGAGGAAAGAATCCTTAATCCTGGCGATAGTATTAGTATAAGAAATGCTTTTATTGATACTAAAAGTAGCAGTAGCGGGACCATAAATATTGAAGATGATTTAACTCTTACAATACAGAATGTTATATATGAGTTCAATTGGCAAAATGTTTCAACATCACCTAATATTCCTGGTGTTGGAACAGTTAATCAACATAAAAAATTTTATACAAATTTAATAGCGAAAAATACTGATATTGAGGCTAATGATGATGGTGGATATTATACATTGTGTGATTTTACATCAGGACATGGTGCTGATTTTCTTAACTACACTAATATTGTTTTTTTGACTGATAGAAATGTTAAAAGATCAGCTGGAGTAAAATATAATTTTATTGTTGATTATATTGATCAAACTAATAACAGTGTTACATGGCATTCACCTACATATAAAGTTCCAGCTGAGGTTGGTATAAAAGTTAGTATTCCTTTCAATAAAATAGCGAAAGATAAAAGTGTTAAAATACAGGGATTGGATCCATTATTTAAAATTGGGATGAATTTTTTTGCATTCGATACTAAAACTCTTCCCTCTGGTGGAACTTTTACCCCTATAATATTCACAACTAATATTGTTATACCAAGTGGAACATATGATCCAGATGATATGGCAAGATTAATAACAACAAAATTGAGTGTTAATAATGATGATAAGATATTTCCTAGGAGTGGACTTGCTGCATCGAGTTTTTTAAAGAATACAGATGAATATAATGGTGGTGGTATAGATCCAAGTGAGGGTAACCCATTTGTTAGAAATGATGGACTCTCGTGTTTTGAATATGTTAATAGAAGTGGTAGATATATTGGAACTAATCAAATGGCATTAGAATTTGATTCAGAAAATCAAAAATTTCAATTTTCCGCTATAAATATGCCTATTTTTGCAGCAACAACTGGTGAAATTGTTGTAAATTATCAACAATCATTTCTTAATTATAATTCTAGTGATCCCCGTTATTTTGTAGCAAATAAATATTCTGGCATTGCTTTTACATCTCTTCAACCAAAAGAATTTTGGGAGGATACACTTGGTTTTGATTTATCATTATTAACTGTTGATATACAACAGACAGAAACTCCTAATGTTAAAATTCTATCTGGTGGAACTGGATCACTACCAATTATAAATTATACTGATGGAGTTAATGTTACTGGATCTTTTACAGGTCTTGATGCTATTATTTTGAAAAAAAGTGCAAATTTTTATCAGGTTCCTTTTACATTTCCTATAATCAGTAGTAGCAGTCAGAATATAACTATATATGCAAATAAATCCTTTGGTATTCAAGGTGTAAAAAGTGGCTATTTTCTTATTGAAATAAGTGACCTTATATCAAGTGATGTGATAGGAGAAAATATAAAAAGTAGGAGTATAAGTGGTATTGTTAGTCGTTACTATAGTGCCGATAGTTATACAAGTGGTTCATCTGATGTATCAATTCCTTATGTCCATCGTGGTATTAATCCTATAACAATTAATTCAATGGGTGTAAGGATATTAAATCCTGATGGTTCATTTGCTAATGATATTGGTTCTGATAATACTGTGTTTTTACAAATTGTTAGATCAACTAATTCAACCACAAATTGATAAATTATATTATTATTTTTTTTCTTCTTTTTTCTTCTTTTTATTTTTTATACCAATAAATATTTGTTTCTCTGATAATTTTTTTGGTTTTTTTTCTTCCTCATCCTCATCTTTATTGTTATTCATTATATATTCTATTGAATTTATATCATTTTCTCTTCGTTCAATATCAATTTTAATTTTATCTAAATAATCCATGTTATGTGTTTATTTATTTAAATATAATATATTTTCATTAAATAAAATGTCAAAAAATATTAACATTAGTGCCGCTCTTGCCGTCATACCTCCAAGATTAATTAACGGTTGTGTTTTAGAATCAATAAACTGTTTAGAAAAACAAACTTATCCATTAAATAAAATATATTTAATTATTCCTAGAAATGGTTTCTATTCACGATGGCCTAATTTTAATTTTAAAAAATGGCATAATGAAAATAAAAAATTATTAAGTTCACGTGTTCAATTTATTGAATGTTCACTTGATTCTCCTATATGTAAATATTTAGGTATAGTTGAGAATCTTTGTGTATCACTCGAGAATGATTATATATTTATAGGTGATGATGATCAGCAGTATAATCTATCGTTAATAGAAAATATGGTAAATGGTCTTCGTCTAGTTAATCCAAAAATGTATGTTTATCAAAATCGATACGAAATAGTTAAACATGGTACTAGTGGTATTATACATGGATTTGTCGGTTTAATGTTGTCTCCAACAATATTGAAACCATTATTAAAATATGATATAGATTTACCATTATATATTGATGATCAATTTATGAGCATATATTTTCATAAAAAAAATATAAAAATTATTTCTAGTGGGGTTCATGAATTTTCTGATATATATAATACATGTGGTATTGAGGGTGGTGAAATGGTTGCAACAGGTGGTGATTTATGTTTTGATCCTATGACAAATAATAGGCTAGAAATGATATTAAATTTAGAGTTAAAGCATAATGTTTATTTTCAGGATAAATATAAAAACTATAGTCTTGGAAATATACTTAATTTTAATTGGCTTAGTCCAAAAAAATCATATAAATGCGAATTAAATTTAATAAATATTGAAAATTTTGATGATAAAAATATTGATGATGAAAAACTTATAATATTAAATAAACTGTTTCCTCTTGATAATTGGAAATATATAATACATGATATAAAATATATTTATGAAAATTATTGCATTAAATATAATATAAAAAATATAAAACATCTTAATAAAAAAACAAAACAATTTTATTCTGATCTTGTTGGTATGGATATTGTTAATAAAAATAATGGTATTTATGTTTCATTGAATTGTAATTTAGAAAAAATAAATACATGGAAAATGTTACTTGATACACCTTGTCAATATTATGATGATGAGGAAAATCTAATGCTCTATAAATCACCAAATAATTATATTAATGATTCTTAATATTATTCTTTATCTCAGTACTACTTATATTTTTTGTCCTTGGTAAATATATTGTTTCTATTCCATGTTTATTTAGAAAATCAAATTTTCCTTTATGATCATCACCCATTATACATATTTTTGCATTATATTTTTCACAGTATAATAGTTTGTCTTCAAGTCTCTCCTCTAAAAAAACAACATCACTATAGCGTATACTTTCTATTATACTCATTCTGTCATCTTGTTTTATTGATGGATATGTATTTTTTTTACTAAAATTTAACTCATCACTACTTACGCCCACAAATAATTTATCTCCATAATTTCGCGCCTGTTTTAAAATATTTAAATGTCCTATATGAAATAAATCATATGTACCAAAAGTTATAATATTTGTCATTATAGAGTTAAAATGTTTTACCAGCACAATTCTACTATTACTATTACTAAAGAAAATTATTCCCTAGTTTTAAAACAAAAAAAATTATTAATAAAGAAATTACATAATTTATTTACATCACTTGATATAAAATATGTTATAGGTCATGGTAATCTAATAGAATATGTTAGAGGACAACCAATATATCATGATGATGATATTGATATACGAGTTGATGTAAATGACGCTCATAAGTGGTTTGCATATTGTTGTAAAATTAATAAGGATGAATGTTCTGAAAGACCATTTATTTATGTTGATAAACAAAATGGTTTATCTTTTGATGGTCGTGTTCATGATGCTGATAGGCAAAATAAAAATGGTCTACAGGTTGTGTTATATAATATAAAAAATGATCCCTTTATTATTCATGCTGATATTGTATTTAATTATGTCACAAGTGATTTTTGGATGAACTATGATATTAATTATGATAAAATAAAAAAAATTAATTATATAGGTCATGAAACTTATGTACCATGTGATGATGATATTGAACGTGTTTTATCTAAACAATATGGGAAAAATTATATTATTCCTAAATATAATTATGAATTAATATGAATAATTAAATGATACTAAACCATTTTTACCGTCGACATAATATTTTAAATTTTTTATATATTTATAATTTTTATGTTCTAATACCGCCCTTGTTGGATCCATAACAAAACTTTGTTCATTATTATCAATATTAACATCATCAACTATAATTAGTGTATCGTGATGTGAATAACGTTTACATAATAGTATATCATTATATGCGCAATGAAATTTATGTCCACCGTCTATAAAAATAATATCAAATTTATTTTTTATGTTATCTGAATTTAATACATCATCACTTTTACCTATATGTAATTTAAATCTATCCCTATAAAAATTACTTAATATATGATCAGCAAAATCAACATATATATGTTTACCCATATCTATTGATGTAAAATCATCTATACTGTCAATATTTTTCAATATAATATCGGCACTATAACCAGAATTAAAACCAATTTCTAACATTGATTTAGGATTAATGTTCTTGCATATAGATAATAATGTTTCCTTTTTCTTATTAAATGAATTAAGATTACCTTCAATCCATAATTTTTTTTTATCATTTGATAATAATTCAGATAAATGATTATTTATATTCTCATTTTTATTTTTTAATTTACTACCGAAATTTATAGAACTTGGTAGGAGTCCACTTTTAACTAAATTTAATCTTTTTGCTTTTTTTTCTCCTTCTTTAAAAAAAAAATCATTTATTACCCAATCCCATAGGCCACTTCTTTTATATTTTTTACTATAGTTTCTATAGAAATCACCATTAAATACATTTAAATCATCTTTTAATGAATCTAATATTGATACATCAAATAAATTTGCTGAGCATCCCATACCTCTTATATCAAGATGTAACATTTTTATAACATCAAATTCCTCATTTAATTTTGATAATATTTTTTTAATATGACTTTCTTTCAATATTGCATCATCTTCTAATATTATAATATATTTTTCATCAATTGTTTTATATTGATCCATACATATAAGGTTTGATAATATTAATGATTTATGGTTTATATGTCCATTTTCTGACATTGAATTGAAACAAGATAATGGTTTATTTGGATTAAATTTCCATTCATTATTAATATTTTGATTAATAATATTTACATATTTATTTTCTTTTTTAAAATATTTATTAACTCTTTCATCATCTTTTCCTAAATCAATAGCATTAAATCTTTCATATTTTAAATTTTCTATTGATGATAAATGGTGTTCCTGTAATTTTTTTCTTATTATATCCTCTTCTCTATTTATATAAATAACAAATATATCATTTATTTCTATCATCGTTTTCTATAATTTTTTCTAAATAGTTTAATATATCTATTAACGTGTTTTTTTGCAGATCTCCTAAATTTAATAATATATCGTTTTTTCTGTATGTAAAATTTATATTGGGTTGATTTTTAATTATTATTATATATATATTATTATATTCTTCTAGACTTAAATTTTTTGATTCAAATACCTTTCCTATATATTTTAATTCACGATATGACATTATATTGCGTTTAATGATAATCTATATATTTATTATCATAAAATAAACGAGAAATTATGAATAAAACTGAACAAGAATATTTATTGCTTGCAACTGAGAGTAAAGAAAAATTTGATAAAATGCAATCAGAGTTAGATGATCAAAAACATAATATTGATGATCTTAGTGTAAATCTTAATAAAATATTTTATTGTCTTAATGATATTTTATCCTATAATAAAATTAAAGGAAAAACAGGATCTCGTATTGATAAATATATAAAATCAATTATTAATAGGTTTTATATATTTGAAAATGAATTATCATTTATTTTCGAAGCAAAAAAAATAGTTCTATCATCTATTGATTATACAAATATGTTAGAAAATTATGGTCTTTTTATATTATCAGAAAACGATGATAGCGATAACGATAGCGATAGTGATTAATACGTTTAAAATGAAAAAATTAATAACATCATCTCTATTAAAATGGTTTCAATTATTATAGGTAAAAATAGTTTTAAAACTAAAAATAGTGCTCTTCAATATTATCGTAAATATATATATTCACTTTCAAATAATATCTATGAATATAATACACATGAATTTAATGAATTAATAAAATTAATTGAACTCCATCCAGATTTTAATAATAAAACTAAAAATAATAATATTTGTGGTATTGAAATAAAAAATAATATATGGAATAAAAAAACAAAAGATATATTTATTATATGTGATGATGATTTTAAAATAATTCCCATCAGTTGGCGTTATTGTATAAAATCGCCTCCGACGGAAAAAATGATTTTAACAATGATTATGCGAAAGGCAATACATTCATATGTGTTAAATTATCGTAATAATAACAATAACCCTATTTGTCAATTATGTTTATCTTCTAATGACATTCATGTTGATCATTATGATAAAATGTTTTACCAAATACGTGATAAATGGATTGATAATGATCAAAATAAAATAAATGATATATTAAATAATAAAGAAAATGCTAGTGTCATTCCCGACTGGATTATATATCATAACAATAGTGCACATCTACGTTTTTTATGTCGCACCTGTAATCTCTCTAATAAATAAAATAATAAAAATATAATATAAACAATATAATATAAACAATATAATATAATATAAACAAAATAATATGAGTATCACAGTTCCTGTACTAAATGGAATAGCAAAAAATAGTGGTATATTTCAATTTGATACTAATAAATCATATGTAACTATAAGCACTATTGCTGATCAAAATCTTACCCTTACATTATATCAATCATTTGATAATGGGGGTAATTTCGATTATTCTGACTCTCATAATATAATTGCTAATGTTGACGTGACACATATATTTCCAAAAAGAGGAACAACTTGTTATTTTTCATTAGAAAATAATTCTGGAACTAATTGTACATTTACTCGTTCTTATAGTGATCAAGTTGATAATGTTAATAATGATAATAGTGGAGACAAACAAGATGTAAGTGATAGCATAACACATACTAAACTTGATGGTGTTAAAACATCGGTTGATAATTTAGCTGATGCTACCCTTAACGTATCTGGTACTGTCAATATTGGTAGTACTGTAAATATAGGTAACGCTGTACTTGATGTCAGTGATACCTTTTCACATACTAAACTTGATACTGTTAAAACATCGGTTGATACTGTTAATACAACTCTTAATGGAACTCTTGATGTTACTGGTTCATCTGTTTCAGTATCAAATACAGTACAGGTTGCTAATACTGACCTTGGTTTTCTATCTGATATTAATACTAAACTTGGTGCTACTCTAACAACAACCGATGCAACAACTCATACTAAACTTGATGGTGTTAAAACATCGGTTGATACTATTAATACAACACTTAGTGGTACTCTAACTACAACCGATGCTACAACTCATACTAAATTAACAACTATTGATGGAACATTATCTGATATTGATGACAGAGTTGCTGAAATAAATACTACACTTAGTGATACTCTAACAACAACCGATGCAACAACTCATACTAAATTAACAACTATTGATGGAACATTATCTGATATTGATGACAGAGTTGCTGAAATAAATACTACACTTAGTGGTACTCTAACAACAACCGATGCAACAACTCATACTAATCTTGGTACTATAAATACAACACTTAGTGGTACATTAGATGTATGCCCTGTGTTATGCCGACCATTACTAGTAGCAACTATATTTAATACTACTAGCGGAACCACTGCCGTTAATGTTATTGATGGTGCTTTAAAATTGGTGGGTTTTTCATATGCTCACAGTGATAGCCAAGGTTGTCTAAGTTTTTACGATGTTGCTGCCGCTAGTACCGCACCAACCTTTGCAAGTACTGCATTATTTTCAGTTGCTGCCACAAGTTCGGTTTTATCATCTCCAACATTTCCAACATCTAGTTATATAAATTTTGAAAATGGTTTATGGATTCGTATAAATGGTAATATAGACCCCGGAAATAATACAAACGAAGCGGGTACGATTACTTTATATTATGAACGTTAATAATATTTGTAATATAATAAATGAAAGAAAAAACTAATATTAAAAAAATATGTTATATGTGTTCCAATAATAGATATGCTAAATATAAGCTATGTCGTGATTGTATCAAAATAAAAGATTTTATACATAAATATGGGATGGTTACTATATTACATTTTGTTGAATCATATAAATATGTTAAACCTTCTGCACCACCATATTAATTTAATTCTTCTCCTTCTTCTGAATCTGGATCATATTCATCATCACTATAATTTTTAAATATTTTAATCAATTTGTTTTTTGTATAATTTATTAAAATAATTCTCTGTTTTTTATCTAAAATCCAACTATATATATTTATTTTTTCTAATGTCACTAGTGCTATTTTATCAATATTATTATGAGAATTATAATATACAGCAACATCATAAACTATATCCTGCCAATGTTCATTATTCTTAAAATAATAATCAATCTTTTTTTTACATAAATCTATAACATCCATTTTAATAAAACTAAATATTTTTTTTTAACCGGAAACTGAATAGGAACGGATCCGGTTATGTTATAATTCTCTATAAAATTAGTAATAAAAGTCCATAAGAAATATGGGTTTAATATAATGTATTGTGTTGAATTATTATTATTCACTTTTTATTT
>Ga0307981_1001274_pt1 | contig 23006 bp, 10 predicted proteins | sample OrgLakmetagen987_FD_201849 | JGI IMG/M metagenome (GOLD analysis project Ga0307981, IMG submission 201849) | Saline water microbial communities from Organic Lake, Antarctica - #987 | ecosystem: Environmental > Aquatic > Non-marine Saline and Alkaline > Saline | place: Antarctica: Organic Lake... | reverse complement strand
TAGTCGAGTGAGTCCGGGAAACTAGATGTATGATAGACACAATGATAATATTATGGTACAAAAATGCCATTGCTGGTCTCGACCATGATGGTTGACGCTATTCACGTTGAATGATACATATCACCCATGCAATTGATACTCGAAGCAAAGAAAACGGCTAATGTGCCGTACCACAAGCTCTACAGGAGGTAGCATTAAAAACATCTTCAGGTGAGGATGCTGCGATCTCTCCTTCTTTGCCGCGAGTGAGATCCTTAGGACTAGCTAGTATAGCTCCCTTTCATGGTGCATCGTCCTCACCAAGTGATTGTCACCCTTGGTCCTCAAGGTTGGCGTCCTTGACGAAATTTTGCAGGCTATTGGACGGTGTTGAAACATACGGGAAAGCAGTCCAAGTACGACAAGAGAAGGTGCAACGTGCAACGCCATGCACTCTAATCAAAGCAGTCTACAACAATATGTCTCCAACCTAATTCATCATAAAAAAGGCAGTATAATTCGTCGCAAATGGAAACACTCTCTTTTTGTAAGGATTTTTCTATAAACGAAAGGACAGTCTAGGAAACGCTAGACCGACACCATCATTACCTCCGCAACATGACATTCGCCATCTCTGCTACACTAGCAAAACGAGAGACAAGATTTAATCGATACGTCCGTAGAAGATACCCTTGGTAAGGATCTTCTTGGGGACCTTGGATCCCATATCGGTATCAGAAAGCTGGGTAGCAACGAAAACTCCACCAATCTCCTGCTCCTCAGTGTTGACCTTGTTGACTTCCATCTCGATACGTCCAGTGGTAATGTCAAAGGTCTTGTTGTTCTCCTTGAAGAGCTCATCATCACCCTCTTCTCCGGATTGCAGACCGGGAAGAGCGACAGCCATATCGTAACCGGTGGTTCCACCACGTCCCTTGGGGTCGAGGAAGAGTCCAGTACGGTAGGACGGAGTGTTAAAGTCCCCGCCCATTTGGAAACCGGGCTTGAAGGCTCCACCGTTACCCTTGGCGACAAGGTCCTTGACGGTGAAGAGGAAGGGGACACGCTCTCCTCCCGGAAGCTGAACAGTGGTGGGAGCGTAATCAATACCCTCCTTTTCGGAGAAAACAATGCTTCCACCGCTGATGTCAAGATTTCCCTCGATTCCATCGAGAGTGTAAGTCTGGCGGGTCATGACCTTGGAGTTGACGAACTTCTTCTCGGTCTTTCCACCCTTGCCGACTTCTTCCTCAACGGCCCAAGCCTTGGGCTCGATGCACATGTCAACGAGACGGGCGCCGCTCTTGGGGACGATGGTTCCCTCTCCGAGGACTTCAGGGCAACGGTTGGCAAGACCAGTTCCCTTAACCTGCAAGTAAGAGAGCTCGTTGATCTCGCTCTTGGTAAGAGCCTGCGCGGGGGCGGCAGCGAGGCCAAAGGCAAGGGAGGCAGCAATGGCAACCTTTCCAGCGTTAGCAAGGTCCTGCTTCAAGGACATCTGGAGAGCCGAGTTACGCTGCGAAAAGAAAAAAGGAATAACAAAGAAAGGTGAGTTACTGGGCACAATCAAGGCTCTTGCAAAGGGAGAGTACTGGAGGTATTCGGGTTAACCGCCTTAATGCCTCCTATCATCTTCGTCAGCGAGAAAGCTTTCCCATCCGTAACGAACTTGTCGAAAATGCGCAACAAAGATTCCAACTCTACAAGTTTCCACTCACGCTAGCAGTAGGGGCCGGGGCAAAGGCCGAAGCCGAAGCGACGATGGCAAGGGTGCAGGCAGCAGTGAACTTCATGGTCAAACAGGCGAGATGGCAAGGATAGAATGGCTTCGACGTCAACACGGTGAATACAGGCATTACGCACGTAGAAGTTGGTGCAAGGAAGATACGTTTCCGGGTCCCGTCACCTGCGTCAACTTGAGTTTGCAATCTTTGGGGTCTCGTGTCGGAAGCAGAGAAGCCATCTCAGGATTCCATTCAACAATAGGAATAGCGTACAGAACGGCTTTCGATTAGGAATCTTATTGGATCATCACGTCCCGAGTTACTTGGCCAATCAGAACCGACACCGAAGAACATGGTGACCAGCGAAAAAAATAAGAAGTCGTCCGATCAGCCGATCTCTGATCTATACCGTACCGCACCGTTCGCTTGCCAGCTACCGTCCGATATTATGTACCTTTGTACCAGCTGCTCTCTACCAGTACCGATAGTCTATCTCAGGTCAAGCTGTCGATACTTCAGACCCAATAAACTAAGCGCAATCTCTTGGTCAACGATAGAAGCAGCTGTCGATCAGTAGATGTTCTCAAGATCTTCCTCTTGCTCGTGAGCAGACTATGCTCTGGAAGTTGAGAGCTCTCGTAGAGTTTAGGTCCTTCCTCTTCCATTATAAACAAGAATTTATATCACGTTAGCATTTTACAGTATTTAGTTAGATAGTTATAGATGATGATGATGATGATGTAGAGAGGAGCAAGTAGTGCTACACTCTCTGACTTAGACCTCGATTTCAGCAAGAAGAGGCAATTAGAGGGAATCGTACGCGGTGTGACCGTCACGCCCATCATTCCCATTTAGGTTCCGTACCCAAGACCAAAGCCCAGGGCTAAAGAAATAACACAAGATACAATGGCAGTTCCATAGCCGACGGCAATGTCGTCGTCCAGGTCTGCCTCATACGGCACGACAGAGGCCGCGAACCCAAAAGCAGCCGGGTTATGGCTGTGATGGCTCGCAGTCGCCGACGCCGTGACGTGTTCTTGGTCCAGCGTCACAGAAGTTGTCTTGAAAGCACGGCGAGAAGTCTCACGCTTCTTCGTGGTAAAGGCATTCGATCCATGTAGGAGAACAACCATGAGCAACATCAAGATGGAAAAAGCCCTCATGGTAAGGCGCTAAAAGAGCGTTCGAATAAGAGAACCTCTCGCGACGCTTCGCTAAGCGATCTACAATCTACGGATGTGGCTGGGTCAATAGCGAAAGAACTTGGGTTGTAGACTATCGCAATCGTATTCAAATAAGACTATGGTAGTCTCCTTGTGTCAATCTTATCGTCGCAACCACCACACGAAAGCGTTCGGCGTCTGTTGCGATTTGATTGATTCGAAATCGCGGTGACTTTTGGACGATCGGGCTCGACTTAAAACCATTCAGCGAAGCTTGGCTTCAACCAAAAAATGACGTCAGTTTTTACGCTACTGACAGGACGACAGACTGTCTAGCACGAACCCGTCATCCAAAAGGAGCCACGGTTTAGCTGCGAGCGACAACCTAACACTAATGTACCATGTACCTCTGCTTTCCTGCCATTTATAATTTAGAATATATACTATTGTAGCTGGCGGATTTTGGGTTGTGTGTATTACGAGTTTTGGCCTTTTATGATCATTATTCACTTCTCACTTCTATTTTCTGCGTGGAGCTGCCCATCCAGCTCCGAAGCCAACTCTGGCTTCCTTTTTGATCTTTCTTTCCCTTGCCGACCAAGAGAAAGGCCGCGCTCAAAGCAACGACCACACCAACGCTTAAAATTCCACCGAACCACATCATCCGTATCCTCTGAGCAGCCTCTCGTCGCTTTTGCTCTTCATGCGGCCGTGACCGGAGGCGTGGGAGCCCAGGCTCATTCAAAGTGCATCGAGCAAGCTGAGCAAGTGTCTGTATTCGTACTTGGCCATTATTTTTTAGAAGCGCACCCGTGGCCGATGTCAAGATTGGAGGCTCCAGATCAGACTCTCGACAGTGGATCTCAGCAGCGTCCACTACAGTAGCGGGATGAACGTCGCCATCTTCGGGCTCGGGAGTCCGACGAAGGTCAGCCTTGGTCCCCACAAAAACTCGAGGCGTCTCCTTGGTCAACAGCGTTGCTTCCAACTCTTTTGCGTATGAGAAACTTGATCCCTTACAACAGTCAAAAACCAACATGGCCAGGTCGCAGACACGGTCCTTGGGCGACGTAGTTGACCCAAAGAGCTCGGAAAGCTCTCGGTAGTGTTCTTCTTGGCTTGCCGCTGCAGTCTCAGGCACGTCGGTAAACACCAAGTGCACTACCACTTCTTCTCCATCTTCGTCGTACTTGCCACCGCTTGAGGACAACCTGCGCTTTAGCTTGACAAATGTGCTACTCGTCTCGGGCCGATTTGTAGTGGTAGTCTCGGTGGGCTTGACAGTGCTTGCATCAAAGGCGCCGCACAAGGCATTCAGCAAAGCAGTCTTGCCACTCGAATGGCTTCCGAGCACCAGCACTCGTACCTCACGTGATCGCAGTGACGATTCGTAATGGGCATCGGTCGGCGAAATCGAACTCTTCTTGCGACTGCGTCGCCGAGACTCAGGTTTTTTGCGAGCGTCTTCCCTATGCCCCAGACGAAAGAGCTCGGCTCGAGTGACGGCTGGAGAAATGGCCGCAATCTCATGCCAGCGTCCCATCCACTCTTGAAAAGAAAGGGGCTTGGAGGCAGCGTGGTTATTGAGATCTACACTTGGCAAAGAGTCGGATGCGCTGAGAATCGAAATGCCACTATTGGACAGAGCTTGCGACATGGCGGCCGGTACAATCAGGGATTCTCCATACTTTGGGGTCGTTTCGGGGCTGACGTCGTCAGGCAATTCCTTTGGCATTGAAAAACAGCCTTCGAATAGAGCACTAGCACGTCTCGGGTGCCACGGAGGAAGAGCGGGAGGGGGGAGGATACCAAACATGGACAGAATGTCATCAGCTGAAACAATACCGTCCTTGTCGGAATCAAATTGATGAAACAAGGCCGCCAAGAACTTTTTCGCCGACGAAGATAGCTTCCAATCGTCTCTGGCTTGATGAGACTCGTCCACTGGCATGATTACAGAGACAGGAACGTGCAGATTCAAATCATCGTCGTATCCAAACTTTCGTAGAGCTTGCCAAACAACGTCGAGTCGATTCTGACTTATAAACACATCAAAGATTGCCAAAAAGCCTGGAATGGCAAACTTTCCGTCCACCACAACGGCTTCGTCGGTGGTGGGATTATTCCTCGTGACAACCTTTTTCCAAGCCGCCAAGTCTCGATCAAATACCGCCACGTTGTACGTTTCGCGTTGAAATCGATCCAATTCGGCATCGCTCAAAAGCCCGTCGTGATCTCTATCGTACATGCGAAAGATGCGAGTAAAAGCTCGTTTGCATTCGGCTGTGAGTCTTCCCGTTTCCAAGTCGTATAAAGGTGGCGTAAAAGGATAAAGGACGGCTTGCTGTGCCTTGAGAAAGACGTCATCAACTCGAAGCAAGTTCTTGGCGCTGCATTTGATACATTGTCGGATAAAGGGGAATCTCTGCATGAGAGAGACAATCTGTTGTCGTTTTCTAGCCAAAGCTTGTTCGTCCGTCATGGCAGCCGAGCTGCTGGGGCGAAAGAGATCCATTTTGTTTTCTGCGACAATCACCGGGACCTGTAGTGGAATGGAGAGTGAAAGGATGTAAGTTATGGTTAGTGCGAGTAAAGCATACAGTAAAACTAAGAAGCAGGAGTCTCTCTCTCTAATTATGGTACGTACCTTGCCATTGTAACATCGTTCAATCAGAGGCAGCCAATGGTTCTCCAAGCGAAAGAAGGTTTCGACACGATCCAAGTCGTACACCAAGATAATGGAATCCACTTTGCCCATGGTGTTGTTCGTGGAAGTTTCCTGTTCCTGCACGAGAACAGCTCCTGCGGCAGACAGCGAGGAAGACGATTCGCCCATGTTGCCACTGTTTGCGCCCGCAGGTTGATAATTCTGGTGTTGCTGACTCTGACTTTGTTGCTGCGCTTCTGCTCGTTCCATGAGTGCAGCCAGAGAATCCGAGGACGTTCCTCCGCCTCCACCACTCAAAGAAAGGGCCGTCACGGCGGAAATCAAGGCCGCGTCTCCCCCTTGCGAATCGACAATGGTGGTAACGCAAGAATTTTCCGGATCGGGAGGCAACCTGACGCGTGTCATGATTCCAGGAACTACTTCGGAAAAGTATCGAGAGACAAAGGTGGAAATGAGCGACGACTTTCCAACGCCCTCTATGAGATATAAAAGACAATGGGTTCGGTCGTGTGAGTAAGGCGTTGTAAAGATGTGCGAGTGCGAAAGCTATAAACATACGGTGCCCATAGCATCCGAAAGCGCAATTAAGCGGCATCTAGAGAGAACCATAATAGTACTAAAACGAGTCGAGAGTCCCTTCCCTGCCTCTTACAAGCTACTGTCAACCTTATACGCTCGTTAGTACGAATGACACCAGCGAATTCTTTTCACAGAATACGAAAAGCGCTACTACCGTACTGCTATTAGTAGTGGTTCGGTAGTAAGCCTCTTGCGTTTCTACTCACCATCTCCCAAGACAAGCACCGTAATGGACGATCTCTTGTCTGCTCGCTTCATCTTGGAACCGTCTGCAGTCTGGACAGTTGTCTGCTGGCTCATGGTCCCAATAGTACTGTATGACACCGTGCTGTCTCTTTTCCAAGAGTTCTGTGCTCTCTCTCTCGCGGAAGAAGCATCACGTCAAAGATCGCTCTTTTGGCGCCAAAAGGGTGATTTTCGCATTCGGTTGACGTCACTCAACTCGTCACTCACTTCAACGGAAACCTGAAGGGCCTTTGTAAGTGTCAAAATTTGGGATTGGTTTTCTGACTAAAATGACTCTAAAAAGTGTCAAGACATTTCGTTCAACTTCAGAATTAACCCGAATTCGCGCGAAAACTTCCCCAACAGTTATTCACTTGAGAACACCGAAAGTGTGCTGGACCAAATGAATATGACCCTGTGGGTGCGAGCTTTATTCTTTATTGAGTACGGTACTGGACCGTATGATACGTATGATCGTACCAGGTACATTGGCTGCAGTCGCACTTCCAGTAATACAACCGGCCCTGCCTCCTTCCGAACATGGAGAGCGTCACCATCTTTACGATGAAAACCCTGAGAAGGACGTCTCCCACAAGAAGGTCAAGGTCGTCACCGTCGTCGACAATGGGACATTACCTCCTCTCCATTGTACTTTTGTCGTTGTGCACCTTTACGGCACAAGCACTCAATCTAGACGAACGCGGCATACTCGCTGCATTCTACCAAGGCTCGCAAGGAGACTCATGGATCGATCACACCAACTGGAACACTGACGAGCCCATTTGCTCCTGGTTTGGAGTCAAGTGTGCCACGGGACTCTCCAATACTTCCGGCGTTCTCGCCTTGGAATTGTCCGGCAACAATGTGGCACGACAAGTCAGCGAGTCGCTCTACCAAATGCCCTTTTTGGAAAAGGTGGATCTTCGTCACAATCCCGTCCAAGACGCTGGATTCGCCGGGATGCAGCAAGCGGCTATCGATGGTTCCCTTTCGCCTCTGGAGGCGCTGGACTTTGGATACTGCTTGTTGTCGGACGTGAAGGGCATTGAGCATGCACCCGCGACGCTGACGGATATCAAATTGACCAAGAACCAGATTGCAGCCGGCTTTCCCACCGAGCTCTTGCAACTCACCAACTTGCAAAAGCTCTATCTTAACTTTAATGATATGCAAGGCAGTCTTCCAACTGCCATTGGAAACTTGATTTACCTCAAGGAACTCTACTTGTTTAGCAACAAGTTGACTGGCCCATTGCCAACAGAGATTGGTCGTTTGGACAAGGTGCAGTTTTTCACGCTCGGCGACAATCTCTTTGAAGGATCCATTCCCGAGACAGTCAACAACATGCTCAACATTCAAATATTTTCTCTTCATGCCAACGACAAGGGCGCGGGTCGATTGACGGGCCGCGTTCCCAGCTTTTCCAACGCGGGGTATCTGGAAAAGCTCTACTTGGCCGACAATGCCTTGACGGGACCTCTGCCCGACGACTTTTTGCAACACAACTCCAATATAGATGAGATTGTGAGCGTGAACTTGAAAAACAACATGATCACGGGCACTCTTCCGGCGGATATGGATCGGTTTGAGAACTTGGATTTGGATCTCGTGGGGAACATGCTCGATGGTCCATTGCCATTGTCGTTTTGCGACAAGGGACGATGGATGTCGGGCTTGGTGGAACAGTACGGCTGTGCCGCTATTCTGTGTCCGGCCGGTACCTCCAATTCCCAAGGCTTGCAAATGTCGGACGAAGATCCCTGTGCGCCGTGCGAGTCCATACCGAGTGAGTTCTTGGGTGCGACCCAGTGTGGTCCACCCCCGCCGCCACCCGAAATGGGCATTCTGGCGGAACTATATCTTGCGTTGCAAGGGTCTCAGTGGGAAGAAAAAGAGGGATGGGACAGTTTGGACAGCAGAATTAAAAACGGTGATGTTAGCGGCGCCGATTTGACCGGGCTTGACCCGTGTGGCTTTCATGGGGTGATTTGCAGTAACGACGCCCAAGTCGAGATCCTGGCACTGTCGAACAACGGGTTGCGAGGCAAAATTCCGTCGTCCGTTTTTCTGCTGCCAGCGTTGGAAGTCTTGGACATGTCATACAATTATGTGGATATGGACGAGGAGAGTGGAGGCTTTGAAGCTCTCAAGGACGCCAAGAAACTGTTGCGACTCAAGTTATCCCACACAAACATTGCGTCGCTGGATGGAATCGGTCAAGGTACCACACTCGACGAGATTTTTCTGGACGGAAGCGACTTTGAATCGTCGCTGCCAATGGAGCTCTTCGACTTGACCAATCTCAAAATCCTTCATCTCGAGGCTAGCTTTTTGACTGGTGCTCTACCGGTGGATATCTCGCGCTTGACAAGTCTCACCCGGTACGTGTTTGTATAGACGAAAAGACAAGCTCTACCAGTATCACCCGACAGAGTCTCATGTTATTCATTTTCTCTCTTTGTCATCGTATGCTTTCAGACTCCAACTAAACGAAAACCAGTTGAACGGTGGCTTGCCAAAGGAGTTAGGTGACTTGACGGGTCTGCAGCATTTGGATCTTTCGGACAACGATTTTGGGGGGCAGTTGCCGCCCGAGTTGAATAAGTTGAGCGTGCTTCGGACGCTTCGAATTAACAAATGCCGAGGTGGTATCACGGGGAACTTACTTACTTTCGATCAACTGGAGGTCGTCGGAGAGCTAGAGCTTTTTAACAACAAGCTCAGTGGGTCTATACCGCCCGGTTTCCTGAGTGGAGTTAACGATCCCACCGTTTTGATCCGAGTGCGTCTGAACGGAAACCAACTGGATGGTGCCATTCCAGTAGGCTTGGCTATATTTAAGAATATGGAGCTAGACCTTGAGGACAACATGGTCTCTGACCTTCCGGAAATTCTCTGTGACAATCACGACGACTGGATGACTGGAGAGGTTGGCCTCGTCTTAGGCGGATGCGATGCAATTCTTTGTCGACCTGGGTTCTGGAGTGCGCACGGAAAAGCGGTGACACGTCTGGATGTTAGTTGTGAACCCTGCGAGGGAAACCAGTACTTTGGAGAAACGACGTGTGAAACCAGTGGCACCGTCAAGAGTCGGGAAGCCGAGATCCTTGACAATTTCTTCACTGCGACGGGTGGCCGATACTGGACTACAGAGTCGGGCAATTGGACAAAAGCATCTGTTCCAATCTGCGATCGAGAGGGTGTGAAATGTGGCGAAGCGTCTGATGATAGGAACTCTGGAGTGACGGAGCTCCGCCTAAATGGCTTTGGTATGCGAGGGAAAATCCCTGGCGAGATCTTTGAGCTCCCGTCCATTCGAGCGCTTGCTTTCTCGCACAATCCTGTCGACATTGAATTGGTAGACGTGGGCAAGTCTGATACTCTACAAGTGCTTCTGCTCTCTGAAACAGATCTTCGGTCGCTGTACGGAATTGAAAATGCCAACGATGCTCTCTTTGAATTCCATGCTGCGAAGAATCAAATGGATGGACCTTTTCCTTCGCAACTTCTACAGCTAACAAGTCTCCGTAATATATTTCTCAATGACAATATTTTGACGGGTTCGATCCCAGCCGATCTTTCTGGAATGAGTTCCCTGCGTGAGCTGGGAATCTGGAACAATCTGATTGCGGGGACCATCCCGTCGGAGCTGGGCCTCCTTGCTGATTTGGAACGGATTGAAGCCCAAAATAACTTTCTTTCTGGACTGCTTCCGACCGAACTCGGCAATCTGAGCAAGCTTGGAAAGGTCCGATTGTCGGGGCAGCAAAGTGACAATAAGCTCACAGGACCGCTGTATCCCTTCGCTGGCAACGCCAAGATGTCTTTGCTTGACCTTGCCTACAACAATTTTGCAGGGACAATTCCAGACGACTTTTTGAGTAGTGCCACCAAGACGAACTTGATCACAGTGGATCTGGGGTTCAATTCCTTGTCTGGATCAATTCCACAAACACTGCAGTCATTCAATCAGCTCGATATCCGATTGGAAGGAAACTTCATTGACGCAATTCCTGATAAGCTCTGTGAAATCGCTGGCTGGATGGGTGGTCTCGTGGGCGAAACCGAATTGTGCGACGCGATCCTTTGCCCCCCTGGAAAGTTTGCAGCGGCGGGAAAACAAACCGAAACGGGTGCTAACTGCCAGGAATGCGATAATATTCTGGAAGCGCCTTTTTTTGGAAGCACTTCGTGTGCGCAGGTAGATTTCGAACGAGATGGTAAGTCGACGAATGCGCTAGGTGACGTATGCGGCAGAGTTACAAGTAATGCACCTTCGATTTTGGTCTCACACCCACCCTTTTAAATGAATACGAGTACAGTGCTCATCAAATTCTTTGAAGAAACGGGCGGTAGAAACTGGGCTTTTCAGGACGGCTGGCTCACCGACCAAAATATTTGTAACTGGTATGGCGTTGCTTGCAATGCAGACTTGTCGGTGGATGGAATTACTCTCAAGAAGAATAGACTAATGCCGTCTGACGAAAGAAGTGATGTCTCTCAGGGCTTGTTACGCCTTCCGAATCTCAAGGTACGTGAGCCGTGTTGTTCGCCGCTGCTGCCGGCCTCATCTTTTTGTTCCGGCGACTTACTCTTTGTTTTTTGCTGCTCCACATTTTTAGGCACTGGATCTCCAAGGAGACAAAATTGGAGTCGATCTTCGAAACATTGGTGACGATTCCTCGCTTGAAAGTCTCATCTTGTCTTCCACAGGCCTAACGTCGCTCAAGGGCATTACAAAGGCCAAGAAGCTCAAGTCGCTGCGTCTCATTGACAATTTGCTGACTGGATTCTTCCCCAGTGAGATTCTAGAACTGACACAGCTGCGTGACCTATACTTGAGCTTCAATAGATTTGGTGGAAGTCTTCCCAGCGAAATTGCTGGCTTGACGAACCTGCAGGACCTCTACCTCTCAGGCAACGGCTTCAATGGAACGATCCCGACTGAGATTGGACTCATGACGGAATTACGAGAAGTTAGCTTTTCGGCGTGTTATTTTAGCGGGACCGTCCCAAGCGAACTGAGCACAATGCCGTTCTTGAAGAAACTGACGATGAAGGAGCAGCGAGGACAAGAGCTTATTACTGGCAGAGTGCCCGACTTCGCTCAAACTCCGGATCTGTTCTTCTTTGACGCAAGCGGTAATGATTTATCGGGAAACATCCCCAGTAACTTCATGGCCGGCTCTAATCAAGTCGATTTCATTGTCTACGTAATCTTGGAAGGCAATGAGATCACTGGTAGTCTTCCGGAATCTTTGGATCGCTTTACAAAGCTGAACATCAACTTGGCGAACAACAAGATCGTGGAGATTCCAGCGACTCTTTGTGACAACGGCGATTGGATGAATGGTGCCGTTCGGGAGTTTGCAGGGTGTCATGCGATCCTTTGTCCGGCAAACTACTTTAGTGAGTCCGGCAGGGCGACGACGGAGGACCCTTGCATCCCCTGTGATGACTTTGTGCCTTCGCCTTTCCTTGGGCAGACAACATGCAAGGACGATACTTCCGAAAGAGCAGTCCTTGGTTTCATTTACTCGGCGACGGGTGGTGGCGAATGGGCGATGTCAAAGAGTGGCGAAGACAGTCTCTGGGGGACGGATGCCCCAATCTGTTCCTGGCGAGGAATCCGGTGCGTGGGTGACAAGCAGGACGACGATGGGGTCGAAAGTATTCAGCTGACGTTTAATGACATGACCGGGATGCTTCCTCCGCAAGTGTGGTCGCTTCCGTCACTGAAAGAGCTACACTTGACGGGAAACGAGGGACTGACTGTCTCCTTTGACGGACTCTCGATCAATGCTGCAGTACTGGAAAGACTGTATCTTTCGGATGTTAATGTGCCGAAACTTGACGGCATTTCTCGCGCTTCGAACTTGATAGACCTTTTTGTCGCAGGGTGTGGTTTGACTGGTATTCTCCCACCCGAGCTCTACAAACTTGGAGCGCTGGAGCAGCTGGATCTTTCTTGGAACTTTTGTATTGGCCCCTTGTCCAACGACGTGGGTAAGTTAACCTCTCTCACGCTCTTTGAAGCGAATGGTAACGACATTCAAGGGACCATTCCAAGCGAACTCGGACTGCTGACCAACCTGGAGAACTTTGTCTTTGCCGAAACACTTTTGAGTGGTACAATCCCAACGGAACTGGCTTCGTTGCCGCGATTGCAGGGCTTCTCACTTTCGAGGTGGAACAAGTCTGGGCGCAAACTTACGGGACGCTTGCCTGCTTTTGACAAGTCACCACAACTCGAAACGCTGGTGATCGACGGAAACGAGCTCACCGGTCCGATCCCGGACAACTTTTTGAGCAGTGCGACAAAGGCCAACTTCGTCGACGTGTCGAATAACATGCTTACCGGGCCCGTCCCGGCAGGACTTGAGGCTTTTACGAGCCTTGACCTTCGATTGGAAGGAAACCAGATCTCGGAGCTTCCGGACGTTTTATGTGACAACAACGATTGGATGCAAGGAGCCGTGGGAAAGTTGAATCAAACCTGCGACGCCATCATGTGCCCGCCCGGGTTCGCGGCCCCAGAAGGAAAGGCAATAAATGCAACATCCGACTGCGAGTCTTGCGCGACAGATGGGGGGTTTGCGCCCTTTTATGGCAGCACGACCTGCTCCCCCATTGCAGACGAACGAGAGATCCTGACTCAATTCTACGAGGCTTGCGGGGGTAGCGATTGGTACCGTTCTGACTATTGGAACTCCTCTGCCGATGTTTGCGACTGGTATGGTGTTGGGTGCAATGACGGAAATGTTATTATGATGAACCTTGAGGCGAATAACCTTGTTGGTACGCCCAATTCTGGTATCTTTGACCTGCCAAAACTGCAGATACTCTGGCTTGGATCCAATCCCATTGATTTTAGCTTCCAAAACATTGGTAGCGCGAGGAATCTTATGGATGTGCGTCTCAATCAGATTGGATTGGATTCCGTCGAGGGATTGGACGCCGCATTAAGCTTGACCAGTCTCGATCTATCGTTCAACAGTCTCCGAGGCGACTTTCCCGAGGAGGTCTTTGCGCTCGAAAACATACGTGTCTTGAATCTACGGAACAACGACTTGAAGGGTCCCCTTCCAACCTCGTTCGCAAAAGTGCGCTTTCTCCGGCATCTGCGATTGGACGAGAACGACTTTCGAGGTCCTGTCCCTGCATACGTCGATTCGACCGTGCTCTGGAACCTCTACCTTGGCGACAATTTTCTGGGGGGCGAAATCCCCGACAACTTTCTGGCGGGCGTCCCACCTTTTGCGAAACTCGTGGTCGACCTTTCCAACAATGCTCTAAAAGGCACTGTACCTGCGTCCCTTCGACGCTTGGAAGATCTGACCATTTATCTACGGGAGAATCAGATTTCGGCGATTCCAGACGAGCTCTGCGAGAAGAGTGGATGGATGGACGGGGACGTTGGGAAATACGGCTGCGATGCAATTATGTGCGCTCCCGGCACCTCCACTTACTTAGGTCGATATAACGTCGATGCTGACAAATGTGTCTCTTGCTCGACTGCGGTCCCCGTTTGGTACGGCCAGACTGACTGCCCCGGTCGCAACTATTCATCAGCTCGTTCTGATTTCATGGGTTACACAACGCTTTGGTTACTGCTTGGACTCGGTCTGGCATTGATTACCGTATAATAGAATTTTTAAAATACTTCATCTTAAGAGTCTATACAACTACATCTTCAGAGCTGTCGTCCTGTTCAGCCAAGTTCTTGCCGAATAACGACCGATGCCTCGCCTTGGAAGGGTGCTCGTACCGTCGTTATTTTCCAAGCCTTATTGATGCTAAATTGTATACTTGTAATCAGCACGAAGTAAAATTAGATATCTATTCTTCCTTGAGAGCCGAAACCAAAAGCTCCTTCAGATCGCGGATCTCTCTATGCACGTCGCCGGCTCTTTCGTACGACATTGCCTTCAACTGCGTGATCTCATTGCGCATGCGCGATACTTGATAAGTAGACTCTTCGGCCGCCATGTTCCGCCTCCGCGCCTTGCTGCTTCGTCCCACAGGACGGAAAATAATGCGACGCAACTGTGGTGGCCAAAGTAAGCCAAGAGTGACGCAACCCAACGCGAACCAGATGGGAACGACAAAGATCGCGACAATCCAAAGAGGCCAGGAAAGGCAGCTCGAACGCGAAGTGCTTGCGTACCAGTGATTTTCCTTCTTTGCTTCACCCCCGAATAACGACATCATCATCAAATCCCAAGCAAGCTCGAGCCTTGCCGTAAACCGCTGATCACAGGATAACCTGTCCAGCGCATTAGTATTTCGGCAACTCAATTCATTCATGGAAAGAATAAAAGACAGTTTCGGTTCCCAATAAGAGCCCGTAGCAATGTCGTCCAGATCAAATTGTGAAGCCGCAATCAAGATGGTGACAAAAAGAGCCAATAGCAAGAGTGCCAGGAAAAACAGTAATAGCGCCACTAGAGCGATAGCGCCGGCAGTCATCTCTTCACTGCCCGACTGGCTGACTAAAGGCTCACCACGAATCAGCGAATATACTACACGATATGCGTCGCGAACGCTGCAGACGGTCGTGGATGGTATAGCGTCAGTGCAATCAAGCTGCAAAAGTGTGTGGAACATCTGCGCAAACGCCACAATCAAAATACCAGCAATCAAAGCCGGCCACACGATGCGGCAAGCGATCTGTCAGGAAATTGAATACAGTAAAAATGAGATGGAGCTCAAGCTATGATGCGCTCGAAGAGCATGTTTGGTTCACTTACCTTTGATAAAGCCCCCGTCAAGATCGCCATTCCGTACCACCATCGCGCAAGGTAGCCGATCAACGTCAACCATAGCAATCCCGTGGATACAGTTCCCAGAGTCAGCAGTTGGTCGATGTCTCGAGAGCCATATAGCACAACTGAAGTAAAGAGAGTAATCATCATCGCACTGCAATCGATCCATCCCCAGCCGTTCAAGAGAACAGCTTGCTGAAACTCGGCAAGAGACACACTTAAAACCCAAAACAAAGCTTGAAAGGCAATACGAGTAGCTGCAGCTGCATAAACCGTATAGGTGTACCACGATTGGAGCACGTCTCCGGAATCAATCGAATCCACAAACTGTTTCATCTGGATCCTAAATACAGTGATCAGGAGCACCAAAAGCATACCATCCAGAATAACAAAGGAACAGTTTAAAGGGCTCGAGAGCTCTTCAATCAAAAGTTCCTGAACAAAGTTTGCCTGACAGGCTTGCCTTCGTAACCAGACAGGCAAAGATCCAAGCCGCCTCAAAAACGACTTGGCCTCTGCAGAGTTGTTCGGTCGCGCCTCCCCCAGAATGGAAACGGTAAAGAGCCTTTGGTAAACAGAAGATACGTCGGTCGCAGTAGAGCCTTCATGGGCAATCTCGGCAAACGACCAGTGCCGAGGCAGCTGAGACGGAAGACTCTTGCCACTCTCGACTAGAAGATCAAAGGGGAGTTTTCCGTCATCGTCGCGAATCTGGGCAACTCGATCCGAGAGCAGCAAAGACACTACCCGGGGATCAGCAGGGATACGCCGGTAGTTGCTTAAAGCTAAATGTAGAGGTGTCTTTCCCGCTGAATCTTGGATTTGAATCGCTCCAGGATACGATTCGTGGATTGATTCAATCAAAAAGAAGTTGGATAGCATTTCTTCACTGGCGACATGCAGCGGTAGCTGATTTGAGTCTGCCATTGGAACCATGGCCGGGTTCATATACTTCGCTTCTGCGATTCGATGGAGCGACATATCTTGGGCCCAAATAGGAGGGGATTCGTAGCCTGCCGATCTCTTGCCCAAAAGGATCTCGATCACTTCCACACTCGGAATGATATCCTTTGCAAGTAGCGCAGCCAAAAGAGGCGTGAAACCTTGGGCGTCCCGAAGAACCAAACCTTCGGGATAGGCGGCAGCGAAGAGTCGGAGGACGGCAATTGGATTCGGAACCGATGCACGAGGTGCCTCCGAGCTCACCTCTACATCCGAAGATTCTCTGTCGTCGTCTTTGCAATCATCATCATCTTCTTCATCCTCGTCAAAAGGCTCTGTCCCACGAACCGAAGACGACGACTCGACTGGTACTCTGTCCACAATAGCTCTACGGACAAGCATATGGATAGGCAGCTGCGTCGCAGCAACTGTTGGAATAGCGGCTGGATTGGTCTCGCCATCAGCATAACCAACGACCTCTACAGCTTCCTCATCTTCCGACGTTTGTTTACGCTGACGTTTCTTCCACTGCTCCAATTTCTTGAGCGAGATTTGGACATCTTGAGGGTAAGTCTCAAACTCGGATTCGTGCAGTCTTTCACGCTCCAATATCGATACAGGGCGTGTCCGAGACATCATACGACCCAGTTCGTTCAGCTTGAGGTCCAAATGTTCACCTCTGCGCTGTAACACACGCTTTTGCTGCTCAAAATCGGCAGTCTCTGGCAACGTGAGTCCAAGGAGAACTCGGGCTTTTTCGGACGTCAGCTCGGTCGCCACGTTTCTAAGCAGCAAATGCAATGGCGTCTGTCCATGCACGTCGAGTTGATAGATGCCCTGCGGATACTCTTCCACCAAGAGCTGCATGGTTTCGACATCACCCGACGAGGCAGCCACCAAGTGAAGCGGCAAACGATCACCTTCGTCCACTTGACGGGCTGCCCCACGGTTGCAATACAGCATAGCACGAACCATAAAGGACGGCGGCGCACTTGCACCAAGACAGCAAATATGCAGCGGAGTCCAACCCTCATCCGAAATGGTGGCCAAATGCGGCTGCACCGACAAGAGGTAAAGCGCATTTCTCCAAGCAACATCGTCTGTGGTAGTCGCTTCGCCACAAAGGTCGTGCAACGTCAAATTCTTGTTGGCGCTCTCACCCGACATGTGGGTAGCTTCCGTGGAAGGATCTGACGTGTTTAATCGCTCGGACGGAGGCACGGCGGCCTTCACTGCCTCGTCCAGAGTATCGCGACTCCGATGCTTGCCGCGACGATGAAATCCTTGCATGAGATTTTGTTGCGCCTTTTTGGCCGCTGGACTGGTTGAATCGCGAGTAGCAGAGCGCTGCTCCTTCCCCCGTGGCAGACCAGCCGATTCACCGTCCGTGGTGCTATTCTCGGTCCGATCCATGACTTCGTCCAGACTGTCGGGCGGTTCTACCGAACGCCTGTTCAAGCTGGCGTCCGCCGACCACGTTCCGCTTTTATGTTTGCGCACGCTTTGGCCTGTATTACTGCCACCACCAGTCGTACCAGTGGCACTCGTCTGGACGGCCATAAATGCCGCTTCGTTCCCCGAACCAAAGTCTCTTTCGTCACGAAAGATACTATTGGTATTCTGGCTAGTACCACTGCCGCCACGAGACTCGCGCAGCTTTTTGGTCTTTTTCTTGATGCGGGTAATCTCCATGACGGGAAATTCACGGTCGGAATCCCACGAATGTCGAGGATTATTGAAAGGTCGTGGTGGGAGGCCCGATGGTGATACTACAGCATGATGCACGTCCGCTTGCTTGGACTCGGACTCATTCGCAAACGGATTTCTGCCGGCAGGAACGACACTGGACGACGCCATGGAAAAGGAGTCGGCAAAGGGATTGACGCCACCTCCTCCACCACCACCACCCGCGACTTTGGATTCATCTTGAGAAGAGTCGTCAAAGGGATTCGTTTTGCCTCCTCCTCCTCGTCCTCCTCGTCCACCTTCAGTATAACGCTCATTTCCATTGTTACTGCGACTGTGGCTCCACGTATCAAATGACGGCTGTTCGCGCGAAAATACCTGCTTCAAGTCCTCAATTGACGGCATTCTGGCGCTGGAGGGAGCAATCTGCTTCTCTGCGCTAACAACCAGGCAGGCTAAACACTTGGAACCAATGTGCCTCGATATTCGATAGACTAGACTACAGTATCGTCGACCGTCGATCGATTGGTCGTCTCTTTGCTTTGGTTGATCCTTCTAAATCTTGTAAAAGATGTGACTCGGATTTCTCGAGCGTTGGACACATTTATCTAGAGAAGCGCTTGCTAAGTAATTCAGATGCTGCCTCGCTGAACGGAAAAGGAGTTGGCGCGAAATAGCAAGGCGCGCGCTTCCGATTCCCATCCTCTATGGCTGGTCTCACACTATTTGAACAAGATTCCGTAGGGGCTCGTAGAAACTGTACACCAGAGAAACTTGCCACTTTATGCCTACACATAACTCGCCAACAATAAAAAGCGGGACCAATCACACCTTACTATTCAGTCAGGCGTAGACTTAATAGTGGACAGAATGCTTACAATGCTCCAATCGGGTTTTAGCTAGATTAGAGATGGCAGTCTAGACAACAGTTTTAACTAGTGTTATCATGGCCAAGCGAGAAGCAGATAGATTGAAGCAGCTTTTGTAAGTGATGGGAGCAATTGGTGCGAGCAAGTGAGCATAGCCAGTGGTCTAGCAGGGGTTGGAGAGTTGATGAGGGAGCTAGACAGTAAGGTGAAAGCAGGGGTTGGGATTTAATGTAGCTAGTGTTTAAACTATTGAAGATCCAGTACGATTACATTTTCAATTATGACGTAGGCAGTAATTGTGACGTAATTGGCACACCCACACTAAAAAGATGAGGCTTCGGCGATGACAAAAATCATTTTCGGGTTCTTGATCAGAACGAATTATTGTTGTCACGGTCATTTGAAATGACAAGCTGTGATAAGAACGACCCTCAGGCTCGTTCTTATCACCTCGCCTTCACAAACCTCCACGAACATTTCTAATACGACTTCATCACATTGTTATTGACGGTAGACGGAGAACTCTACCAGATACCTACTGTATAGTAATCATGCCTTCCACTGCTGCCGCCAGAAAGAAACAACGATCGAAATCCGCAACGAGAATGATATGCGGAGGCGTGCGTATAGTGGAGTTTGTGGGAGGTGCTGCTAAGATGAATGCTCTCAAAGGACTTGAAGGAGACATTTCATCGTGCGATGAGGAAGGGAACTATACCCTGAAAGTCCGAGGTGCGAGGGATGGCAAGGAGATCCGAGTTAGAGCATGCAATATAGTTGAACTTTGCGAGCTTTCTGAGCAAGTCAAATATCAAGAAGATATCCGAGCAGCATTATTGCTGGAAGCGTCGGCCCGCTGTGACGCCAAATATCTAAAAGAGCGGATCCTCGCCATGGAACTCTGTGACGAATTCTCCTACATTGTTATCCGCAATACCACGGGAACTTTCGATCCTTTGTCGGAACGCGCGGCAGCAGAGGCTCTGGTTCGATTTGTGGAGGCCTTCTATTTTGGCAACGGCACTGTTCTTGTAGGAGGGACGAGTTTCACAAGTTTCTACAAAGCACTCAATCCTTTTTACGAACATAAGGGAGCCGGTCAATTCGAACCATTCATGGGTTCTGTACCTCTTTCATCAGGCGAATTGTTCATCCACTTACAGAGGATATTTTCCAACAGTGTGGATGAGTTAGGGGAACGGGACGAAATGGTGTTTTTCCGTGCATTTTCGTTTGTTCAAAACAGAATGGACAAACGCAGTAAGAGCGACACTTTATTGGACGCTTTCTGTGTTTCATTTTATGCGATTCAGCTCTTACAAGGCAAGATTTCGTCGATGCTTTCTGTCCAGGTTGGATCCGCATCGTCGATCGGGAAACTGTTTCGAACGTTTGGAAGAACAGATCTGAAGCTAGATGATCTGCTGTGGTGCTTCTGCATCCTCTTCTTGAATACAGCCATTGTTGTGAGGGATAAAGTGTCGGAGCAGCAATACAACCTGATTTTCCCCGACCCTTATGGTTACACTCTCACTGAGCAGGCGATAATTGTTGGACTGGTTACGGAGCTAAGGCCAAATTGCCCTCAGAGCTATCTATCGGCTTATGTTATGGTGATGGATACGACAGATTTGGTTAAGGACAACGGAGAAAGTGAACAGAGGAAATTCATAGAGGTTGCCTACCATTACGCGGTGAGCGGGTTGAAATTAGCTGACGAGGTTGGTAATCCTTTCTACCAGTACATTTTTCATACATTTGTGGCCTATTGGTTACCAACCTCAGCCCACGCCCCAATTCCTTACTCTTTCGGAGAAATGAAGTCTCGCCTTCGTCGTGCAAATGAGTTCAAGACGGCATGTGCCGCCTATGTACCCGCATTCCTGTTTTTTCAAGGCGAACAGTACGAGCAAGCCAGCAAACAAGTTTTCAAAGCATTTAAGGATATTATCTCCGACGATGCTCAACAACTGACCTTTCCATTGATGGATTCATATGCATATTCATCGATACGATTTAACACTCGATACTACCGACCGGGTGGTAAGTTTGACCGTCTTTTGGTACGATATCAATGCGCAAATTGCTCCAAACAAGTAGCTCAACGGCACGAGTGTGTACGCTGTCGTAAAGTCACTTATTGTGGTCGCGAATGTCAGAGAATACATTGGAAGGCATCACACAAAGCCGAATGCAAACCGCGTTGAGCCACGCTCGGGCTTTAATTCGATTGATGCGTCCAAGCATAGCAGGCGGTCGTCTACAATCTGACTGTTCTTGTAATACTCGCAGTGATCATAATATCTCCTCGACAGAAGAAGCAAGATCAACTAGAGGCTGTTAGTACCGGTATGCATACATCATAGCTACGGTACAGGCACGACAGTACCGGAACCATGGTCGATCTCGCAAGAGCAGGTCTAGGATGAATGCCTCCCGGTTTTGCACTAGACTATATTAGCTACCCGCTAACACCAGGATATCTCTCAAGCAGCAGATGTGCGATACTCGTAAGATAGCGATACAGTAAAGTCTACTCCAATCATACTATTCTATTCCGTGTCTCCCAATGGCAAGGGCGCTACATAAAAGTAGATTCCACACCAGTGAAAGATGCTGCCTGCCAAAACAAACACGTGCCACACGGCGTGATCCAGATTGTTATCGCGCACAAAGAAAGGAACTCCAGCGGTGTAACTCACGCCTCCAAGGAGTATGAGATTCATGGCCGACCCGGGCACCGTTCGAGCCACTTCTGGCAGCACCACCAGGGCACTCCAGCCCATACCGAGGTACATGGCCAAGGAAAAGATGCCCTTGTGTTGCCACGTGGGCAGGCAAAACTCCACGCCAATACCGCCCGCACACAGGACCCACAAGAACCCCAGTAAATGCACCGACCAGCGAGGTTCGTGCGCCAGCACAATCTGCAAGAAGGGCGTATAACTGCCCGCAATCAAGATATAAATGGCACTCTTGTCCAAGACTTCAAAAATGTACTTGACGTTGCGGAGTGTGACAAATGAATGAAACAGGGTCGAACTCGTGTACAAGACAATCAAGGCAGTGGAATACACAGCACAGCTCACCACGTGTTGTTGGGACTTGTCTCGAACGCGTTTGGAAAGGAGCGAGGCACCAACCATGGCCAACATCATACCTAGACCGTGGGTTACGCCATTCATGATTTCTTGAAAGACCAAGTTGCCTTCCATATCCACGGCTAGTTCTGGTAGATCGGGTCTTGCCGCTCGTTCCAGCAATGCCTTTTCCACCGCTAGAGTACCCTTGAACCCAATGCGATTCGCACTCAAGTCCACTTCAACTAACCCCGTTTGACTCGACGTTGCAATCAGTTCGGCAAAGACCAAGGCTCCGCGTTCTCCAATCTGACACCGGCGCAAATTCAACTTTTTAATAGTGGAGTTTTGCGTGCACGCAATAAATAGCGCCGACGCTCCAAAGGGACCAATAAAATGCCGTTGCAACAGCACTTCCTCAATGTACAACGACTGTTGCAATACTTTGGACAAGGTGAGAGCTCCGTGCGACCGAAAGCCGGTCCGACCGTGCAGCTTGCCCTCCTTGCTGGACACGCTAAAGTCCAAGCGCTTGATATAGGAGAGGGGTCCGTTGCCGTACCGCAACAATATTTCGCACAGCGCCAACATGTCAGCGTCGTGAAAGCTTCCCGAGGCGCGCAGCGACGGCAGGGAAAATCGCAGCGTGGTCAAAATGCCGGCATTGAAACTGCGATCGGGAGTCGGAGAACCGCCGTAAAAGCGACACGCGTCCATGTAGTCCTTCATAATGGCCTCCATGATGGTTTGATGCCGCGTTGCCGTAATCGTCGTTGACCCAACTGAAAAGGGCATGGTCATGGGCGCCAAGCAAAAGGGTGATACGGTGGAACCTTGGTCTCGGAGTGCTTGGAGATTGTAATCGCCGAGTTTGTGGGTAACGATAGTGTCGTCGTCATCGTCATCTTTGTCTGTAGCACCCTTGACGCCATAGAGTGGAGAGGTAATGCTGGCTTTGCCACAAGATTCACAGCAAAATCCAGAAGCGGATCGCAAGAGACGTTGTGAGATGGACATTGTGCGAACGGGGGGTTTTCCAAGCTGCAGCGACTTGTTGCTATTGGGTTCGGATTCGCTGTTACGAGCATCAGCGACGGGTAGGAACGACTCTGGCGGTGCATCGTCGTCCTGGCTCTTGTTTGCTGACGAAAAGACGCCAGTCATTGGGTAAGTAGATCTACTGCTGTAGCAGTAATCAAATAATCAAGTACGTAGTCTATGGTCTACCGGTATGGTCAATGATTCGATTGCCAATATTATTATGGTCTCGATAGTATTTCTTTATTACTTGATCTTGTCCGTCGCTGTGCATCCATCATTCTCGGA
>Ga0307981_1001273_pt1 | contig 23013 bp, 13 predicted proteins | sample OrgLakmetagen987_FD_201849 | JGI IMG/M metagenome (GOLD analysis project Ga0307981, IMG submission 201849) | Saline water microbial communities from Organic Lake, Antarctica - #987 | ecosystem: Environmental > Aquatic > Non-marine Saline and Alkaline > Saline | place: Antarctica: Organic Lake... | reverse complement strand
TCGGACACGAGTGGCAGCGCGGGCGCGAGACTGGCCCGATGCAGTTCATGGACCCTCGGGGAGTTCCCAGCCGACCGATCGAGCCGTACGAGTTGTCGGCGCCGCTCCGACCCGGCGACTCGATTGCGCTGTTCGCCAACGGCTTCCCCGACTCGGTCGCGTTTCTCGAACACGTCGAGAAGGCGCTCTCACGCGAACTGCCCGGCGTCGAGTTCGTGCACCTCGACAAGGGCAACGCCTCGGCGTTGGCCAGCGATGACCACCTCGACACGATCAGCGATCGCTGCGCCGCTGTCGTGGGTGCCTACGGCCATTGAGGCAGCTGCACTTCCGGCACCGTGCGTGACGGCATCGAATCCGCTCGACGGGGGACGGCTGCGGTCGCTCTCGTGACCGAGCAGTTCTGGGCACAAGGCGATTCCGTCGCTGCGTCTGCAGGAATGCCCGACATCCCGAGGCTCCGCCTACCGCACCCCGTTGCCGGGAGTGGGCATGACGCGATGGGTCGGGTGGCCGATGGTCTGGCCGCACGCATCGTCGCCGTGCTCCGCGGTGACGAAGCACCCGACAACGAGCGCGAGCCATGACCGCCGATCCACTCGAAGCTCCTGACGAGGTCGCTGCGCTCGAGTGGCTCCACGCGAACGGCTGCACGGATGGGCATCCGGTCGTCATCCCCACCGCCGAACGTGTCGCCGAGCTGGTGCTCGCGTCCGGACTCGACGCCGACCTCGTTCTGGGCGAGATGGGGCCGGGCGGGGGAGCAGCCACCGTCGAGAAGGTCGCCATCAACGCAGTGATGGCCGGGTGCCTCACCGATCACGTACCGGTCGTGGTCGCAGCGGTCAGGGCCCTCCTCCAGCCCGAGTTCGATCTGGGTGAGATGCAGTCCACCACCCACAGCACCGCGCCATTGATCATCGTGAACGGCGATGCCGCACGCCACTGCGGCATCGCCAGCGGGTTCGGAGCCCTCGGGCCGGGTCACCGTGCGAATGCGGCGATCGGGCGCGCTGTCCGGCTGTGCATGATGAACATCGGCGACGCACGGCCCGGCGTGTCCGACATGGCGCTCCTCGGGCACTCCGGCAAGTTCGGAATGTGCATCGCCGAGGACGAAGCGAGCTCGCCATGGGAACCGCTGCACCGCCAGCTCGGCTACGGCCCGAACGACTCGACCGTCGTCATCCTGGGTACCGAGGGGCCGCACTCCGTCGTCTTCACCAACGATGCAGACGACCCCGACTCACCTGAACGACTCCTGCGCGCGCTCGCTGCAGTCATCGCGAACACCGGGTCGAACAACGCCAATTTCTCCGGCGGGTCCGTCGCCGTTGCGCTCAACCCCGAACACGCGCATGTGCTCGCCGACGCAGGGATGGATTGCTCGGACATACGACAGCGACTCCACGAACTGGCAGTGAACAGCCGTGGTCGGATCCGCTCGGTGAACACCGGGTTCCTCCCGGCCGGGAACGACGATGACGTGATCCCTGCGGTGCGCAAGCCCACCGATCTCGTCGTTTTCGTCGCCGGTGGAACCGGGCTCTACTCGGCGGTGTTCCCATCGTGGGCGGCAGGAGCGCATCGCAACGCAGTCGTGCACGAGTCGATCGTCACTGGCGAATCCTGTGATCTGCCGTGGGCGGCCGGTTGACCGCTGGAGTGGACCACTCGTCGGTCCCGCCTGCCGCTCACCGACTGACCTCGACGGGAATGGAACCGAACCCCGGCGCTCTCGGCCGCCGAAACGTTCCCCGATGCCGTCGGCGGCAGGCTCGGGCAGGTTCACGAAGAACCATGAGGCCTTGGACTCCCACTCCAGAGCGGCGCCTCGAATGAGTACGTTGGCGACACCGTGCCAGCCTCGCACTTTTCTGGCTCGGTCGTCGGCCGATCTACGATCGTTGGCGGGCCGTCCGACCGGGACGGCGTGACCTGAAGGACGACCAATGAGCGACATGATCATCCACGAGAGCCCGTTGCCTCACGTCGAGATTCCCGACGTGACCATCACGGCGCACGTGCTTCGCAAGTCGGCCGATCTCGCCGAGCGCGTCGCCATTCGAGACGCCGCAGGCACGAGTTCGCTCACCTACCGCCAACTCGGTGAGGCGATCCATTCACTCGCCGGAGGGCTCGCCGCACGCGGCGTCGCGCCTGGCGTCGTCGTGGGTCTGATGGCGCCGAACATCCCCGAATACGCCGTCGTGTTCCACGGGACCGCCGTTGCCGGCGGCGCGGTCACCACGATCAACCCGACCTATGGCGCCGAGGAAGTGCGCCATCAACTCCAGGACGCGGGTGCATCGATCCTCATCGTCGTGCCGATGTTCCTCGACGTGGCAACCGCCGCCATCGAAGGCACCAACGTCACCGAGATCATCGTGATGGGTGACGCCGTCGCCGGAACCACCGCCATGGCTGACCTGTTCGGTGAGCCGATCGAGCAGGTCGACGTCGATGTTCGCGACCACACGGTCGTGCTGCCGTACTCGTCGGGCACGACCGGACTGCCGAAGGGGGTCGAGCTGACCCACCACAACCTGGTGGCCAACATCGAGCAGGTCCAGCACGCCATCCTCTACGGCGACGACGAGGTCGCGCTCGCTGCGCTGCCGTTCTTCCACATCTACGGGATGCAGGTGTTGATGAACGGTCTGCTCGCCAACGGGGTGACGGTCGTGACGATGCCGCGCTTCGACATGGTCGACGCGCTCACCGCCGTCCAGGACCTGAAGATCACCCGATTCTTCGCCGTGCCGCCGATCATCCTCGGCCTGGCGAAGCATCCGGTCGTCGATCAGTTCGACATGTCGTCGGTGCGCCAGATTTTCTCGGGCGCCGCACCGCTCGGAGCCGAACTGGCCGCCGAAGCCGGTGCCCGGCTCGGATGCGAGGTCGTGCAGGGATTCGGGATGACCGAGCTCAGCCCGGTCAGCCACTGCACCGTCGAAGGCGACTATCGCCCCGGCACCAGCGGTGTCACGGTGTCGAACACGCAGAGCCGCATCGTCGACCCCGCTACGGGTGACGACCAGGGCGTCGGCGACCGGGGTGAGCTCTGGGTGAAGGGCCCGCAGGTGATGAAGGGCTACCTGAACAACGAGGAGGCGACTGCGGCCACCGTCGATGCCGACGGCTGGCTCCGTACCGGTGACATCGCGATCATCGACGAACACGGCCACATGACGATCGTCGACCGCCTGAAGGAACTCATCAAGTTCAAGGGCTTCCAAGTGGCACCCGCCGAACTCGAGGCGCTCATCATCACGCATCCGAAGGTTGCCGACGTCGCGGTGATCGGTGTGCCCGACGACGAAGCCGGCGAAGTGCCCAAGGCGTTCGTCACGCCGGTCGAGGGTGAGACCGTCACGTTGGAGGAGATCCAGGAACTCGTTGCGGAGCACCTGGTGAGCTACAAGCAGATCCGGATGCTCGAGGTGCTCGACGCGATTCCGAAGAGCGCGTCCGGCAAGATCCTGCGCAAGGACCTCCGCAACGCCTGACGGGAGTTGGAGCCCCAACTCGCTGCTGGCCCCGAACGATCAGACTCAGTTCGGAGCTGGCATCGGCTTCCATGGGATCGAAGCCGCATCCGCCAGCCCCAGGGCAAACTCTTCGATGTCCTTGCCATCGACGTACTCGACGACGTGGTCGCCCGGAATGCCACCGAGTTGGACGAACTCGAGTTGCTTCTCGAATGGATTCGGCAAGTTCTGACCGTCGAAGTGTTCCCCCACATCGGTGAAGGTCGCTGGATTCTGTGCGGTGGCGATCTTGTAGAAGATCTTGCTGCGAAGCCCCGCAACGAGCACAGGGTCCTTGGCGAACTCGATGTCAGCTGCGGTCGACACGAACTGGGAGTGGTGCTTGGCGAGCGCGCCGACCGCACCGGACTGGTCTCCGATGTCGGCGCGGGCGGCCTCCAGGCTCCCCTTGACGTGCTCGACGATGCTGATGGTGCCGGCTGAATTCCACGGCTGAAAACCGTCTTTGGCGATGATCGCAGGATCGCGGGTGTCGCTGCGGAAGACGAAGTCCGGCAGCGGGATGCGCGCCCGGATGCGCCACGCGGCCAGATCGGCAATCGCCTGCTGCAGCAGTAACTTGACGCCCTTGACTCGGGTCGAGTCCTTCGAGCCAGGACCGGACAGGTAGGCGTTGCACTGGTTGATCACATTGTCGAGCGCCACGGAGACGGACATGGCGCCGCTGACGTCATGCAACGCCTTGTCGACGTTCAGGATTCGTTTCCGCTTTCCCGACAGCTTGCCTCCGCTCTTCTTCTTGAAATCGCCTTCGCTCATCAGTCGGCGGATCGGCGGATCGGCCGGCGTGGCGCCGTGGACGTTCGACCGCAGTGTCGTTCCATCACTGAAACGGCGAATTCTCGACGACCCCTGCTGCACCGTGTGCGCCAGTTCGTGGGCCAGCAGGTGCTGACCGGATGTCGTGTTCGGTGCGTAGTCCCGGCGCCGCACGAAGACATCGTTGCCTGCCGTGAAGGCTCTTGCTTGAATTCGATTGTTGAGGTCGTCGGACTGCGCTCCGACGTGCAGCCGCACGTCGGAGAAGTCGGCGCTGAACGCACTTTCCATCGATCGCCGGACGCCCGGCTCCATCGGTCGCCCACCGCCCCGTGCACGTCGGATGTCCCGGCTCGTTGCGTCGTCGAGTTCGCCACCCGAAGCGCCGACGACTGCGGCCGACGCCGATCGCCGAATCTTCGAGCCCGTATCCCCGACACGCTGGGTGCTGGACGCAGGGCCAGAAGCGGCCATCGCTGCCAGGACAGCGTCGGCCATGGCATCGGCCTCCTGCTCGGCAGGGTCTGACACGGACCCGACGACCATTCGCCGCACCGTTGTCGGCGAGAACCCTTGCTTCACCTTCGCCACGGCCGTTTCCATGGCGGCGCACTCGTTACTCGGGGATCGCTCGACATGGTGAGGTTCCATGCCCGCCAAAAATAGCACGGCCTGCTCCGCCCTCGTCCCGTCGACGGTGACCATGTGGTCGTTCCGCCTGTTGGTCGTTCCGCCGACGGCACCGACCACCACTTCGGCCTGAGCTGGATGTCGCCGGGGCGTCCTTCGGGCGCCCCGCTCAGCGTTGATCGCTAGTCAGCGGGCGTTCTTTGCGGCCTGCTTCGCAAGCCGCTTGGCGGTCTTGCCGATGGGCTCGAGGTGACGATGGTCGAGGTCGCCGACCTCCACGCCGTTGTCGAACAGGATGCGGTACCGCTGCCAGTTGAAGCCGTTGGCCAGGAACACCTTGCCCTCGGTACCGATCGGCACCCCGTGGATCTCCGCGGTGCTGCGCACCTTGTCGTTCATCTTCAACGAGAGCTGGCCCTCGTGCGGCGTCGCCAACTTGTGCGGCTTCCAGTACTCCATCGTGGCCATCACACCATTCTGCCCGATTCGTGACCCGACAGCGCATCTCCCTACGAAGCGAGTGCTGCGCGGTGTGTCGAACCGGGTGCAGCGCTGGTCTGATCGGGCAGACTGGTGCGGTGCTCCACGCCCCGTTCACCACTCGGCGGACTGCCTGAGGCCGTGAGTGATGACCGGCTCGTCGAGGCGACCTACGACAACCGCGTGGCATCTGTGGCGGCGGTGGTGGCCACCGATCAGCACGCTGCGCCCGACGAGCGTGCGCTCGCAGATCGCACGGTCTCGGCGTGCACGGCGATCGGCAGTGATGTGGCTGCGCTGGCCGCCGAGGTCGGCCGACTGATCGGCATGGAGGTCGGTGTCGACGATGTGCCATCCCAGCGCCGGTCGATCTCGGTCCCCGTGGCCGATCATGCAGCGGCTGAGGTCGCCGCCGATCTGCTCGAGCCCCATGGATTCGTGCGTTGGCAAAACTGGTCTGGGGGAGCACGGCGGTCCTTCGCTCGACACGCGAGCGAAGTGACGCTGGCGCGAACGACCGATGTCGCCGACGTGGTGCGACTCCGTTGGAAGCGCTCCGACTCACTCGATGGGCTGCCCTCGTCAGTTCGCCGAGCGCTGCGCCCCACGGAGGGCGACTGGGCGATGGTGCAGCTCCCGTCGAAGCTGTGGCGGATGTACTCGGTCGTCCGGCTCGGCCGTCTGGCCGCCGAACGACTGAGGTTGCGCCCATCGGGCGAGTCGGGTCTGGGTCCGTTCCTCGCAACACCCACCGAGCTCATCGGTGAGATCGGACGCTTCGCGGCGATCGGTCCCGATGACGTGGTTGCGGACCTGGGTTGTGGCGACGGCCGGATCGCGATCGAACTGGCTCAGCAGATCGGATGCCGGACGGTCGGGATCGAGTCCGACGCCGATCTGGTGCGCACGGCTCGCGAGCGGGTTCGATCAGCGGGACTCGTCGAGCAGGTGTCGATCGTGCACGATGACGCCCGCAACACCGACCTGTCATCGTCGACCGTCGTGATCCTGTTCCTCCCGGCTGACGTGGTGGCCGAGCTGCTCCCTGCGTTGATCGATCGGTTGACACCCGGAACGCGCATCGTTGCTCACGAGCAGCACCGACCGGTACCCGGCAGCGGACCACGACCCGAGGCCACCGGGCTCATGGTGGGCGCGGCATCACTGAGCGTTGCGCACCGCTGGACGGTCCGCTGACGCCCCCGAGGCCTCAGCCGACGCCGAGGAGGCGCGCCACGATGTTGCGCTGGATGTCGGACGTGCCCGAGTACACCAGGCCGCCGATGGCGTCACGCAGATCTCGCTCCACCTCGAACGAGGTCACATAGCCCTTGGCACCGTGCACCACGAGTGCGGCGGTGGCGGCGTCGATGCCGACTTCGCTCGCCACGGTCTTCGCCAGTGCTGCCGCGATCGTGTCGTCACGGCCGGTGATGCGAGCAATCGCCGCCCGATACGCGAACAGCCGGGCGGTCTCGTGCTGTTGCTTCATCTCGGCGATCCGGTGGCTGACAGCCTGGTAGCGACCGATCGGCTGGCCGCCCTGCTCGCGGGTCTTCGCATAGGCGATCGTGGTCTCGAGCTGGCGTTGCATCGCACCCACCTGGGTGAGGAACACGAACGAGCGCTCCGTGAGCAGCACTGCGTTGAAAATGCTGGACCCGGCACCCACGCGTCCGAGTACCGAGTCGGCGCCGAGGTGTACGTCGTGCAGTGTGATGTCGCCGAATGGCGTGGTGCGCATCCCCATCTTCTCGGCGTTCGGCTCTCGGATGACACCGTCGAGGTCGGTCGGCACCACGAACGCCGTGAGTCCCCACGCCCCGGCATCGGGGTTGGTACGAGCGAACACGATCACCATGTCACAGCGTGAACCGAGCGTGATGTACGCCTTCTGGCCGTTCAGCACGAACGATCCGTCGGCCTGTTCCACGGCGCTGGTGGTGAGCGAGTAGGCGTCCGAGCCGCTCTCGGGTTCGGTCATCGAGAACGCCCCGAGGGCAGCGCCGGTCACGAGCGGTACGAGCCACTGCTCTCGTTGTGCGTCGGTGCCGAACCGCACGAGTGCTTCCTGGGTGCTGAGGATCTGGCTGCCGACAGCGAATGCGAGGCCGTTGTCTCGACAGCCGTGGCCGAGTCCTTCGAGGGTCAGCAACGCTTCGGCAAGAGGAAGGTCGCTGCCTCCCCACCCTTCGGGCACGAGCACTCCGAGCACGCCGCGGTCAGCGACACGCTGCCAGTCGTCACGAGAGAACGCCGACGCATGGTCGGCCGCCACACGATCGCCGGCCGCAAGGTGCTTGGCCGCCCACTGTGACGTCGCTGCCTTCAACGGGTGGTCGAGGTCGCCGATCGCTTCGGCGACGGCGAGCATCTGTGCATCACGGTCCGTCATGAATTTCCCTCGTTCGGTGAGCGCAGCAGGAGGCGACCCCGCTCGTCGATGTCCTTCCACTCGTCCTGGAAGTCAGCATTGTTCCAGGAGCCGAGCCCGGGATAGAACACGCGAGATCCGCCGTGGCCACTGAAGTCGGTGCCCGACCATCGGGGATCCGCGGGATCGTCGATGCGCTGATAGCGGCTGTCCGACGACAGCCGGCAGCGTCCGACGGGGGAGCGGTTGTCAAGTGCTCCGTGCAGCGTGTGCATTCCGAAACAGAGGACATCGCCCGGCCGGAAGTCGGTGGTGAGCCATCGCTTCCCGTAGGCGTTCTGGACCGCGACCGGATCGTCGTCGAGCCACATCAGACCGTCTCGATCGGCATCCGACCGGAGGTACCCCTCATGGAGCCGCTCGCTGCGATGGGAGTCCTCGAGCAGGATCAGTGCACCTTCCTCGCGGTTGACTCGGCCGAGCGGGATCCAACTCGACACGACGCGGCTGGTCCCGCGGTTCATGTACGGGCCGTCGCAGTGGAACCCACATCCTTCACCGGGCCGCACGAAGCGTGGCCAGCGCATGTCGAAACTGCGGACCTCGCCGTCGAGCAGCGCGCCGTGCAGTTCGAGCATCTCGGGAGCGTCGGTGATCGACAGGTACTGCGCGCCGGTGCGGATCGAGTTCGACAGCGCCCGCAGGTTGGCGTGCTCGAGCCCGAGGCGGTCACCGGCGATCGCATCGTCGATCGGATGCCGGTCGTCGATCTCTCCGACCACGGCGTACTTCAGCAAGATCTCCTCGCGAGCCGCGAGCACACGTTCGGCGGGCAACAGCCCCCGGAAGAACAGATGGCCCTGCTCAGCCAGCACCTGACGCAGTCCGTCGGTGTCGCCCAGCAGATGATTCATGGGCGTCAGTTCGCCGAACCGGTCGGCTCCAAGGTCGACGTCGTGGCCGTTGGCAGTGAGTTGCATGCGACCCGAAGGCTAGGTGGCGCGAATGCAGCGTTCACATCTGTCCGCCGTGACGAATCCGCCCGAAGGATTCGTCATCCGAACGCTGTGACGACTACGTAGAGGGTTGATGGTGATGGCTGGATCAACGGTGCGATTCGAACCGTCCACCCTGGCCGAACTTCTGGCGTTGTCGCGGATCTCCACGACCGGCGACGTGGACGGCTCGGCCGAAGCCCTCACCGACGGGCGCACATCTCTCACGTGGACCGGATACGTCGAGGGAGCTGCTCGCGTGGCTGCGGCGCTCGTTGCCGTCGGTGTCGTTCCCGGCGACCGGGTCGTTGTGCGAATGCTGAAGTCGGTCCAGGCCTTCGTTGCCGTGCACGGTGTGTTGCAAGCGGGTGGTGTGGTCACCCCGATCGATCCGTTGGCCCCGACGAACCACGCCATCTCGGTCGCATCCGATGCGGGCGCAATCGTCGGGCTGTGTGATCAGCGCTCCCGACTCGGCCTGCTCGCTCCCGACGGTCCACTCGAGCACGTCATCGACCCGTCTGAGGTGATGGCGGGTGACGACGCAGTCGTCCCGGTCGACGTCACGATCCGTCCGGAGGACCCGGCATACATCATCTACACGTCCGGTTCGACCGGTCTGCCGAAAGGCATCGTGCACACGCATGCGAGTGCGCTTGCGTATGCGACCGCCGCCGCGCAGGAGTACGAACTCGACGGGAACGATCGCTTCGCGAACATCGCACCACTCCAGTTCGACCAGTCGACCTTCGAGCTCTACACGGCAACGCTCGTCGGCGCTGCCGTCGTCGTGGTTCCCGACGTGATGCTGCGATTCCCGGCGAGCTTGTCGAAGCTGGTCGCCGATCAGCGCGTGTCGGTCTGGTATTCCGTGCCGTTCATCCTCGAGCAACTCGTCGAACGAGGAGTCCTCGACGAACGCGATCTGTCGGCGCTTCGATGGATCCTGTTCGGCGGGGAGGTGTTCGCCCCGGAACGTCTCGACGGCCTTCGACGACACGTGCCCAATGCGACCGTGTCCAACGTGTACGGCCCGGCCGAGGTCAATCAGTGCACCCGCCACGACGTCGCTCCAGGCGACGAACTCGACCCCGAGGTCCCGATCGGCGCGGCCTGGTCCGCTGCCGAATGTCGCCTTGTCGATCCCGATGACCTGCACGACACTCTCGACGGACCCGCCGTCGGGCGCCTCCTCGTGTGTACGGCCACTGCGATGGTCGGCTACTGGCAGCGGCCGGACCTCACCGATCGGGCATTTTCGATGATCGACGGTCGCCGCTGGTACGACACCGGCGACCTCGTCCGTCGGCGTGTCGACGGACAGCTCGTCTTCGTCGGTCGGGTCGACAACCAGGTGAAGGTGCGCGGGCACCGCATCGAACTCGAAGCGGTCGATGCGGCCCTTGCTGCGCTGCCCGGCGTCGAGGCGGCGACGACCGTGGTCGTGCGTTCCCGTACCGGCACCGGACCGGATCGTCTCGTCGGAGTCGTCGTCCACCACGGTGACGTCAGCCAGGTTCGGAGCGATCTCGCACTCCGCCTCCCGCCTGCGATGGTGCCCGACGACGTTCGAGCTGTCGGCGAACTCCCGAGGACCTCCAGTGGCAAGATCGATCGTCCGGCTTCACTTCGGCTGGTGTTGGACGAATGATCTGCTTGACTGAACCGGCACCGGACGCAACAGGCGTTCGCCCGTGCCCACGCCCACCCGACGACCACCACCGAGGACCGACGTGACCGTTGACCCTGCCCCTGACGTGACCGAGAATAGAGCTGCTGACCTCGACGTTGGGCTGACCGCTGATCTCGTCACGTTCATCGCCGACGAAGTTGCGATCGCAACGGGTGACATCGATGCCGATACCGATCTGCTGCTCGGCGGCTTCGTCGATTCCCTCGGCGTGGTGGTGATCGTCGGGTGGCTCGAGAGTCGGCTCGACATCCGGATCGACCCGGCCGACGTGGTCCTCGAGAACTTCCTGACGGTCGGGGACATGGTGCGCTACGTGCGCAATCGATGAACGCCACCGCCTCCGTTCGAATTCGCTCGGCGAATGATCGACGGGTCCGTCTCACGCCGCTGCAGCAGCGGGTTCGCGCGGGCGACCTGTTGCGCCCCGACGAACCGATCGCCAACATGGCGCACCGGTACCGGCTCCGGGTGCCGCTCGACGTCGAGCGGTTCGTCGAGGCGTTCGACCGGGTCGTGCAACACAGCGATGTACTCCGGCTCGTCCTCGACCCCGGTGGCTCGGGTGACGACGAGGCATGGCTGGCAGCTCGACCGCCGCGTCGAACCGACGTGGGTGATGTGGCGCTGGACGAGGTCGAGACCTGGTCGACCGGTCGGATCGCACGCCTCATCGACCCGACGGAATGTGTGTACGACTCGGTGCTGCTGCGCCACGCCGACGAAGACTGGTCGTGGTGGCTGTGCATCCATCACATCGCCACCGATGCAGCCTCCGCAGGCCTCGTCGCCGCAGCAGTGCTGGCCGAATACGACGGAGTCGACCAACCCCTGGGGGAGCGCATCGACGGGTCGTTCTTCGAGACCGATGCCGTCGTCGGTGCGCATGACCGTCAGCGCGCCGACGACACCGAGTCGGGTGCGTCACCGTTGTCGTGGTACGGCCCGACGGGGGAGCGCACCTCGTCGGTGCGACGACACGAGGTCGACCCGCTCGACACCGTGAGCTCCGCAGTCGGCGAATTGCTCGACGGAGAGTTCCGTTCGATCAGTCGAGATTTGTCGCTCCTGTCGCTCGCAGCGTCGGCATGCGCGGTGCTCGCCCATCGGTTCGAGGGGCGCTCCGACCTGCAGATCGGCGTTCCGCTGCACCATCGGGGAACCCGCAGCGTGCGTCGGATCGTCGGTCCGCTGATGGAGATCCATCCGCTCACCGTCAGCGTGCAGGTCGACGACACGTTCCGCGACGTCCACCAGCGGACGCTGCGTTCGGTGATGGACCTGCTGCGCGAGGCGCACATCGGTACTGCACCGGACCGAGTCGGCGACATCGTCGTGAACGTCATCCGCCGTGGCGAACTGTCCATCGGTGGCATCGCGGTCGACGATCACTGGATTCGGCCCGATTGCATCGAGGCAGCCACGATGTTCCGGCTCCATCTGGTCGATTCGCCGGATGCCGTGGGCGCCCGTCGGTTGGAGATCGAACTCGACGAGAACGACGCGTTCCGCCCCGGCGGAGTCGGTGCCGGGCCGTCCGAGCATCTCCGCCAGCTGTTCGCCGCCGTCGTGGCCGACCCCGACGCTTCGGTCGGGTCGTTGCCGATCATCACCGTCGACGAAGTGGCCGAGCATCGTCGATTGGTTCCCGAGGCTGCACCGCGACCGATCACCGAGACCGTTCCGGTCGCTGTGGCGCGCCGCCTCACGGGATCAGCCGGGCATGTCGTCGCCGAGCACGACGGCGTCACGTACGACGCAACCGAGTTCGATCGCTGGGTCAGCGGCGTTGCGGCGCGACTCCGTGCCGACGGTGTCACGCCCGGTCGGCGGGTCGGTCTGTGCGTGACCCGCAGCGTGGGTGTGCTCGTCGCCATCACCGCGATCCACCGTCTCGGTGCCTCGTTCGTGATGCTCGCGCCAGCCGACCCGCCGGAGCGCATCGCTGCGATCGCCGCCGATGCCGACCTCGTCACGATCCTGCGCAACGAGGAACTCGCTTACTCCGAGACGACCGACGAATCGTTCTCAGCGGCACGGGTCGACGAGTGGGGCGTCGACGTCGACCTCGATGCCGAGGCGTACGTGTTGTACACGTCGGGGTCGACCGGGATGCCCAAGGGTGTGCCGATCAGTCATCGAGGCCTCGCGGACTATCTCGACTTCGCGTGTGCCGAGTACATCGACGAACTCGGCCCGCCTGCTGTCGTTGCGCTCCATTCCGAATTGATCTTCGACCTCACGATCACCAGCTTGTTCCTCGGGCTGCTGAGCGGTGGTCGAACAGTCGTGTTCGGCGGCACGGCCATCGAGGCGCTTGCAGCGGTTGCCCACGACGACCGTGTCACCCACCTGAAGGCCACCCCGTCGCAACTCGAGATCCTGTTGCGGCTCGCGCCGCAGACTCTGCGACCGTTGCGCTGCATCGTGGTCGGGGGCGAGGCGTTCCGGCGGCCGCTCGCCGAACGCATCGTCGCCGCGTGCGAACCCGGCGTCGTCGTCGTGAACGAATACGGACCCACCGAAGCGGTCGTCGGCTGCATGATTCATCGATGGGACCCATCGCTCGACATCGGCTCCGACGTACCGGTCGGCGTCGCCAGCGCCGGATCGCAACTCCTGGTGCTCGATCACGCCCGCCAGCTCGCACCGATCGGCGGATGGGGCGAACTCTGGGTCCGTCGGGCCGGCATGGCGCAGCACTACCTCGGGTTGCCCGAGCAGTCGGCGGACCGATTCGTGGAACTCGATACCGATCTCGTCGAGTCGGTCATACCACCCGACGCCCACCACGAGGGCCGCTGGTACCGCACCGGAGACCGGGTGCGTGTCGAACGATCCGGCGTGCTCGTGTACGGCGGCCGTGACGATGATCAATTGAAGGTGCGCGGCATCCGGCTGGAGCCTGGCGAGGTCGAATCGGCACTGGTCGACCATCCACGTGTCGATCAGGCCTTCGTACGCATCTGGAAGCCCACCGATGTCCCACCGCTGCGCGCCGACCGGCGCTGCTCACGCTGCGGTCTGGGCACCGACGTGCCCGGAACGGTGCTCGCCGATGGCGTGTGCAATGTGTGCCTCGACTACGACCGGGTGGCACCGCAAGCCGAGCAGTGGTTCCGTACCGAAGCCGATCTCGATGCCGAACTCGCCGAGGTCCGGGCATCCCACGACGGTGACATCGACTGTCTCCACCTCCTGTCGGGTGGCAAGGACTCGACCTACGCGCTCTATCAGTTGGTGCAGCGCGGCTGGCGGGTGCATGCGCTCACGCTCGACAACGGGTTCATCTCCGACGGCGCCAAGGAAAATGTCCGTCGGTCAATCGCCGACCTCGGGATCACGCACGAATTCGCCACCACCGAGTCGATGAACGAGATCTTCCGCGACTCGCTCGACAGGTACGCCAACGTCTGTCAGGGCTGCTACAAGACGATCTACACGCTTGCTGTGGCGCGTGCCCGTCAGATGGGGATCCCGGTCGTGGTGACCGGTTTGTCACGCGGACAGTTCTTCGAGACCCGACTCATCCCGCACCAGTTCGAAGCCGGCCGGTTCGATCCCGATGCGATCGACGCCACCGTGCTGGAGGCTCGACGGGTCTACCACGACACCGACGACGCCGTCACCCGGCTCCTCCCCGAGCAGGCGGTGTTCGACGATCCAGACGTGTTCGATGCGATTCGCTTCGTCGACTTCTATCGCTACGTCGACGTCGATCTGGCCGAGCTGTACTCGTTCCTCGACGCTCACGCCCCCTGGGTTCGCCCCACCGACACGGGTCGTTCCACCAACTGCCTGATCAACATCGCGGGGATCCACGTCCACAAGTCCGAGCGGGGCTATCACAACTACGCCGAGCCCTACAGCTGGGACGTGCGGCTGGGCCACAAGACGCTCGAGGAGGCGCTCGAGGAACTCGACGACCCGTTCGACCAGAGCGAGGTCGACGACATGCTCGGCGCAGTCGGCTATGCACCAAAGCAGGTCGAGCTCCTCACCGCGTGGTACCGGTCCACGGACGGCTCCGACCTCCTCGCCGACGAACTTCGGGAACACCTGCGGAGCCGCCTCCCCGAGCATGCAATTCCCGCTGCGTTCGTCCGCCTCGATGACGTCGAACTCGCAAGCGGCACGAAAGCGGACCTGTCCGCACTACCGACTCCCGTGCGTGTCGCACGAAGCTCGACGGATTTCGTCGAACCGACGAGCGACGTCGAAGACCGGCTCTGCAGGATCTGGCGAGCCGAACTCGGGCTGGAGCAGGTCGGCGTCACCGACGACTTCTTCGACCTCGGTGGAGCATCACTCGCTGCACTTTCGGTCGTTGCGGCGATCGACGTCGAGTTCGGCACCGACCTGCCCGACGCAGCAGTTTTCCGGGCTCGCACCGTCCGTGCGCTCGCACTCGTCGTTGAACAGCACCGATGGGGAATCGATGCGACTCGACCCATCGAGCGGCTGGACCCGTCCGTGCCGCCGCCGCGGTCCGACGCCGAGGAAGCAATGTTGTTCGAGTACCGCCTCGATCCGTCGGGTGCTCGCTACAACGTCGCCCGCCTGTACACACTCCGACCAGAGGTCGGCTCCGAAATCGATCGTGCGCGACTCGCCGAAGCAGTGCGCGACATCGTGATGCTGCACGAACCGCTCCACGTGACCCACGCTGCACAGCGCACGCGTCTCGACCGCGAGTCGGCGATCGACGTGGTCGATCACGGCACGATCACCGGTGAGGCGATGGCGGGCGTCGCCGACCGGGTCGTGCGGTTGGCGTTCGACCTCGACCACGGGCCCCTCGTGCGTGTCCATCATGGAGCGTCGCTCGATGGCGAGTGCTTCGTGGTGATCGCGATGCATCACATCTCCATCGATGCAGCGACCTTCGATGTGCTGTGGGCGCAGGTGGCGGCGCGGCACGCAGGTGCGGACCTGCCCGAACTGCCGATCACCTACGCCGAGCACGCGGCCTGGCAGCGTGAGCGACCCGATGACACCGATGATTCCCGATTCTGGCTCGATGCAGCTACGTCGAGACCCGAACCGAGAGGGCCGCTCTTCGCCCGCCCGTTCCCCGCCGAGCCGGATGGATATCTCCAACGCCGGCTCGATCTCGATCATGCGTCGCTCGCCGGACCGGGAGCGACGGCATTTGCTCGCTCGATGGCCGCAGTGGCGATGACGCTGGCGGGAGCGGTCGGCCGCCGTCGAGTCGAGTTCGGGATCCCGTCGTCGACCAACGATCACGCATTGTCGGCCGACCTGGTGGGGTACTTCTTGAACACCTTGCCGGTCGCGCTGGACGCGCCGCACGACGCCACGGTCGCTGCGGTCGTGGCCGCTGCGTCGGAGTCGGTGGCGGAACTCGTCGAGCACCGGCGACATCCTTTCGCCCGGATCGTCCGTGACGCCCGAGCCGGCGGTCTCACCGAACCTTCGGTCGACATCTTGCTCGCGTACGAGCAATTGGCCGCCCCGACACTCCAGGGTGCAGCGGTCGAGCAGCACAACCTCTCGTCGGGCGCAGCGGTGTCGGACTGCACCTTCTTCGTCCAGGAGCGCCCCGACCGGCTCGACATCGCCGTTGAGTACCGAGGGTCCGTCATCGGATCCGCCGATGCAGGCCGCCTGCTCGACGTGTTCGAGCGCGCGCTGCGTGCGACCGTCGACAGCCCGGAGACGACGGTGGGCGACGCCGCTGTCTGGCAGGTCGAACCGGACCTCGTCGGTCTCGACCTCGGTGCCGAGGCCGAGCAGCCGGTTCCGGCTCAGATCCTGGGTTCCCTCATGGCCGATCCGTCGGCGACCGCCGTCGTCGACGGTGACGGCGAGGTGTCTGCGGGCGAACTCCTCGTCGCCGTCGCCGAGCTGGTCGATCGCATCCGCTCGCGTACCGGTGACCACGACGGCCCGCTTCGAGTCGCTGTGGCGCTCGAACGGTCGGTGTCGATCGTGACGGCGATGTTGGCGGTGTGGATGTCGGGCGGCTCGTACGTGCCGATCGATCCGTCGCTACCAGCCCGTCGTCGTGAGCTGATCCTGGCCACTGCAGCCCCGTCGCTCACTCTCGTCTCTGGTCCGGGTGGTGTGGGTTCCGGAGCCGGGGCAGCGGTGTCCATCGATCGGCCTCGGGCCGCCGTGACCGAAGCAGCAGTCCATCGAGCGGTCGAGCAGCTGGCCGCAGCCGCCACCGATGTGGTGATCGATTCCGAGGCGTATGTCATCTTCACGTCGGGCTCCACCGGCCAGCCGAAGGGTGTTGTCGTGTCACACCGGAACCTGGCGGCGAGCACCGCGGCGCGTTCCGGTGTCTACCCGACGTCACCGCGGCGTTTCCTCGTCACGTCGAGCATCGGATTCGACAGCTCGATGGTCGGCTTGGTGTGGCCACTCACCACCGGCGGCGCCGTGGTGATCCCGGGTGACGACGACGTCGGCGACCTTGACCGATGGGGAGCGTTCATCGCCAGAACCCGGGTCAGTCACGTGCTGACCGTGCCCAGCCTGTACCGCTCGTTGCTCGCACGCCGGCCGGAACGACTGGTCGGACTCGACACGGTCATCGTCGCCGGCGAAGCGACCGACGACGCGCTGATCCTCGAACACCACACCCGTCTGGCCGGAGTCCGCCTCGTCGACGAATACGGTCCGACCGAGGCGACGATCTGGGCGACATCGCGAGAACATCGGGCTGGTGAGCCGGCACGGATCGGCGAGCCGATACCCGGTGTCACCGTGCGCATCGTCGGGGAATCGTTGCACCCGGTCGCCCGTGGCACGTCGGGTGAACTGCTCATCTCGGGCCCGACGGTCACCAATGGATATCTCGGGGATGCTGCGACCACGGCGGAGCGGTTCGTCGAACTGGATGGTCGGCGTTGGTACCGCACCGGAGACCTCGTGCGCGCCGCCTTCGAGGACGGGCGACGGACTTTGGAGTTCGTCGGCCGTGTCGACGACCAGCTCAACGTGGGTGGCAATCGGCTCGAGCCGGTCGAGGTCGAACGGACCCTCATGTCGCTCGACCAGATCGCCGAGGCAGCGATCGTCGCCGGTGGGGATCCCGTTCGGATCGTTGCCTACATCGTTGTTTCCCGCCCCGGCGTGTTCGACGAGGGTGCGATCCGGCGAGCGCTCGGCGACGAGTTGCCTGCCCGATCGACACCGCATCGCTTCGTCGTGGTCGACGAACTCCCGCGGAACGTGCACGGCAAGGTCGACCGCCGAGCGCTCGCAGCAGCGAGCAGCCGTTCGACGGTCCACGATCTCGTTCCGATGGGGACCGAGACCGACGCTGGCTCGGCCAGCACATTGGTCGATGTGATCGTGTCCGTCTGGCGCGAATCGCTCCAGCGTGACGACATCGACGCCGAGAGCGACTTCTTCGCCGTCGGGGGCGACTCGCTGTCGGCAGTCGTGATCGTCACCGACCTCGGTGAGCGGATCGGGCGCGAGGTGCCGATCGCCGATCTGATCGTCGGGCTCACTCCCGCTGGGATGGCCCGACGGGTCAGACCGCTCGAAGATGCGTCACCGCCGATGAACACGAACACCGGCGCGGCACCAGTCGACGGGGTCAGGCTCATCACGATGCGTTCGGCTGACCCCGGCGACCCGATCATCGTGCTGACCGCAGCGTGGGACGACGTGTTCGGGTATCAAGCACTTGCCGAATCGTTCCCCGACGGAATCACCGTCGTGGCGCTCACCATCGACCCGACCGTGGACGTCCCCGAGGCGCGTACGGTCGGGGGCTTCGCCGAACGGGCCGAGGCACTCGTGGCACCGCTGCTGTCCGATCGCCGAGCTGTTGCCGTCGTTGGATGGTCGGTCGGGGGGATCGGCGCCGTCGATCTCACCCGACGTCTGCTGGCCAGCGGCTCCACCCGGCCTGCATTCGTCGGTCTGATCGACACGTACTTTCCGGGTGAGGGCGAGCATCTGTGGTCGAACCGGTGGTGGAAGTACAAATCGATGCTGCGGCCGGGCGGTGCGTCTGCGGTCGCCGGCGAGGTCGTTGCGACGATCCGTCGTCGTTTCGGAGCGCCGGTGCGACGCCTGGCAGCCAGCGTGATCGCATGGACGGGCCACGACGTCGACCTGACCCCGCGCGGGGGAGGACGACGATCCGTCGGCGTACCCGACGGTGCGATCGCACGCTACGAGGTCGACCCGATCGGTGTTCCCGTGTTCCTCGTGGTGGCGTCCACCACCAACCCGGCCCGGACGCTGCACCGCTGGTCGGCCGTGGCCGACCACATCGATGTCGCGTCGGTCGAAGGCCGCCACCGAGGGTTCGATTCGATCATGCACGCCGGGCGGGTCGACGAGGTCGCCCAGGCCATTGCGACCCGCCTCGGCTCCGTCGGGTGAGGGCAGCGGCCCCGCCGATAGCGTCATCCTCCGTGAAGAGTTCGGTTGAAGTCCTCGAGGACAACAAGGTCAAGGTGTACGTCGAAGTCGAAGAGGCTGAATTCGACAAGGACATCGACAAGGCGTTCAAGGTGCTGGCGAAGGAGGTCAATCTCCCTGGGTTCCGTGCCGGCAAGGTGCCACGCAAGGTCCTGGAGGCTCGCGTCGGCATGGGTCCGGCACGTGAGCAGGCGCTCCGCGACGGCATCCCCGAGTACCTGTCGGCGGCGGTCAAGGAGAACGACGTCGATCTCATCGCGACCCCCGAGATCGAGATCACCGACGGTGAAGAGGCGGGTGACGTCGAGTTCGAAGCCATCTGCCAGGTGCGGCCGGTGATCGAGGTCGACGGCTACCAGGACCTGAAGGTCGAGCTCCCGGGCGTCGAAGTCGGTGACGACGACATCACCGAAGCGCAAGAAACCGAGCTCGGCCGTGAGGCGAAGCTGGACACCGTCGAACGCGCCGCCGCCGAGGGCGACTTCGTGCTGCTCGACCTCGCCGTCACACGTGACGGCGACGAGGTCGCCGGTCTCAACACCGAGGGCTGGTCCTACGAGATCGGACAGGGCTGGGTCGCCGACGACTTCGACTCCCGACTGGTCGGTGCATCCGCCGGCGACACGCTCGAATTCAGTGCCACACCCAAGGGCACCGAGGAAGAAGCCGATTTCGTCGTGGTCGTGCAGTCGGTGCAGTCGCGCGAACTCCCCGAGCTCACCGACGAGTGGGTCGACGAGAACGTCGCCGACTTCGACACCGTTGCGGCCTGGACCGAGAGCCTGCGCGAGTCGATCGCCGAGCGCAAGCTCGGGACCGCCCGTCAGCAGGCCGGTATGAAGCTGAACGAAGCGCTCGCCGCCCTCGTCACGATCGAGGTGCCCGAGCCGATGGTCGCTGCAGACCTGAACCAGCGGGTGCAGGGCACGATCCAGCAGTTCCAGGCGCAGGGCATCGACTTCGAACAGTGGATGCAGGCCACCGGCCAGGATCCCGAGAGTTTCATCGAGGGCATGCGGGGTCAGTCCGAGACCGCAGTGAAGGTCGACCTCGCGCTGCGGGCCGTTTCCGTCGCCGAGAAGATCGAGGTGTCCGACGACGAGCTCGAGCGTGAATACGCTCGTCTCGCCATGCAATATCAGCAGAAGGCCAAGGACATCCGTCGGGCCTACGAGCAGAATGACGCCGTGCCCGAACTGATTGCACAGGTCACCAAAGCGAAGGCGTTCGACGTGCTCGTGCACGGAGCGACCTACGTCGACGAGGCCGGCAACGAGATCGACCGTGAGCAGTTGATCGGCGAGCACGACCACGATCACGACGACGAGCCCGACGCCGTCGTTGCCGGTGACGCCGTCACCGAACCAGAAGCCACCGAACCAGAAGCCACCGAAGCCGAAGAAAGCGACAAGGACGAAGCCTGATGGATCTCACCGCCCAGAATTACATGGTGCCCAACGTCGTCGAACAGACGGCCCGCGGAGAACGCGCCTATGACCTCTACAGCCGGTTGCTCAAGGAGAACATCATCTTCTTGCAGACGCCGGTCGATGACACGGTTGCCAGTCTCATCTCGGCACAGTTGATCTTCCTCGAGTCGGAGAACCCCGACAAGGACATCAACCTCTACATCAACAGCCCGGGTGGCGACATCACGGCGCTGTTCGCGATCTACGACACGATGCAGTTCATCAAGAACGACATCGCAACGATCTGCCTCGGCCAGGCAGCATCGGCAGCCGCAGTGCTGCTCGCTGCCGGAACCAAGGGCAAGCGCTTGGCGCTGCCGCACGCTCGTGTGCTGCTGCACCAGCCGTCGGGTCAGGTCGGCTACGGCCAGGTCACCGACCTCGAGTTGGCGGCATCGGAGATCCAGCGGATGCGTGAGATCCTCGACGGGATCCTCTCCGAGCACACCGGTCAGCCGATCGAGAAGATCCACAAGGACACCGACCGTGACTTCGTGATGGAGGCCCAAGAGGCGCTGGACTACGGCATCATCGACCAGGTCATCAACAGCCGCGAAGCGGTTGACCGGGCCGGTCCGATCCGCTGACCAGGGCATTCGCCCCGTGTGGGATGCTCCGTCGCAATGATCACGCGCCAGTACGCGAGTGTGAGCCATGATGGGGGTCCCGTCCTGTTGGGCGGTGCAGTGACGCAATCGCGATGGAGGAGAAGTAGCAGTGGCGAAATTCGGTGACACCGGCGAACTCCTGAAGTGCTCGTTCTGTGGCAAGTCACAGAAGCAGGTCAAGAAGCTCATCGCCGGTCCGGGCGTCTACATCTGCGACGAGTGCATCGATCTGTGCAACGAGATCATCGAGGAGGAGCTCACCGAGACCTCCGAGGTGACGTTCGAGTCGTTGCCCAATCCGCGTGAAGTTCGTGCCTTCCTCGACGACTACGTGGTCGGCCAGGACGATGCGAAGAAGATCCTGTCGGTGGCGGTGTACAACCACTACCGCCGGATCCAGCACCAGGCCGAGAACGACTCGACGGTGGGTCGTCGCGACGAGGTCGAACTCGCCAAGTCGAACATCTTGCTGCTCGGTCCGACCGGCTGCGGCAAGACCCACCTGGCCCAGACACTCGCCCGCCAGCTCAACGTCCCGTTCGCCGTTGCCGATGCGACCGCGCTCACCGAGGCGGGGTACGTCGGCGAAGACGTCGAGAACATCTTGCTCAAGTTGATCCAGGCGGCGGACTTCGACGTCAAGCGGGCCGAGAACGGCATCGTCTACATCGACGAGATCGACAAGGTCGCTCGCAAGAGCGAGAACCCGTCGATCACGCGCGACGTGTCGGGTGAAGGGGTCCAGCAGGCGTTGCTGAAGATCCTCGAGGGAACGCAGGCGTCGGTGCCGCCGCAGGGCGGTCGCAAGCATCCGCATCAGGAGTTCATCCAGATCGACACGACCAACGTGTTGTTCATCCTCGGTGGAGCGTTCGCGGGGCTCGAAGACATCATCGAGAACCGGATCGGACACAAGGGTGTCGGCTTCAACCACACCGTGCGCAGCCACGTCGACCGTGATCCCGGTGAACTCTTTGCTCAGGTGCTGCCCGAGGACCTCGTCAAGTTCGGGATGATCCCCGAGTTCATCGGACGCCTCCCCATGGTCGGAGCGGTCCGTTCGCTCGACAAAGAGGCGCTGGTGTCGATCCTCACCGAGCCGAAGAACAGCCTCGTGAAGCAGTACGAGAAGATCTTCAGCTTCGAAGACGTCGAACTCGAGTTCACCACTGACGGTCTGTCTGCGATCGCCGACCAGGCGCTGCTGCGAGCCACTGGTGCCCGCGGGCTGCGGGCGATCCTCGAAGAGGTCCTGCTCGACACGATGTACGACCTGCCTGGGCGCACCGACATCGGCAAGGTGGTCATCGACGCCGAGGCGGTCACGAAGAAGGTCAACCCGACGCTCGTTCCGCGCAAGGCGCCTCGCCAGCGCAAAGCGGCCTCCTGACCCACCCACCCCGCAATCGGTGCCAGGCACCGATTGCGATCCGCTCGAACCCGACAGGACACCGATGGACTTCCAGGCTGCGCTCGCGTACCTCGACGAGCACATGTCGTACCACAAGACCGGACGGATCGATTCGCCGTCGGTCGAGCCGATCACCAAGATCTGCGGCGCACTCGGCGACCCGCACCTCAGTGCGCCGGTGATCCACGTCACCGGCACCAACGGCAAGGGGTCGACGGTGCAGATGATCTCTCAACTGCTTGTTGCTCATGGCCTCACGGTCGGTACGTACACGAGTCCACACCTCGAACACATCACCGAGCGGATCCGGCGCAATGGTGAACCGATCAGCGAAGAGGAACTCGCTGAACAGATTGGTGCGGTGGCCGACGTGGCGCCGCTCGTCGGGCAGAACCCCGGCTACTTCGAGATCCTCACCGCTGCTGCGTTCCGCTGGTTCGCCGATGTCGCCGTCGACGTGATGGTGATCGAGGTAGGGCTGCTCGGCCGCTGGGATGCGACGAACATCGTGCAGTCCCAGGTTGCCGTCATCACCAACATCGGGATGGATCACAACGAGTTCGCAGGTCCCTCACTGCACGACGTGGCACGGGAGAAATCCGGCATCGTCAAGCCCGGCTCGGCGGTGCTCATC
>Ga0307981_1001271_pt1 | contig 23030 bp, 20 predicted proteins | sample OrgLakmetagen987_FD_201849 | JGI IMG/M metagenome (GOLD analysis project Ga0307981, IMG submission 201849) | Saline water microbial communities from Organic Lake, Antarctica - #987 | ecosystem: Environmental > Aquatic > Non-marine Saline and Alkaline > Saline | place: Antarctica: Organic Lake... | reverse complement strand
CATCAAATTGTAAATTCAGTCAACTATCGCAACTCCAACGACATAGTTTTGTTACAGTACATTCACTCATAATAATAAGTACAGGAAACTTCTAAAGACGAACCTTCGAACTTTTCTTGACCTTTTTATCACCTGCCCAACGAGTAGAAGAATTTACTTAATGCTGACATCAGTGCGTCAGAGACGACGTCACGGATTCAGGATACCTCAGTTGCAATAAATGCAGATCCTCAAAACAGTGTATCTACAAGACTGGCCCAACAGCAAACTTGCCGCCGGATATCAGTCATTCTAAGTTATTGTGGTATTTGGACTTGGTTTCCAATCCTTGTCCATTACTCACACAATGCTGTCGGAGGAGGTGATGATAAGTTAGAAGACCTAGCTCTCCTGTCTTCTGCCATATTCATCATTATTGTTGAAATCATCAAATCATTCGCAAATGGTCTATTGTACTTGAGAGAAGATCCCCAGAAAACGCCCATGGACTTGTACCAGACTGTTTTTTCTGTGAAGATGAAATGGCTCATGCTGAAATACATGCCTATTGCTGTCTTGTACGCGATTTACAATAACCTCATGTTCTTAAACCTCAGGTCAAACAATCCAGTGACATACGAAGTCATCTGTAGCTCGAGAATCATTCTCACTTCTGTTGTTTGGCAGATGATTTTCAAAGGAGAGACGATACTGCCAGCACGAAAGGTAGCAATCGTTGTGATTTTTGTTGGCATTGTCTTAAAAAACATGGCTCCGACAGGAAATGATGTTGTGGATGCGACTGCGACTGAGGAGACTACGAACTCATCTTATACGTCCAATGCTTATCTTGGAAACATAATTCTAATGTTGCTGCAAATGTCGTGTAGTGTATTGGCTGGAATTTACAATGAAGTGCTGTTGAAGAATGACGATTTTGGCAGTCAGTTCCTCCAAAACATTTCTTTGACCTTCACTTCGATGGGACTTAATGTGCTAGTTGGTATGGTCGAATTCGTTAGATTAAGACGAAGAGGACTTGAAATTGACATTTGGGCTGTAGGGATCAAAAGGCTCATGACACCAGCCTCTATTGCTATCGTCTTCACATTAGCCATCTTGGGGATTATGTCATCTACAATGCTACGTTATGAAAACTCAATTACAAAAGGTGTTACATCTGGTATAGTAACGGTCCTAGTTACTCTCACAGAATATCTGTGCTTCAGCCATGTTTTTGTTCGTCAAGAAATGCTCGGAATTTTCCTTGTCTGCTCAGGCACAGTGCTCTACTTTGTTGCCTTTTCTATCCTGCCCTCCGAAGATAATCCTGTACGCTTATTCTCAAATAAGTTTTGTGGCAAGACACGCATTATGTGGATCAGACTAGTCCTTGCGGCATTGGTGTTATGTGCGATGTCTTCCTTCTACACATCGCTTAATGTCAAAGACACCATCTCAAGCCACAACTTGTCTTCGGTAAGTTATGTGTATATCACGTGCTAAAGTATAGTTTCTTAGCGCACCTTATTGACTCATTTACATCGGCATCTTATTTTATAGCATCCAATTTCTAAGAGGAGCCATCCATTTGAAGAGTGTACCGAGAGTCAGAGTTTGATACCACTCTATGGTAAGCATATTGGGATGAAAATAAAGAAAGTCAGAGTTCTTCAGGCAGTGCCATTACTTTCCTATATTGTCGAGAAGCTTGATGGAGTTCCAGTGACACTTGTATGGGGCTCTTTGCTGAGAGAGTATCGAAATGGAACAGGCCCCTGTGTTCTAATGGACTTCAAGGATAAAGATTTTGATGTCGCAATAAGTGAATCTCACTTTCCTGCTATCGTTGCAATGCAGGATGAAATCGAAACAAAATTTGGATGGGTGATGAGGATTGAACCAAATTTAATTTTCCTAACTATTTCTCCTATGAATCAAAAAGGTGTAAATCAAGCCTCATTCCAGATTGACCTATATGGCTTCAAAATTGATTATCCTAAAGATGGGCTGGTTTATTTTCCAAGGGATAATACAACGGTTGCCGTAGACGGATTTTTACCTTTAGTAAAGCACAAGTCTATAGCTTCTCATAATCACGAGGATCTGCCATCAAGAAGTGGAAAGAAGGAGTTCTACTTCTATAGGCCTTTTAACGTCCCATGCCATTTGGCCAATGTGTATGGACCTGACTACATGACTCCAAAAGAAGGAGGCGTAAAAGATTTTGATGTTAATACAGCATATGACCGTCCTACATGTGACGACAAAGCTCTAACAGATATTGAGCAATTTAAATTGGAACAGCAAAAAGCTTTGTTTCAGGTGGTAAAGAAATAATGAGGTGATTTCTTCAACAGAGAATATTAAGCCAAGATCTCTTGTCCGGACTGTAATGCCCAAGAAAGCGAAGAAACCATTGAACAGGCAAAAGAGAAAGAAGTCGCAACACTGAGATATGTAACTAAGGAATCAGAGTTTGGATTCGAGAAAGTCGCTAAGATGGCTCAAGTCGTTAAACATGAGAAAGAAGACCTAGTGGTATTAGAAATGAAAATGATCCTATAAAACGGTGGTGTTTCAGTATCGCCATCCACTTCGTGTAGTATATAACGCTGTTGTTGTAAACTTTAACAAATGGCAGTAATTTGCTTATTATCATCATTAAAGATGGAGCTTATTATGTTCTGTTGTCGCTTCTGCTGCTACAACGATCAATGCATCAATTAATGTTTTTTCCCGTCCGTGGTTGTCCTTACATAGTCAACGTCTTGTTTGAGGATTGTGATCGTCCATCGTCCATTAAACTACCATAGCGACTAGAGAGGACTCTAGAGAGAGAGGGGAAAAGGTCAAAAAAAGCTGAAAAAGGTACAACCTTCTTTGATTTTTAGAAAAGTGAAAGAAGAGAAGAGAAGCAGGTAGAAAGGCCTATTGGTGGTCATCGGAGGTTGAAAGTTGAAAGTGCTATGGACGAGAGACGAGAGTTGTATCAAACAACAGTCAACAGTACGATAGTAGTGGTAGTACCAGATCCAGATAGTAGTTGTACTTACATAATCTTCGTCTACTAATATTACATATCGTACGGTAGTCTACCACACTAGATTACTCGCTGTAATAAGCATATTACAGTAATTATCCAAAACTATTGAAGCAGTGCACCGACTCACAAAAATATTTGATTATAATGAATTCAAGAGGAGGAAGAGGTCGCGGTATTTCAAACGAACCAGCATGGATGACAAACAATAATCCAGACCACTCACCCCGTGACAGCAGAGACAGAGATCGAGGACCACCTAGCGGAAGAGACCGCTACGATCGTAGAAGAGACCCTCGCGATGATTTCAGAAATAAACGACGGGGTGTTGGAGGTGGAGGAGGTGGTGGTGGAAGACGCGGTCCGCCTCGTCCGCGCAATGGAATAGTTTTCAACTCATACGAAGAAGAGATGGCCTGGGTGGAGGAAAGGAGGAGAAATAGGAGAGAACGGAAAACACTGTTTGATGTAGAACCCACAGAGGAACAGATTGCATTGGAAGAATTACAGAAAGCAGCTTTAGCTTCTCATGGTCCGAATCCAAACGTTTTCCTCAAGCCGGATGAGAGAGCAGGTGTCATGAGTGCGGGGATATCATCCGTTTCTTTGCAACCCCAGCAGACTCGTCACGCGAGGAGATTGTATGTGGGACAAGTTTCTCCAGATTTGTCGGATCAGCAGGTGCACAATTTCTTTAAGGACACCATATACACTACAATGGGAAATACCCATCCTTCACCAGAGGATGATCCCATTTCATCAGTGTACCTTAACCAAGAACGTCACTTTGCCTTTATCGAATTCAAAACTATGGATGTTACCACTGCCTGTCTTGCTTTGAATGGAATGAACATGATGAACAGGGGTAAAATTGTTATCAAGCGCCCTAATGACTACAATCCTGCAAATGCACCAGTTGCGAATGCAGAATTTATGAAAAAGTTTGATGTTTCCAAACTTGGAATTGTGTCTTCGATAGTGGCCGATTCTCCAAACAAAATATTCATCGGTGGATTACCGTATCACTTGGATGATGATCAAGTGATGGAACTGCTGGGAGCATTTGGTAAAATTAAAGCGTTTCATCTGGTCAAGACTGATTCTGCTTCCGTCACAAGCAAAGGATATTGTTTTGTCGAATACACGGACGTGAATGCAAGGGATATAGCTATTATGGGATTAAAGGGGATGGACATGGGCGGAGGAAAGGTTCTTAGTGCCAAGATTGCATCTGAACGAGCCGAAGGGGAAGGGGCAGAGATTGGGACTGCAGCAATTGCAGGGGCGTTAGCTGTTACACCTATTGTCCCATCAGGAAATTTCATTGCTTCTGGTGGTGGATCATCCATCGCACCACCAGTCATGAAATTCGTCGACGGAATGGACATTGAAAAAATGATTGATTTAGCAATGGGACATTCTTCAATGTCTGCCTCAAGACCGGATGCACCTGTGACAAATGATGTATTGAACATTGCAAATGCTGCACTTCAGGCTGTGTATGGTACGGACAACTCAATTCCACAAAATGGAACTCAGACTCAGTCTCGTATTTTGGTTCTCCACAACATGGTTAGCGATGAAGATTTTGCAACTTCTGAAGATTACGAAGGTCTGAAAGAAGAGGTGAAAGAGGAATGTCAAAAGTTTGGAAGTTTGATCAGTATCAAGATTCCTCATCCAACGGTAAGAACAAAACCTAGCCTGATTCATTTTCATGAGTTTTTTTCAGTCTTTCTCAATTCAAACTTATTACTCGACAGGATGGCACTGCAACGTCTGCAGTCAAGAAAATATACTTGGAATATGCAACCCTGCAGGACGCAGTCAACGCTGAACGTGAGCTAGATGGTCGTCAATTTGGCAGTAGTGTAGTGGAAGTCACGCACTGCAGTGAGACTGATTATTCAAGCGGGAATCTTCGTTAGGTCTGAATACATTTAAAATATTGCAAAGGTATAAAAGTAAAAGCTGATTTTTCAAATCCACCTGCTACGCTAGCTTTTAGCTACTTGTTGGGGGTCAACTTTGAACCAAAAACAAACAATAATGTTGAAGTCTGTTGAAGTCCAATACTATTCAGACAACGAGGGCTACTAGATTCTATTTTCCTGCATGTATTTACCTACTTTTCATTGTTATGCTAAAAGAATAAGGATCATTAGTAAAAGAAAAAATATGACGGTAAATAGGAATCCTAGACAGGTTTATGGAATGGGATTCCTTAACCTACGATACGACGGAGTGGTTTGTGGGTCTGGTAGTGGGAAGGGTTCCAGAGACTCCGTGATGATGGGTATGGTACATGGTATGGTACGACGAGGTACGACGAGGTACGACTTATTACTTATTATTTATTATTTATTATATTTCCATCCCATTGCAACGAACATAAAGAAGAATGAAAAGGCATCCGAATCCATACTCACCATCTTCAACATCCTCTCCGCTCGCACCATCCTCGTTATCCCATCCTTGTCCTTCAAAGATGTCGACGACAGCAGCAAAGAGATGCACGCCTCTCCGATCTTGTAAATCATTTTTCCGATTATTAATCTCGATAGTTTTTCTTGGGAGTCTATGCTTGTGGGGGAAAGGCACAACAGTAGTTGAAGTATACCTGAAACCTTTGCAGAATAGTGAACTTATCATGTCTAGAACAAAACCGGATCCAACATTAAAGCAGCGGGAACAAAAAGTAGTCATCATCGTTAGTTCCCCGTCCAATGGATTTGATATGATGGAAAAGGATCTGATGAATTGGAGCAAAACTTACAAAATTCATCCATATGCATACGCTCTGCCTGATATTTCATCTCTCAATTACACACGTCGTCACGGGTTCCGACCTCTATTGGATGCGATAAACACGAAAAATTTTATGGCACCACGTGGATTTGACAACCACAATAGGACTGATTACAGTAAGGTGAAATTCTTAATTGACGAGTTTCGTCACGGCTTTAATGCGCAGTGGATGCAGAACAAGGATATCATTATTGGATCCGAAACATTCAACTCTTTTCAAGATGAGAGGATACGGCAAAAGCTTGTCAATGTATTGGTAAAATTAATGCCTTGGAATGACTCTCGTTTCTCTCTGTACGGTTCCAACGATCGCATCAAGGTTATTGTTTTATATCGATCATCTCGAAGTAAGCATTTCCATTCGCTTTGGAAAGAATCATCGTCGAAATTGAAGCTTGAGGAATGGATTGCATCACAAGGGCAGGACATATTTTCCACCGCAAACGAATTTATCCGGCACGGAGCAAAGGACATTGACGTCGTAGATGTGGACTACATTGTTGATATGAAATACAATCTAACTCATTTCATTGCATGCAAGTCTCTTAATCTAGGTTGTAACGGTGATGGGCTCCTTAATAGTGTTGTCAACGGAACTACAATTACAACTGCTACTGTCTTGCCAACCTACGAATCTAATATTGCCAATCAAGAAACGATAGAAAGAACTCTACAAGATTTTGATTGCAGATATCATTTCTTGAGAAGTGACAGTGTCAAGTTCTTTCCAAGCGAACTTCGCAGCATATTTTCAAATTGCAAGGGTGCAACGATTGATGAGATTTCGGAACTAAAAAATCACCCTTGATCGAATATCTTCTTTTTAAATTGTTTATATAACATTAAAGGTGCATGGCGTATGGCATGAATGAGGAATACGAATACACGCTTTAATTCAAGAAAGTTGCTGATTATTATTTAAACAGTGATGCAGCATACAAATACACTCAATTGCAGGTACAAGTGATGATACTGTGGGTATCACATGTATTCACGCAGGAAGATCATGACTGTGTCGCACAATGCCAAATTTTGAATCATTATTATCCACTTAGGCTACTGAGGCCACATCTTTGCGTGAAGGCCTTCAGTATTCGTGGTGATTGAAGGAACCACCACATGACTTTGATTCCTCACCATTGCCACTTGATAAAAAACCCTTTTCATCGTAACTTATCTACATATGTACTTATAGAATTGCATTGATGGCGAAGAGGATGATTGCCTTTCTACTTTTAAAGCAGTGAGATTGATAAACATCATTATCGCCTTTGATCCAATTTTACGTCGAACTTCACAAATCCTCTGTAAGGAAGCAAAATTGATTAAATACTGGAATCTATACCAATGCGATGCAACTAAAGTATGCAATTTTAATTTAATTTAATTCTAAAATCATCCTCGAGGTGTGCACACTCCCCCTCTACATTGATAAATTTCCTGAGCCAATATCTGTGCTCTGGAAAAGTCTCCTCCAACAAGAGGTGGACACTTGACAATGGCCCCGCTTTCCATTAGATTGATTTCTGCGTCGTCAAGGGTTTTGAAATCAGACTCTAAAGGTTTAGGAAGGCCTGGTGGGACCCCACTTGCTTCCAAGAAGGAGAATGCTGCACGAAAGTCTTTTCCAGTATATTTCAAATCATTCTTCAAATGTCCTGGGATGATACGCTTGATTGGCCATTTGGCAACCTTATCTGCAAAATCAAGTGTTTCAACTGGGTAACGGTTCAGAATTAACTTTTGCAGAATAGGGGCAACAAGCAGACCTCCTTGAAGAGCCTTAAAACTGGCAATATCATCACCCACCCAATCCCAGGGATAGATGCCTAAAAATTCAGGATTGATGTCTTTTCTTCTATTTTTGACAGCCTCTCCAGCATCCTTGATATCAATCGCTCCAGGCATAAAGAACAACCCAAAAAGAACAACCCTTCTCCAACCCTTTTGACGAGTTTCTTGATTATCTTCGACAACTTCTGTCACTGTATCTCGTGCATGATACAGCAGTGGTTTGGGATCACGTTCGAATATCTTTGGAACTTTTTCAGTGACCTCAAGAACGGTATCAGTGCATAGTAGCGTATTCGTTTCCTTGTGAAAGAACACAGTTTCCCCAAATGCTCCATCCTTCGATATTATTGGACCAAGAGTTTCAAATTCAAAGTCACTCCACTCTGCAGGAGCCTCAGAGTTGGTTTTGGGCATGGCCTTTGTGCGTCCAACTGGAAATCCCAAAAATGACGAAGGAAGGTTGGTAGGAAATGAATATTGGCCATCCTGTAACCATACCTGTGCATCTTTAAACTTTTGAGCGAATACTCCAGCGTAAACTTTGTGCTCGATTGCAACCGATCCAAGGACAATGTGCTTGACTGGCCCATGTTCTTTTTCTAATTCATGCACAAATGAAATGCATTCAGGAGTAGCTGCAATGGGGTCATAGACAAAGAGGCCACCAGTAGATAGCTTCACAACGGTCATTCTAACTGGAACCTGGACGTTGAGAATACCAAATTTTTGATCAAGGGTCCAAATCTTTCCTGGTACAATCTCCTCCATAATGGTTTGCTTCTGTTTATAAGGCCCGACTGGAAGGGCACCCCAAAGGCCATAGTCAGTGGGTTTATTTTCACGAGTTGCAGCAAATGAAATTCCTAATCCTAATGCTCCAATTGCAAGTTCGATTGACTGGCGCCTTGTTGGCAAAGATTCTTTGCTGCGATTGTCTACGTTGGAAAAGAGAGCCGAGTTGTAAACTCTTTTTTGTTGTCTTACACGTACTGTGTTGAATCCTGAAGAACTTGTCACAAAACTGATCAAGATGGCAGAAATTGATGCAGCACTAAAGTTTACCATATTTGCGCTGATGGCAATCTATTCCGAGGCGCTGCTTGCTTGAACCTAAAGGATCGATGTGCAATGCAATTATTACCACTGTACCAACTTTTCAATGTTCATAGTACAGCGGATGTCGGATGGGTGGTGATGTCGGATGGGTGTGTAGGGTGATGGATGCTGAATGCTGATTCCTGATGTGGCTCTTCTCTTCTCTTCTGTGCCACTTCATCTCTTCTCCCCCCCCTTTCCGCGAAGGGGCCGGGGGGATAAAGCAGCCACCACACAGCAGCAGCAGCAACTCTACCCAGTACTCGTATGCAGTAAGTAGCCAGCGGCTCTAGAGGTAGCTCGCTAGCGACTAGCGATTAGCTACTTACCAGAGCTTACCAGGCAGCTCCTTCTTCGTCGTGGGATTAAAATAACCACAGCTACCATAACTTTAATTAAGTGGAAGGCGTCACGTTATCTCCCTTCCGACCTTTGCAAGCAAGAATTGTCTTGACTGTCTCCAACATGAAAGTGTACAAATTTAATATTTCAAAAATTAGACGAATAGATTCACCCAAGAAAGCTGACGTTGTGCGAAGGGGCTTTATTTACATTAGTTTACTCTATGGTAGGCGATATCTGCAGTGGTTATGATTGGGTACACAATAGAATTGACAGAATATTAAGGTTTGTGACAGGATTTTGAGCTTTGATGTGGCATTTCGGATGTTGTAAGAACTCTTCAAACTAGACTTTGCACTTCTGGTGAATAGTTTTAAGTCATAATAGATTCGATTCATACTTGGAAGGCCCAACGGCATTTTATACAATAGTGGTCACAAGGCATGCAGCATTGTGAGGAAGAAATTTTCGAGGCTGACGCCTGTAGACAGAATGATTTGGAAATTTACATCATTTCAAGGTCATGAGTAATCTCGATGATTGCAGGATATGGAGAAATCTCTTGATTAGTGGCTGATTGCTTTATCTCGGAGTTAACGATCCTGGGAATTCCATTATGTCTGGGCAAATTAGCCATTGAGGAGGCATTCGTTGTCCATTGAGAACATCCATGCCTACGGCTTCGCTTCTTATTGCGCCACTCTTGGTACTCTTGGAAGTTTGCAACGTCTTCGTCGGACTTGTAGTGATCCCATCCACATAATTGGAGAGCAGATGACCTCTTTTTTGTCCCTTCTTCCGTGGTGGGGGAGGAAGATCCGCATTGGTCATATGCATCGACACTAATCATGGAGATGAGGTCCAAGGATGGCTGAGTTCGTTTCATGCTAGAGTAGAGTAGAGTCATAGCTTTTCTGCTTTTGGGAAACGGTGGTTGGGAATGTGGTGGAATGTGATTACTATTTTCTATTTTGTTTTTTGATGGACAATGTTCCGTATGGGGATTCCAGCTTTGGTGCCAAAATGACTTTCGAACAGGAACAAAATCAAAAGGCTGTCAAAAATCCATCAAATCTGACGCGTCGATTGAAGCAGGTGGCATCCAAAGTGACGTCAGGTCTCATGCCAGTAGGTAAGTACTGGCACGCGAAAGCCACCCGATGATAAAAGGTTCCACATCAAGATGTATGCTTTTGCCCGCGAAGACAAAAATGGGAAATGGGACTAAATTCCAAACTCAATTTCTTCTCTGGCATATTCATTTAGCGGAAATTACTACTTGAACTTACAGATTCTTAGGTTACGAGTTTAAAAGATGTTTTAAAACCGTTGCTTTAAAAAAACGACAACAGTTTCCACTTCGGTACCGACCGGTAGATACTGGTAGATACCATAATAGAAAATAGAAGTGAGAAAAATACTAGTGGGAAGTGAGTAATAAAACAGAAGAATCATGTACCACCACAACCCTATCCTTAATCAGTACTAATACGACCAAAGCCATGACAAGCCCTCCTAAGAACAAAAGAGTAAGTTCCTCATTTCGTGGTAATAGATTTCCCAGTAATAAACCGTCTCGAATCTCCTATGCGATTCACTTCACTTCACTTTCATTCCTATCTAAACTTTGCTGTCTAGATCTCCACAGGAGGCAAGGATCAGACAAGGATGCGCATTGAGCGCATGGAAGCGGAGAGGGAAGAACGCAGACGTCTCATGCAAGAGCGTAAGGTGGAAAGGGAAAAAGAAGAAAAGAGAAATTTGGCGGCGGGCAACCCTGGTGATGTAGATTTCATTGGTCTCGTGAAAAAGTGGAGGGATGAACATGCAAATGACGCATTGTCTTTGGTATCGAATGAGGAGCAACCAAAGATCTGTATTGCAGTGCGGAAGAGACCGATTAGCGACAAAGAACGCAAGCGCAAAGATCATGATTCTGTTACTTGTTATCATCCAACTGTTACTGTGCACAACTGTAAGGTGAAGGTTGATGGCATTACAAAATATCTAGATCATTCGTCATTCTGTTTTGACTATGGTATCGATGAGGATCAAACAACTGAGGACATTTATCAGCATTCCACTCTACCACTCGTTGAATTTACTTGCAGCGGGAAAGGAGGAAGAGCAACGGTGTTTGCATACGGTCAGACAGGCTCTGGTAAGACGTATACAATGAATGGTATTGAAGCCATGGTCGCAGAAGATATTTTCCATTTGTTATCGCTTGGTAATGGTCCTAACTTGGATGATACAATCGTCCTTGTTAGTTTCTTCGAAATTTATGGTGGTCGCATCCAAGATTTACTGAATAAACGCCAGAGGCTCAAGGTGTTGGAGGATGGAAAGGGCGAAGTGGTTGTAACAGGTTTGAGAGAATTCGAAGCCAATGATCCTCAGCATTTGCTTGAATACATTGAATCGGCTCAAAAGTAAGTGATCTCAATAACACAAAACAGCTAGATTGGCGTCCATGGCATCTTTCTCAACTTTGTTTGGCTTGAAACAGAAACCGAACCACCCATGCCACTGAAGCCAATGATACATCGTCACGCTCGCATGCCATTTGTCAGATTGTATTGAGAGACAAGGAGAGTCAAAAACTAAGGGGAAAGCTTTCTTTGGTTGATCTTGCTGGAAGCGAACGTGGTTCGGATACAAAGTCACATAATAAGCAAAGGCGAACAGAAAGTTCAGAGATCAACACATCACTTTTAGCGTTAAAGGAGTGTATTAGAGCACTTGGAGGAGGTTCTTCAAAGCACGTTCCTTATCGTGCTTCCAAACTGACTTTGATTCTAAAAGATTGCTTCACTTCGAGCCTCGCACGAACGACTATGATAGCAACTGTTTCTCCCGGAGCATCCTCAGCTGATCATACCATCAATACACTTAGATACGCGGATCGCATCAAGGAGAAAAAGGTAATTTACTTTGATTAGATTAGAACGTGTCACTCATATCCTTCCCCTTTCTCTCATATCCTATCAAATTTTTATCCGCCTTAGATTTCTGAATTCAGATCTCAAAGAAAGAAAGCATTGGCTAACAATGATGAAATGAAGCCGAGGCTAAGACCAGGAAAGAACACCCAAAATACAGTAGACTATCTTGATGTCCATCACCCATCACTTCATGAAAGCGATGACGAGATTTATCAGAGTGCAGATGAAAGTGATGCAGAAGAATTTGCTGACCTCCATCGCACTGTACAGAATCTTTTTGAGGAAGAAGAAAGTCTTTTGAATCTACACATGAGTGTCATCCAGGAGAATGCAGAGTTGTTGACGGAGGAAGGGAAGCTTCTCCAAGGAGTTCAAAGTGATGCTGTGAATGACTACAATATTGATGCATATGCTCATAGGCTGGGTTCTATCTTGGATCGAAAGGCTTACTTGATATCCTGTTTGAAAGATAAGCTTGGTGCATTTCGGACCCAACTTCAACGAGAAGAGCAACTTTCAAAGAAAGTTGTTTCTTTGCCTGGATACTAAAACTTGGTCTGCTGGATAACAATATGATCTCACCGTTCGTTCATATTCATTCTTCTTCTCTATATTGTCAATAATCAAAAGCATGGTTGCTTTATATCATGTTACCGAAGTGGGGGTCATTTTGGTAGACGGAATTATTATCATGGGTTTCGTCCATGAAATTACCGACAAGAACATATTCAACAGTCTTACAAGAAATAAATGTTGTGCATATTAGATATTAGTCTGCTGCTGTAGTCAAATATAGGCTTCTTGCAGAAATGTAATTCATGATGTACAGCTCTGAGTTGAATACAATTTACGTGGAACTTGTAGAGAAATGTGATTCTTCGTCTTCTCACAGCTTCTTATCTATCTTGGGTCTTGGGGTAATCGAGGAGGCGGTGGTGGCATCGTACCGTAATTTGATTGTGTTCCGATTTCTTTACCACGTTTAGATAACAGTAAGAGATCACTGCCTTGAGAGGACATGGAAACCAAGCTTACATTGCTGGAAGATATCCCATACGAAATAATGAATGCTTGGGCGACATCAGCCGCTATTTGTAGCGCTTTCTTTGCAGCAAAACGGGCTTGCGCCATCATTTGCTGTAGAAGTAAATTGCTGTCTAATTCTATGCGAACAAATTTTAATTTTTCAGCAGTACCGTTCACAGCAACACGTGAAGTATCTTCTGCTATTCCTGATGTTCTCAAGTTAACAGTTAATGGCACCTTACCAAGAAGGCATACATCCATGGTAATCTCAAAGAAAAGCTTCATGCGCTCGTCAGATGCAGCACAATTCATATAAGAAGGCACAACTTCATCAAAAGGCTGAAACGATGTCACCACTGTGGTAAAGTCAATTGGTTTGATGTTTGGGTCAGTAAGGACTTTCATTATGATCTTTTTCTTGATGTGATCTCCACTAGATTGGCTTGCGAGGGCTCGCAATGAGCTGGTAATTCTTGATTTCACGAGGTAGTTGAAGGATGACATGAGGTTCTCTATCAATAAGGTTGGAGCTTCACGCAGGCCTTCATGCGTAAATTCTACTGGAATGGATAGCTTTTCCGCACAAGATGCTCGAAGCGCTTCCTTATTTTTTGGAATGGATCCTCTCCGCTTCGATGCTTGGAGAAGTTTTAGACTAGGGAGGGAACAGCAAGGCGTTGTTTCATTGCTAATTAGAGTCGGAAAGAGGCGTTCCAGATACTGTGAAGTCTTAGGCACATCTACCCCATTGGCACTTTGTGCTGTCGATAGTAATGATACAAATGCCCGTAGGGGAGACTCGTGGTTACCATCGTTTTTCTTGATCATCATAGGATACATGTTTCGATATAGGTGTGGGGTATTAGTACCTGGTAGCAAGCTTTGGAAATGTTCCTCTATCCTTTAACGACAATAATAAAAGCTCCATCTTCAAGTTCATGAAAAAATCATCTTTCCTTCAACCTTGATGCAGTCCGTAATTGAGTTTCTTTTTTATGTCTGTCCGCAGAAAGGCCCTTTGTACCTGTGACTGACTCCCTCCTGTGACCCACCGGAGTATTCTCACCCCCCCTTGACATGAGTTCAATACTGATGTGTCACCATTAGTCATCCGACACGGACAACTCATATCCCAAAATATTATACACACAACCACTAAAACCTCACAGAAATTGAAAACTAGAAATTTAATGCCGACAACTTGGGACAGGAAGGTAGTAATCAATCAAGATAGCATCATGAACGATCATTCCGATTCCTCTGAACATGATGTAAGATTAGTCGCACATATTACCACGAGCAGTGATGGAAAAAAGAAACAGACCAAGAAGCCTCACAAACTATCTCTTGAAGATACTGAAGATTTCAACGCTAAATTAAAAAGGCGCGGTGTGATCTACCTGTCGAGAGTTCCGCCACGTATGGGCCCTAGTAAATTAAAGAAACTTCTCTCCGAATTTGGCAGCGTAACCCGTGTTTATCTTGAGGAAGAAGATAAAGCTGCAAGGAAGAGACGGCAACGAGCGACTGGTTCCAAGAATGGAGGGAAAAGGTATAAAGAGGGCTGGGTGGAATACGAGGATAAGAAGGTTTCAAGGAGGGTAGCCCAGTCGCTCAACAACACTCCAATTACAAATCAAAAGAGGAATGTGCATTTCGGTGACTTGTGGAACTTAAAATATCTGAGTAAGTTTCAGTGGGCTCACTTGACGGAGAAAGTAGCTTTTGAGAGAAGAGTGAGGGAACAAAAACTTCGAATTGAAATGGTCCATGCGCGTAAGGAGAATCAAGCGTACAGTAATCTTGTGGAGGCTGGCAAAGTTATGGACAGAATTGAAAATAGAAGAAAGAAGAGAAACGCGAAAGATGATGCCGATGATGGTCGCCGAACACGAAAGTTCAAACAAACAAAGCCAGTGAAGGATAAAAGTGATCGTTCTGCGAAAAAAACAGTGCTGGGATCTCTTGTTTAGAACATACCTTATTAAAATGTATCTACATCTTTGTTATATTTGGAATAATATTCATTCGTCCAAAACAATCACCTGATCTTCACATTGCGAGTCTACGTTTCCAGCAGTATTTTTCGTTTCGCTAGCAACAGCAATAATTGGTGATGCCTCTTCCTGCGTCTGTCTTGCTAGTTTCGCCTGCTTCCTCATATTTTCTATCATGTATTTGATCAAAACTGAAATGGATTTATCACGACAAAACATAAGTCGAACAGGACTGGTATTGCTTGCCTCGTGAAGAGATTGCCTCAGATTAGATAGAACTTCTTGAAAATCAGTATCTGCCCTGGCAACCCATTGATTAACAGCGACAAGAACATCACCAACTTGAGGCCCTTCTGGATCTTTTGATAATTTATTGGAAAGTACAATGCTCCTACCTGAGTACGAGTAGAATGTGATTCCGTAGTGTGGTCCAGGAAAAAACATGGAAAAGAATGTAGTATTGCGAAGTTTCAATGATTTGGGTAGAAGCAGAAATCCTTGGTCTTTTCTTTTCATATAAAAAGCCAATATCTCCTCCGACGTCATATTCAAGGTAGGGTTAGAGGAGGGCTCATCGACTTCGTCATCTGACAAGCAAATTATTTCGTGTTGGGTTGCATTGTCACTAGCTTTCTCTTTCCTATCTCTTGGAGGAGCATCATCGGCAAAACAATCGTCTTCGTTGCCTGCGGCTTGTTGTATGTCCTCAGTTGCAAGCTCTTCAATCTCATGTTGAATAGAGTATTCGTCTGCAAGGGCATTAGCGTCTTCCTTCTTCCCTGCATCATCAGAATCGCTATCAATATCGACTTGTTCACACTTCCTATTCACAGCATCAAACTCGTTAGCATACGTTTTATGCAAAATAATGTCCATCATTTCTTTCCCTTCGACGAATTCTCCAAGAGCACGAAATTTTCGCTTTAATAAAATCCAAAGAACCTCGTCTAAGGTGCCTTTTGCTATGGTATAGAGGACTCTCACTTGGGCTTGTTGTCCAATACGATGACATCTGACAAATTGAATCGTTAGAATGGTATTATAACAAGTAGTGATTGATGATATATGCAAGATTGCTCACCTATCTTCTGCTTGGATCATAAGAGCTGGAGTCCAAAACAATTCTGCAAACCATATCGTTGACGCAGCAGTCAAAGTGACACCGACACCAGCTGCTGTGATACCTAGTACTGCAATTTTCACTGTAGGATCGTTTTGAAAACTAGTGATTTGCTCTTGTCTAAATTTTGGGTTTGTCGACCCATCAATCCTGATATATTTGGTCGTACTTCGAAGAGCATTTGACAACCCTCCTAACCGCACAAGTGCATCCAGAACATTTATATGATGAGCAAAAATGCATAACTTGCCATTTTCTGGATTGCTCAACCATCGTTTGAGCATATCTACCAGAGCCGGAATCTTGGCAGTTCCTGAGAGACGAAAAATTTTATTCAAAATAGCTTTCCTTGAACCGCCGTCGACATAGCCGTCTTCCGTGTCTTTTGGAACATTATTCTGGTGAAAGCCATCGAAACCATTACTTGTTGGTGGTGGTTGAATCCGATTCTCGATCGAATCAAGATTTTGATGCAAAAGACTGAGTTTTCCCAACACTCCCTTTCCTTGCCGAAGAGTCAGCAAACCGTCTTTGATTGTCTGTCCAAGAATTGGATCGCGCACATTGATATGAACATTCTCCCTCATTTTGCTAGGCATGTCTTTTAATATATCGTTCTTCATCCTTCGAATCATTACAGTAGATGTAAGGAGAGTGTGTAACTCTGCAAAACTTGGATCAGAGTATTTGTCCTTAACATACTTGGATCTGAATTCTTCCTCGTCATTCCACCATCCAGCTCCTTCACCAAGAGCATTTAATTGTGGAAAAAGATCCTCTGGTTTGGCAAGGGCAGGGGTGCCAGATAACATAACAACCCTCTCAGCTTTCTTCAGGAGTGGCATCACACTTAGAGTTCTCTTAGAATTTTTGTTTTTAAGCATATGACTCTCATCCACAATTATGCATTTAAATTGATTTGGAACGAGAAGATGTTTCTTCGTGAGATTCGCGATAAGTCCATAGGACACAATAACGACCCTTGTGTTCGATTTGAGGATTGTATCGCTGGAACTTGTCAAAACGTTAACTTCAGAAGGATCGAGTAATTTCATTGTTGCGGGTTTCATTTTCTTGGACTTTGGCTTGTTACCATCTGTTTGCTTCCTCTTGATATTATTGATATTAAAGATGTCGCTGACATCAGCTTTCTGTTCTTCCCAGTTGTTAATATCTCCTATAAAGTCTTCTAGATCGTCCAGATGCAAATCATCACTTCCCAAGTCTTCTTCGCCCATAGGTTTTGCGGCATTGATGTCGCTATCTTTACCAAGCCAATTCAAGAACTCTGCTTCCCAATGATATCGTGCAGACGACGGCGATAATATCAAAACGGGCCATTCATTAGAGAAACAAGCCATGGCAGCAATCCCTTGAACAGTTTTCCCCAGTCCCATCTCATCTGCAATCAAAGCTTTGCCATTCCGCTGCAGGACAAAGTCGACCCCGCCTCGTTGATATGGTGCAAGGGCATTGGCCAGTCCAATGGGAATACCGCGATCCGTCAATTCCTCTGCCGAGGGATATCCACGTTCTGCAACAGCACGGCCCAGCGTTGCAATATTGAGTTGAGCTTGGGGAATCTTTTCTACCACAGTTCCGCTCTGATTACACAAATAAGAGTAAAACACTTGATATACACTGAGAGGAATGCGCCATCTCCCCTCTTCGAGAACAGCTTTTTCGCCTTCTTTCGAATGCAAGCGTGTAATTTCCTTGATGGGTTTTCTCATTCCCATCAATGACGGTTGATAATCAAACGTGTTCGTATGATGCAATACTGCAGTAATCGTACATTCTGTATTGGATAGAAGTGATAGTTTGTACGCCCTAACTTGATTCGTAGTTTTTAGAATAGGTGCAGGATTCGCCACCTTCATTTTCGGCCAGATATATTCCCATGTCGGCTCATGACCTTTGAAAAGGTCGAAAGAGGTGTGTGCAATTACGTAAGGTTTATACATTTGGTATTTCTTCGTTGGTTGTTGATGTTGTTGATTTTGTTGTTGGTGTTGTTGTTGTTGATTCTGATGGCTGTGTTGGTGCTGAGAGATATTCGTTGCGCTCGATGTATCATTAGCAGCATGATATTGCTGTTGGTGCTGCACAGGGCGAGAGGAAGCTTCAGGCTGACCCACTGGTTGATCAGCCGACCGTGCGTATTGAGCGTGTCTATTTGGCTGCTGCTGCTGCTGCTGCTGCGTACCATGTTGATGATGTTGGCTAGTACCAAAGGATGGATCTTGAGTGACAGCAACCACCTCGACTTCGCTATCGCTGTCCTGATTTCCTTGCGCTATTGGTTTGTGGATCAGCTCTGAAGAAGATTGGTCAATGGCAGGAATTTGCGATGAGGCTGCAGTGGTAATGTATCCGAGGGAATCTGACGATTGGTCATTCGTTGTATTCGTATTATTGGCATTGCTGGTGCTGAGGCTGATATTAGTGTCTGCAGCAGCAGCGGAATGGCTTAATATTGGATTTGTTCCTTCTTTATACATTTCGTCTCAAGTATGGTGTATGCCGATCGATGCTGCTGAAAGAGATATTAGCTGCTTTACGTACAGTATATAAATATACTTGCTTGATGATGGAAATTGGAAATTAGAAATTAGTGAAAAATGTGGAAAATCCAAACATGCCGTGTTTTTTGTGTTTTGTGTTTTACCTGTCGAAAGAAGTGAGGTAGGTACGATAGGTAGCCACGGGGAGTTTTCGTTTGGTGGCGTGTGTTTTGTGCTGTTTTGTGTTGCAACATTTAGAATTTCCCGCCAAAAACGTGTCAACTTCAACTCTCTTCTCTTCTCTTTTCATCTTTCTCTTTCTTTTGCAATATCTTCATATTCTCCACATCATTCGACATTCAACATTCAATCACTTTTCCACAACAGTAGATAATACATAATAATCACAGTAGTAGTATTCACAGGTATTAGGTATTCACCATTAAACGACGTCAGACATCTTACATCATTATCCAACACTACTCATTACTGTACTGAGAAATAGTGAAAAGACAAGAACATATTTATTCCAAACACGTGGCTCTTCGCTCCCCAACATGACCAAAAATGCCTCATCGTTATCGTGGGCTATAGCAGCTATCGTTACCTTGACACAAGCTTCAGCATTCATTGTTATTGTTCCCACTAACATGCGTGGAAATCATCATGCAGCTGCAACTCCAGTCCGTTCGAATATCCAGATCCAACCTTTATCTCCTAGTATCTCAACGTCGTTATTCGCAGAGAAGAAGAAGAGACGCCGTCGTACTCCCACTTCATCAACATCTAATCCATCCCCACAGATAGATGATGAAGAAGAAGATGTGCTCCCTGATTTTGATCTTATTGCAGATATCGATTTGAAAGAACAAGCTGCTTCGGCTGCTAAACTGGCAGGAGGCAATCTTGATCTCGATGATCCAGATATAGTGGCAGCCATGCGTGCTTCTAAAGGAGTTGGAGTCATGGGGGGTTCAGGGTCAACAAAGGATCTGCTTCGTTCTAGGAATAGGGAGTTGGAAGATAAATTGGTAGTTAATAGAATTGTGGAAGATCTTCCCTCCTTAGCACAGTATACTCAAGAAAAAAGTCAGAATGTATCAGGGGGTAGCAAAGCTGCCAAGAGGATGGCGAGAAGGGCGGCTGCACTTGAAAAGGAAAATGTCGCAGAGGAAGAAGAATCCTTTATCAGTACGCTTCTCAGTAAAGTGCCTTTCTTCAAGAAGGAAGAGAATCCGGAAAAAAAGACTGCTGTGAAGGTGAGAAATTTGATGGTATCATAATGGTTTGTCAATCACCGACAGCTGCTATTCGGTATCAAATTCATATGATGATTGCTCGCTTTTAGTCGTTGCTCACTCGTGCTCTTCACGTTGTATCATTTCAGTTGCTAGAAGAAGGCACGTGGGCTTGCATTTACGCACTCGTAGCTTGGGAATTTTACATCAACACCCCATTATTCAGTAGACAAGGACCGATGGCACCTGTAGTATTCACAGATCCAATGACAATGATTTTCCTTCCTTAATTGGAATATATCGTGGGCTATCGTGGGTTTTAGGGTTAAAGTAAATGATGAGGATGTTAATTTAAGGATTCTTTGAGATCAAAAAATAATGATTTGCCTTATTTGTGGTCCTACGCCTATTACGCATTTATCCTTTTCATCTCTTTTCATAGATATTACGAATATTCATGATGATCTGATAAAAAGTGCGTATGGTACCATACCTCTCTAGATTGACAGTAATACACGATAAGAGAGGTCGTCCGTCGTCAGACCGACCGGAATGAGAATGGTACTCAAACAATCGCGCACTTTCAAAGAAAACGAGAACCTCAAAAACTAGCTAAGATACAAGATACAACGTGACACTTATTTCCACTATCACTTCTCTATCTGTCTAAAAAGTAAACTTCAAGTGTTGTTTTTATTGGCGTACCTACCCGCCCTACTGCGACCAAATCTAGTGGGATTCATTCAAAATGTGGAAGTTAAGGTTGCTTCAACGAAAGAATCTTGCAGCTTGTGCCTTTGGCGCATCAGCTGTGGCTGTAGTTGACTTTGTTCAATGGAGGAACAAAAATGACGAGTCGTCGCCGAAAGATGCAAAAGATACCAGTAGTTACCCTGTACTAATTCACCGAGAAGCAAGATCTCTATTGAAATCCTTTATGCAAATACCTCAAAGTCAATGTGAGGCTATCCAGCCAACGCTGACCCAACAAAAAATGGAAATACGGATGGCGGCTCTGAATAGAAGAGCTACGATTCGCCTACTCAATGAATCGTCAAATACAATTCAAAACATGCATTCCAAGTACAAGACAAACTGGAATAAATCAATTGGAGAAGGAGCCTTTGGATCTGTGTATCAATCCACCAGCAGACAAGCTGGAGATCTCTTCGCGATGAAGAAGATACCGAAACAACTTACTGACAACGCATCGTTCCAAAATGAAGTCAGTGCCTTGGTCAGTGTGCGGAACAATGGTGGGCATCCTCACATTTGCGGTCTCAAAGAAATCTTTGAAGATTCACGATACTATTATATGATACTTGACCTTGTATCTGGTGGTGAAATGTTTGAACATCTCATCACTCTTGGGGCGTACTCAGAGGGTGACGCAAGTCGTCTAGTAAAAGAAGTTGCAGTGGCCCTCTCTTTTTTGCATGGGATTGGAATAGTTCATGGAGATTTGAAACCAGAGAACCTAATGCTTTCAACTGATAGAAATGAAGATAGCACCATCAAAATTGTCGATTTTGGGTGTGCGCAGATTAGTGAGGACGGCGGTTCCGTTATTTCCAAGTCCACCGCAGGCAATACCCCAGCTTACTGTCCTCCGGAAGTCCTGGAGGATACCAAATCCCCTATAAAACCATCCATGGATGTGTGGGGACTTGGAATTATCTTGTACATCATGCTCACGGGGTTGCATCCTTTTGATCTAAATGGTTAGTTTCGAAAGTGAATCTCTTCTAAAATTCGCTACGCGAATTATATGTTCTTATCTAACATAACAAATAATATTGACACACTCTACCAGGAAATGCGAGTGATGAAGACATTGAACGATGCATAAAGCTAAGGCAGCAGCCACCGTTGCACAATTCACCCATAACTGCACATTTATCTCCTTCGGCAATTGATGTTATTGAACAATGTATGCAGTGGGATCCGGAGAATAGAATCACTGCAATGGAATTACTCGAACACCCATGGGTCAGAGGTTTGACTGCTAGTGAAAACAAAATGACTGATGCATCAAAAAAACTGAGCATGTTTCGTGAATTCAAAACAAAACTAGAAGCTAAAGTTTTTGCGGATTTTTACAACTGGAGCGATGGTAGCGATGTCTCGAAGAAGTCGGCTTTGGTAGAAAGAGCGTTCCAGAGTTTTGATTCGAGTAACAAAGGTTTTTTGACAAAGACGGATCTGCGTCGTTTGACAAAAAGGACTAGCAACAAATCTATGAATGGATCTGCTGAGAGTAGTGACGGACCAGATGACGAGAAAACAAAGAATCTATCTCTATCGGGATTCTCGGATCTCCTTGGAGAGAACATGGTAAACAGATACTTTCCAAGGGGGCATATAATGTACAATGAAGGTGATATTGGCAACCATATGTAAGTCATTGGCGTTGCACTATGATTCTTTGACTTGATGTTGAGTCTAATCGTATTCCTTGCTCTTTCGTCAGGTACTTTATTAATTCTGGGATTATTGAGGTCACTACAAAAGATGGTTCAGCTGCTCGTCGTCATCAAGGGGATTTTTTTGGAGAAGGGGCTTTGCTTCATCCGAAGAAAATTCGATCTGCTACAATCCAATGCATCACTCCCATCCATGCAATAGAGATAAGTAGAGAATATTTTGAGAAGTATCTTGCCTCGTCGGGATTGGCTCTTGACCTTAAGGAAAAGGATAGAACAAGGAAGAGGAATCGGGCCAAGACTATTCTCAGATTGCAAAAGAATCTAAGGCCCATGAAAGTCAAGAAGGGAGATGTGATATTTAGTGAAGGAGACGAGGCAGAAGGTCTTTTCATCATGGAGGAAGGCAAAATTGAGGTTTTTGTTGACTCAAAGAAGGTCTTCACTGCTAATCCAGGAGATTTGGTTGGCGAGCACTCCTTAGTTATGGCAAGACCAAGGAATACGACAGCTATTTGCGCTAGTAAAAACTGTTTCTTGCATGAAATGAAGGCAAGGGATTTCTATGAGATTTACAACTCCTCAACACACATCAAGACTTCTTTAAGAGAGGTCTGCTATCGTCGCGAATTTCAAAAGGCTCTTGTGAAGAAGACAAATAAAGAGTTCCCGAACGTCGAAGATCTACGCCAAGTGTTTGATGCTGCAGATTTAGA
>Ga0307981_1001269_pt1 | contig 23052 bp, 18 predicted proteins | sample OrgLakmetagen987_FD_201849 | JGI IMG/M metagenome (GOLD analysis project Ga0307981, IMG submission 201849) | Saline water microbial communities from Organic Lake, Antarctica - #987 | ecosystem: Environmental > Aquatic > Non-marine Saline and Alkaline > Saline | place: Antarctica: Organic Lake... | reverse complement strand
GTGTTGTTGCTCACTCTCTAAAGTAGTTGTCCTTTCACGCATTACAACCACCAATCGCTCTACAGTACTATTATTAGTTCCAACAGCATATTTAACATTCAAAGAACAACCTCGTCGTGACATCATATACATCAAAACGAACCGGCAAATCTCACAATACGACGCAAAAAATAACGCAACAAACATACACTCCAACACGAGAGCAACCATGACATGGAGCGCATTCTTCCAGGCTATGCGTAAAGGCCTAGCCACAAGAGCCACCTCGCTGAGCAGGCGCAAGGCAAGCCCGTCGACAACCTCGGGAACGAAACCCGTCGCAACCCAGGCGAAGCAAGCAACGCCTCGCTTTGTTGAGAATAGTACCCTAGAGCAATGGGATTACGTCCTTATGTCCGCAGTCTTTACGACGTGATACATATCTGCACACACAAACTCGTTAGGTAGTAGCGTAGCTTGACTCTCTTGTTAGATCGAAATGGCAGCTAGCCAGCAGGTCCCGGCGCATAGCTCATGATAAAGTACTTTAAGCCTACTGTACATTTAATCGTATGCTTCATCCACGTAGCCAAGTCTCGCTGCGCTACTGTATCGCGTAGATCAGAGTACATACCCCGTAGTACTGTAAGACTACTGAGAACTCGGCTGCCGTCGTCGACGGTAGTATACTAACTACAGTAGTCAACATCATATGTAGGATTTCGCCTCCTTTCGCCGTCGTTTAGGGAATCCGGGTCCCCCGGGTTCGCGTCGTCATTTCTGTTTTCTCTGCAATCAAGTTCGGTTCGGCCTTTTCGACAATGGTGACCGAACAATGGTCAACGACCGAGATATTGTATGGCATGATGCTTAAGCCATCCTAGGAAAGAGACGGCACTGATCATATCGTTGACACTAGAGCAACCAATCTCGTCCCCATTACGACGGTGGGACATCATGGCAAAGGTTCCATGAGTTGAGGATGAAGGTCATCTTTCTCGCCAACCAGAACCCAAAAGTCACAAGCCACATGAGAATCGGAGCAAACCTTTGCTGGCTCACAAAACACAAATCAGAACCAACCAGCAACACTGCACAAATCGTCACGTTTCCCAACACAAATATACACCATGACATGGATCGTCTTTCTCCAGGCTATGCGCAAAGGCTTGGTCAACAGAGCCAGCATAAGAAAAGCCAACACGACAATGACCTCTGGAACCATGCGACCGGTCTCGACCCAGGCGAAGCTTGCTACACCCAAGAACGCTGAAATCAGTAACCAAGATGCCTGGGATTACATTCTCATGTCCTCAGTCTTTGCTACATGATGATACTCTCTGTACACACTTTGCGACCGACTATCTGGATGCCGTGTATCATGTGGTCCAATGGACGGGACGGGTGGAAGCAGCTCGGCTTTTTGTCTGACGACGATACTCTAACTCTTTACTAATAAACATACGCATTAGACTATTACCTATCATTGTTCCTATAGAGATATAGAGTAATGGTCCGTCCGATCGTCGGATATAGACCCACTGCCTCGCTCCTTCGTTGAAACACTTTCGGTAGCCCTTTTGAAATGCGCCAGGGTGCGGGTTCGTATCTCTCGACAAAATAGAAACGGGTTGCTCTCAAACACAGCGGACATGAACGAACCACCTTGATAAATAGCCCAATATGAAAGCGTTACAGAGACATGTAGCGATGCTTCCGGTGCGGAACGCAGAGAGCTGTGCATACAACAACTGGCCCGCGGGAAGTGGAGAGAAGCGGCAAAAGAAACGCGCGCAGAGACCGGCTTCCAAGCATGTACATAAGCAGGCTATGCAGCGAGTCCAAAGGAGGAAAGAGTGGAATTATGAATGGGACACAGGTTGATACTGGTGTAAACATCATGTCGTATGTAAGTTGAAGAATCATGTCTTTCTACATACAATACTTTTGTCGCGTTTCGAATCTTGTCCATCCCTCACACAACTGTTGCCGACTCTCTTGTTGGCGTCTACTCAGTAATCCGACATAGATGAGCAGAGATTAGGATCGTTGAAAAGTAATAATATCAAGTGTGCCTCGTTGGAGGCTAACATTCGAGCAATTTTGTCATACACATGTAGGTAGATGCTAACGAATAACGTGCTCTCCAAGGGCTTCCCTACGTTGTCGCCTATAACCCCGAATACAGAGCTCTACTCGCAACCAGCGGATGGACAACATACTGTGCAGCACGGGCATGATAGTTCTGGACTGCTTCCGCCGCAATCCGACCAAAAGTCGAGCTTGTTGCTATTTGCTAGGAGACAGACATCAGCCGGTACTTGACCGGTAATATTGTTTTCCTCGAGACCCATGCCAGCTGAGATTCAAAGAGGAAACGAGTGAGCTTACTACTATCAAAAGCAAGACAACGAGAGTCATACGAAAGGGAAAAAACTTACAGAGCTGGCGCAAGGACGCGAGTTCAACCGGTACTTCGCCGGACAGTTTGTTCTTGAACAGATAGAGTTGCCGCATGCTGCGAAGGAGGCCAAAGCAGTCCGGGATGGCCCCGTCCAGCCCATTATCGTCAAGGAAAAGGGCCTCTAGACCCTCAAGCTCGCACATTGCTTGTGGAATAGTGCCGTCCAATTTGTTGTCGGACAAATACAATCCCCGAAGAGGACGATCTCCGCTGTACGGGTGACCAATGGCGTCAGGGATTACGCCGCTCAGTCTGTTCGAACTGAGGAAAAGAACCTCTGCGCAGAAAAGGAAAGGAAACGGTCAGTCAAATGTTTAACACGATCGATGCAAAGGTGGTCCTCTAAACTTACTCAGCGAATCAAGCCTGGCGATGGACTCGGGGATTGGCCCAGTGATTTCGTTCTCGTAGAGGTACAGGTTGACGAGCAGCGTCAAGTTCGAAAGGTCCGGTAAAGCACCTGTCAAGGCATTCATTGCAAGGTTGAGAGTCGTCAGAGAAGACATGCCTCCGAGCTCCACTGGAAGGGTTCCATTCAAATCATTCTTCTGGATTGACAAGTATTCTAGCTCGGTGAGTTCACCCAAGGATGATGGGACGCTACCAGTGAGACTGTTGTGGTCGAAATTGAGCGACTTGAGTTGCTTGACAAGTCCAATTGATGCTGGAATCTCTCCCTTGAGATCGTTTCCATCCAAGTAAAGATACGACAAGTCAGAAAAGCTTTGAAAGACGTCAGGGATACTACCAGAGAATTGATTCTTGCCTAGCCCCAAAAGCTTGACTGAGGTGCGAGCCAAGTTCTCGAATGGCAAGTAACCCTCAAATTTGTTCTCTTCAAGCACAAGAGTCTCCAGGTCCCCCAAGAACTCAATTTGCGGAGACAGAGTACCCATCAAATCGTTGTCCTGAAGGTTGAGGTACTGAAGATTCTTGAGGCGGAACATTTCAAAAGGAATAGTCCCCGAAAGTTTGTTGTGATACAGGCCCAGCTGCAAAAGGCTGCTCAAATGTCCGATCGAAGATGGGATTTCTCCAGTCAATAGCTCATGCTTGAGGACCAAGTTTTCCATAGAGGAAAGATGGCCGACCTCAGGAGGAATTGACCCAACAAGGCCGTGACCGTCTATTGAGTGTGAAGAGACAGGAGTGTGGCGAGTGAGCGAACATTTGAAATATTTGGACCAACCCGGTCGCCATTCAACAAAGCAAGACCTACCAAAAGCAATCGCTCTAACCTCATTCCCTTCGTTACAACTGATTCCAAACCAAAAGTCTCCACTGCATTCGTCGTCTTGAAGCCAGCTGGTATCCTTCCATGACACTGGCCCGTCCGTAGCAAAGTAAAAGGTAGCCAATGCGTATCGCTGGGTAATCCTGGTACTGGTAAAGCTCAAATTGGGTGTCATCCAAAAGTCGTCTTCAAACAAGAGCCAGTTACGAGCTTGAAATTGTGGCGACTTTGCATCGAGGAAGGTATTCTGATTTGACAATCCCACGACTGTATCGTAAAGGAGATTTTGCCGTTCATCAAGAACGGTTGGGTCAAGCGTATCGACCGGTTCAGGTTCCGGGACGGGTACGGGTACATCAACACTATCAACACTACCACCACTTCCATTGCCTTGGTCACTACTACCGCCATCATTCCCGGTACCAACATTCGCGGCACCACTTTTATTTCCGCCGTCGTCGCCTCCAGAGACTGCGATGGCAACCCCGATAATGGCCGCCACCAGTACCAACGAAAGGCACCCAAGTGCCAGAAAGAGTTTGGACTTTTTCCTCTTCTCACCTGACACAGTAGACCTGTGGGGTTGCATACTGAATGGATTCTTTCCCGTCCCTGTGGTATAATTGCTCAAGGCCCAAAGAGACCTCGGTACACGAGAGGCATAGTCGCTGTCGGGAGGTCCAATACCACTTTCCAAGTCGTCGTCATCATCTTCTTCCATTGGAGCAGGCACCTCGCGGTCGTTATCCGATGGCTTGACTCCGCTAATAAGAGCACCGCGCTTCAACATGTGAATAGCGTTCTTGTCATCCGACATCTTGGAGATGGAATTGGATACGGTGGTTTCCTCCTCATCATCGGAATCGAACGATGACACGCTTCTCTTTGTCGACAAATCCATATCGCTGCCGTCGAAAGGGTTGGACGCGCCAATATCCTTTCTTTCGCTGTCGTCACTATCGCTGCTGATATCGCTCATGGTGATGATCACTACTTGCTTGATAAAGAACAACTGATTTTAGATCGTTTACGCTGTTGCCGATCGTGTGCGCTCTCAACTGCCGCCGAACTCGGTGGGTGCTCGACGAAAAAGTGATCTCAACGCATGCTTTGGGCGTGCTCCTCGCTTCGCATGGCAAATTGTGACGGAGACGACACGGTCCTGCGCGGAGTTTATGACAATACGGTTAATTAGGGAGCCATTGGCATTAAAACGGACATTTCCGTGGCTTTTAGTCAGAAATACTTAGGGCAACGCCTTGCGCGAAAAATGGACTTCGCAGTCTTGTGGAGGCAAAAAGCCAAGTCTTGCCGATTCACATGTTTTTACTATCGCTGCTGTTAGTTGCGCACGCACCTCGTCACCTTGGCGTCACATCGTAAGCACGATGGACCTCACTCACCTCGAACTCGAGGAGGAACAGAGCTTCCCGAACTGCCAACATGACTATATCGCAAAGATAGAGAGGGCGCCTCCAAGAGGGAGCAATCGTCGAAGACGACCACTACAAGTCCGATCATTCGACTCGGACGAAGACCATCGATCGAAAGACCGACGTAGTTTGAAGCCTCGACGGGTTGTTTTTGCGGTGTATCGATGGAGGATTATCAAGGCCCTTAAAACGTTTCAATGGGCCAAGTCAGCTCCCTCGTTGAGCAATCTTGCTGCTCTATTGGTGCTCTTTTCATCTCTGGTAGTGATTCTGTCGCGTTCCACTAGCATCACCACACCGTCAAAGGAGGAGACCACTTCGCTCAATGTTTCCTTTCCCAAAACGAGACGAACGGGTTCAACTTTTCATCGGCCGGGCAATTCCTTTACCTCGACGATTCCCAATTACGCAGGAATCACGCTCGACACGCTTGATCCAGAAAACTTTCATCGAGAAATCAAGGAAACACCGCCCAAGCCCCCTTCTCAAAGTAGTAGTACCGGTAATCACATACAGAGTCAGTACCATCGGCATCGGCAAGAACAAGAGTCTACTGACGACTCGACCGAGACGGACGAATGCGAGCCGGTCGAGTGGCAAACCACGTTCTATCTGAACTGCAACAACTTTCACGAGTTGGACGAAGCCAACGCTGGCTCGTCGAGCGGCAGTAGTAGTAAAAGACATGCGGCGAGACACCTCAAGTATCTAGGGAGTGGACATTATCGAGCGGCTTGGTTGGTCCACCAGGAAGCAGCCGACGAAACGTTGGTCCTCAAGCAATTGAGAATGCCAGAGGACGACGACGATACCGACCACACTGTGAACAGAAGCAGCTTGGCCAAGGTTCAGAAAGATGCTATTGTCATGGAGCGACTGACAGCATCTCCGTACATTGTCGACGCTTTTGGATTGTGCGGTACCTCCATATTCTCAGAAGTAATGCCCAACGAGGTTGCCGATCTTATCATTCCTGGTGACGGATACGCAGAGCAAGAAGAGTTGGACGGACAACCCTCGGTCGTCTCGGGGAACAACTACACCATTGCCGAAAAGCTGGATATGGCCATCGACATGACCCAAGCACTAGCGGCTATACATGGATTCAAAGAAGGCGTGATTTTGCACGGTGACGTTCATCCGGTGCAGTGGCTGCGATCGCCCGAGGGTTTTCTTAAACTCAACGATTTTAACGGAGCCGAGATACTTCCTTGGAATCCAAAGGAACAGAGATCCTGCAAGACGAACCGGGGACGGTGGGGTGGAAACGTACGTGTCGACTGACAAAGAGAGTGACACGAGTCAGCACGACTGTTTCTACGGCGGCACTAACACTTGTCTTTGCTTTTCAAACCAACAGTATCGATCACCGGAAGAGTACCGAGGCGACGACATTGACGAAAAGGTCGACGTTTATAGTATGGGCAACAACCTGTATACGCTCATGACTGGCTTTTGGCCGTTTTACGAAGAGCATAGTTACTCACCCGTGATTCGCAAGGTCAAGAAGCGTGAGCGACCGTATATCGACGATCGTTGGAAAACGCACAGCAATGTCGAGGCCAAGTTTGTCGAACTGATGGGACAAATGTGGGAGCATAAGCCAGAAGACCGTCCCGATATCTTTGCCGTCTTGCAGGTTCTTCTCAACGTTAAGAAACTAGAAGAGGCGAAACCGAAGGAGAAAGCGGAGCCGGAGAAGGTGGAAGAGAAGGCCAAACAAAATGCGAAAGAGACCGAAGCGACGAAGACAGCTTCCAATGAAAAGAGACGGCTGCGAAGAGCTTAAACTAGCTACAGTAAAGCGTTATCCTCGTAGCTGTACAGCACTACGTATACGGTATAAAGACGCCAGCTTGGAGCCAGACGCCAACGCCAGCATGAACAACAACATGGCTACCTTGGGCGACCAAAATGAGGGCCATTTGTCGCTTATGTTCCTTGGTTATTGTTGGTTTCCATGAAAGAAAAAGGCTAACTAGAGCGGTGTATAACCATTGCCGGCTTGTTGATTCACATTGGCGCCGTACTGGAGCAATATCATCACAACTGCAGTCCGTCGCCAGGAATACTCGCTGTGCCGACAGCACACCCAAATGGTCGAACGTTGGTGCGAGCCGCGTTGCAAAGCTGCGCTCGGATCCTTTTGGAGAAGCTCCACGAGACTCCGAAAGTTGGTCGCGTCAAAGGAATCTTGATTCAATAGTTGAATGCTGTTAGGAGGCCCCGTGGCAAAAGAAGCGAGCGCCGTGCTCATCCGACTGCAATCGACGCAACAACCTGCGGAACGTTTCCAATACGAGTTCTCCACTATAACGCGTCGGTCGCAACCTCACTTGGCTCATCAGTCTAAGCAAGAGCCGGCATCAATCTCTGTGGAGGGTGGTCAAATCGAGAGCAGACATTCGTAACGGAAGGGGGGTGCCTGGATCGTTCGTCACGGCCTCTCCTGCCACCTCAGACCAATCGAGACCACCAAGGCGTGCTGCGTTGGCAAGTTTCAGGTCGGGTTCCTGTAAAGTGTCTTCAAGAGACCAAATAGGATGCAGGCAGCAGCGTCTTAGGCTATTCAAACTGTATGCTACTTTTCCCTGCTTCTTGCCTCCTCCATTTTATTTACTGGCTATTAGTTTTTATGCTTCTCACACTGCGGGACCGAATAGTTATCGACCGGTACCCATTTCAAAAAGTCGAAAAACAACTCGCCGCTTCGTTCCTCCGTACAGTTCGGACCTACAGTAATGAGCACAGTCCGTCGTGCAGTACATACCGTACATACATACATAAATCCAAGCGCAGACGCACGATACAGACGATAGACGCGACAACAAACAACAGCAATAAGTTGTTGTTGTCGACTGCCATATGCCCAAATAGCACAGCACTACCGTAGTGAGATGGCGACTGCAGCATCAGCAACGAACGCTAAAAAGGCGCCCGTCCAGTTTCAGCGCCCCATTAATGGTGGCGCTGGCACCGTAGTGGTCGTCGAACAGCAACAGCAACAACGGCCGCAACAACGGCCGCAACAACGACCCGTGCGGCCCGCGCTGGCGGCCCGCCTTTCCGTCGCGTCCATGAACTTTCGAATCCCCACCAATATCGAGGCCGAAATGCACGTGCACGACGAGCACGGTACGGATTCGTGGCGGTTCAGAGTGTTGGCCGTGTTGCATTCGACACGCGTGCAATTTCTCTTGATGGCTCTATTGGTTCTCGACGTATTGATTCTGTGTACCGAACTATTCTTGTTGGCGTCCTTTCCGCCGTGTTATACGATTCAACGAGACGCCATTTCGTGCTGTCCTGTAGTGTCAGTAGAGGCAGTGGAAGCAGATAACACTGGTAGTGGTGGTGGACGCTTCTTGGCAGACAGTCATTCGGAAGAGTATTGTGAAGAAGGCGAAGCCTTTCAGCAATTAGAAGCCGGCTGTGATCCGCACAAGTGGGAGGCGGTACATACCACCGAAGAAGTTTTGTTTGCTTTGACCATGGTCATTCTAGCTACCTTTTTCATTGAACTCAACATCTCCATGCTGGCACTCAAGCCGCAAGTGTTTTTTCGACAAGTCTTTTACTTGCTGGATTACTTTATTGTCACGAGTAGCATCGCCTTGGAACTGATCTTTCATATTATCCACGAAGACAATTTGCAGAGCCTGGTCGGCCTCTTGGTACTCGGTCGTGTCTGGCGCTTTGTTCGCATTGGCCACGGCCTTATCGAAGTCACGGCGGAATTGTCCCATCGCAAGTTTGCCACGCTGTTGAGTTATACGGAGGAGCTGGAAGAGCTGCTGCGGCAGAATGAACTCGACGTACCGGAAACAGAAACGATTCGAGTGATCAAGACGGAAGCTGACGAGATTATGACTGTGCTGCGACAGGAGCACTGGAAGCATCATCATCATGAGTCGGGTCCGGGTTCTGGCTCTGCGCAAGAGGAGGAGCGCACGCGAGAAGACGAAGAGGCTCACGAGCAAGAGGAGGTTGCATCCGAGGTAGCGATGAATGAATGAAATGAACGGAGTGTCTTGTGATAGCACTTTTGTGTACAATACGTGTATTATGAGAATGTTTTGGATAAACCGAGAGCTTAGTCTAGTAGTAGCTCTACTACTAGCTTCGTGTCTAGCAGTAGAGGAGTACTAGCTAGAGTTTACTTGCTGAAAAGAAGGGATCTCCTGAATTTGATCCCGGTAATAAGTCTATAGACAGCTCTTCCCTCTCTTCCGCCACCGTACCGCGGCATAGAAAAGCATTTGTAGCTTGCTCGCCTTGTGTCGTGTATGCGTACATACCTGGTACGATACTATACCCTTTATCCGAGCGGGGCTACCGGTAATTAGGTCGTTAGGTTACGATGTCAAGTCATTACGGTACCGGTACGGTAGGGTAGTAATTTGTAATTTTGCAGCTCGTTCGTGTCTCAGACATTTTCGGATCATGCGGGTGAAGACGACAATGGTGCATTGCTGTTGGCCACTTTTCATCAAATCAGCTTCCCGGTAAAACGGCCATACGATGCAACGACTAGCATAGTCGTATTCCACGTGTAGAGATTCTACTAAAGAGGGAGTCGAGTCAACATATGGTGTCGCCGTGGGAGTCCTTGGGTTGGGGTTAGCTTTTGCTTAACTAATGAACTAATGAATACTCGCATGCGTTGAAGGCTGATGGTCATTCATGTTCTTGGTGCTCGTGGGAGTCAAGGGTCAGGTGGAGCGCGGTGGGAGTACATCGGAGAGAGGCGAAATGAGCGGGTACTAGCAAAAGATCCTCACAATCTTATTTCGCAACACGCAACAGACTTACATAAATCAAATAACCATGACTACCATCCAAGCCAATGCCGCAACGGTCACCACCATTAGCGTCCTTCTCATCAGCGCCGTCATGTTCCTCCATGCCATGGTCAACATGCCGGCTCCCGAATTGGTTGCCAGGATGGTGGCTCTGACCGGTTTGACGTCACTCTTCTGGAACTAGCTGGAAGAACAGCAGCACGACAATCCTCTGCCTCTCGAAGAAGCCGAAGCCGCGGACGACGACGACGAGGCTGCTCTTGCTGGCATTGACGATGGCGCTACAAACCGGCCTCTTGAAGAAGACGAAGTCACGGACGATGACGAGGCTGCTGGCGCTCGTTTTGTCACTGCTCTGTCGAATTTGTTGACGGAGAGTAACAGCAAGAACAGGAGCAACCTTCAGGATAATCTATTTCTTTTCGACTTTACCTTGAACGAGGATCATTTCCAAGCCATGGTGGACGCACCCGACAGAGAGATGACTCTAGTCCATTGCGAGATCAACAGTTCAGCCGGAGACCTATTCCTTGAGTGTCTTGCACGCAATCGAGGTCCCACGATTCTCATTGATTGCCAGATTGAACCAGGTGTTCTCGCGAACGCTCTTCGCGGAAGCATCCGTCTAAAAGTGTTGGCGCTGGATCTCGACCCTGACAGCGAAGACTTTCAAACTATAATTGACGCTCTGGCAAATAACAGTTCTCTCGAGAAACTGTACATCGATGGCATCGCGATCAATGACACTGGAGTGAGTCCTCTTTGCGGGGCTCTTGCGGGGCACCCTTCTCTACGAGTGTTGCTCTTGGGAGCCTATACAAACGATGAAAGTTTGCTAGACTGGGATGCAGAATACAGGTTGCATGCGTTAGCAACATTGGTGTGGTCAAATAATGTACTGCAAGAGATCCAAGTGACGCTAGATGGGCATTGTACAGTACTGTACAACCGTCACAGTTTTGAAGCGCTGGTCGTCCCTCCTCTCGAAGCCCTCACGATAGCACATATTACCGTGCGCCCAAAGTTGCTTGGACGAGCGATAGCCATGGCTCGATTCAATCCTAGCTTGTCTTTCAAGTTCCTCTTGGAAAATATGGACGTGGTCGCAACACGGTCGCAACATCCGTGGGCGGTCCCATGGCCCAACCAGTATTCCATCACCATTGCAGCAACAGTAGTAGCAAAGCACCACGAGCGTCTCCTCCTCGTCGATGGCGCCGATTAGTGTCGAGGGGAACGGCATTCAAGAAAGAGACTGACTAGTCCATGAAATGAGAATATAGTATTACGATTAGCTACAACGTACTGGTGTAGGAGTGCTAGCTATGATCTAGAGAGAGAGTAGAGTTTATTATAGTTCCGCCTAGTTTTTGACTCAACTGACTCGTTCGATTATTTTCCGTCGCGTCGCTCGTTTTCACCACAACTCACAATGGCAATCACTCGCCCATCATTGGGGAACGACACGACGCACACACAACAGCGCGGCTCTCTCGCCCCTACCCTGCCTCCTCGCTAGCCTCCTAGATAGACTCTAGAAACTGTGTAGCACAGAATGTCCTCTAGCAAGCGAAAAGACGACTTTGCTCTCGACGACACTTCCAGCAGTAGCGATGACAATGGCGTTTCAAAGTCTACTGCGCTGTCCGATAGCAGCAGTGACAGCAGCAGTGACAGCAGCAGCAGTGACGACGACGACCAGCACGAGACTCAGCTCTCCTTTCACTCGACCCAGCAGTACCAGCAGCCAGCAATTTCCAAGAAACGCCAGACCTTGCAGATTCGAAAGATTCTGATTGGAGACACAATGGACCCAAGCAGTAGCAGCAGTGCACGAAAACCCAAGCCGCAATTGGGGCGCACAACATTCCCTTCACTGAAACGTAGGGAACCCACAAAGACGAAAGCAACTAACATGTGGCCAGTGATTGAATTATGTGATAGTCCCACAGTAGCACCCGTAGCGGCGGCGGCTTTCCGCGACGACGATAATACTGACGATGATGACGACAGCGATATTGAAGTGCCCTACACGCAAGACTTGGGCCAAGCTGGCGACTCGACCCTGGCCATTTCCTACGGTGACGTCAAGAAGGAACCCCTGCGACCTGGTGACGTTATTCAGTACAACAATCCCGTGTTCGTGGCGGGCTCCAGGGAAGCTGTGCGCATTACCCAAATTCTCTCTACGGATCCCCTGGCGGACCTGCCTCTGGGATTGGCCAATGGGGAAGTCATTCCGGCCGAGACGCATATTCGACGCATCAAGGAATACAAGAATGGGATTTTGTTGGATCATCCTGGTGTCACGAGACCTATTGAGAACTTTCGGTTTGGCAAGCTGGCATTGACCGAACAGGACAAGGCGAATGGCGGTATGGGAGGATTCAATGATCAAGTGGATCGATTGAGCAAGTTTATTGCGGGCGCTCGTACCGAAATGCAGAATCTACCACAGCAAATGGCCGCGGCAATGAGTCGTGCTAGTAAGTCCATTCCTAGGAGTAGTACCGACGACGAGAGTAGCTCGTCCGACAGCGAACTTAGCACCAAGACTCCGCCACATCGCAAGCGAAGGGCACGAGGCAAAAAGACGCGTCACGCTTTGAATGGTCTTTCTTCCTCTCCTTCTAATTCTTCGTCGTCTTCTTCCGACTCGGAATCGTTAGGCATTGCCAAGCCAAAGCCTGGAACGATAGAGAAGGCGGGCCCGCCCAAGCGATCGACTGCTGCCGCCCCCACCTGCAAGAAGCAGAGCATGTTTCCAGATACCTCGTCAGAATCCGAGTCAGACACATTGGTGGCGCGTCCACCATCCAAACGCAAGCAAGTTCCTCCGCAGCGCAAAACGAATGGCACACGGACAAGCGTTGACGACAAGAGCAGGGACGCTGAGCTGTTGCGCAACGATGACTCGGACTCGGATGACGATAGCTCCGTGGACCGACCGCTGGGTCGAACCCAGCGGAACGGCACGCGAAGCATCAAACAGGGAACCACCACCAAGAGTACTACGCCAATTCCTCGCCGCCCACCTGTTGCTGCTATCGGCAAAGCACATGGCAGCAGTAATACCCATACCTGCGCCTCCAAGAGTGCAACAAAGAAAGTCCCTGCTGGTATTGGATTCGGTCTCAACTTGAGTAAGTGGAACGGTCAAGACACTGCCCCATTGACGGCCCGCGCCAAATCATCTCCTGTCGCGGTAGCGCAGACATTCACCAGTAGTGCGACCTCTACCACCAACGGAAATGCCACGAAAAAACGCAAAAAGAAGTCGGGAAACCCACTCGTCATGCCTTTTACCGACTGTGTTACCTCCGACTGGCGATCTCAAGTTTCCGACCGCCGCTTAAGTGCTAACAGTGACACGAAACAGTCTCGGACTGGTATCCGTCCATCCAACAACTCGAATATCGACTTGACGGGTACTGGTCCAGCAGAGAGTCATACCTTGAAAGTCAAACACCTCAAGAAATATGGTGGCGACTCGAGCCGCGTCCGCAGCAAGCAAAAGGAGCAATTTCAAGGCCGGTTCTCGAAGAGCGCCAAACGATCTGCCAACTGCACTGCAAGCAGCAACAGTCGGACCGAATGCGCTTCGGTATTTCGACCCAACAAACTCGAAACCACCGAAACGTACCACCGTTTTGGTTGCGTGGACAGCGACGAAGAAGAGGAGAATCGCAAGCATCACGCGAATTCACCCTGCAGAGAACCAACGTTGGGCCGTCCAGTGTCGCAGCACGTTCAGCAGCAAGTTCAACAATTGGACGACATTGCTTCGACCTTTGCAAGCAGCCAGAGCTCCCCGGAAGCTACCAGTAGTCGTCGCCGCCACCAGAAGAAAGCTCCCAAGGGCCAGGAGCGTCGGGGCAGCAAAAGTTCGGCCGGTGGCGGTACCATGATGTTGGATCTAGAAGCGGTTCCCCGGTACAGCGCCTCTCGCTTTTGACTGTTGGCTAGCTACTAATACTCCACTGCTAGCTAGTAGCAATAGTAGCACGAACAATCCTTTTGACGTTTTCTATTCATTTTTAGTTAGCTTGCTACTGCACTGCCAGTAGTGATCACAAGTCGAAGATATTGTCCATGGCGATCTGCTATGCCCATACAGTAGCTCGAAGCAAAATGAGCTACTACAATAGACTACTTCTTAGTAGCGGTAGACGCTAGACTAGCTCTGACCGCAGCTCGGCAAGAAACCCTAATTTTGGACCGACGGCGGACGATCGTAGCTTTGGAGAGACAGCCGAGTATCCAAAAATATTCGATTTGGGACATGCTGTTTAGAGGATTTTTGAATTAGTTTATAATCAGCCTTGTATATCCGAATGATGTTGGCGAAAGAATAGTAAATGGCGTTCGCCTTCGGAGCTTTTACCAGCACCGGATCTTTTCGGTTCCATGGTACCATTTTCACGTTGCCTCGCTGTAAGTGTTTATCTGGACCATGGCGATCGTCGTTTAACGGATCTCGAGTCTGCAGATCGTTCTTTGCGCGGAATTCGGGTTTAAGTGTGTAGGAAAGATAGAGCCGAGCAACAAAATCGAAGTTTGATGGGTTATACAGCGTTATATCCAATCTTAACATTTTGTTAGCGATGTGCTGCGGAGCTCTCGGGAAGTTTCTTCGCCTTTTATATCTTTTTTGGTGAATCCAATGGATATTCGTTGCAACTGGAGCTGTATTGGCCTCATGCGTAGCCTCCCTGCGTTAACCAATCCTTAAGCTCGTGACATAATGTTCTGAGTGTGAAACTCGTAATGGGAAGAAATCTTTTTGTTGTACTACTTAACACGCTGCTGTTACATCATTACGAGCATGCCTTGGATCCTCTTCTAACCTCTCCTTCTCGCTCTACGCCCTCTCTTTCAACACAGCGTGTTTCACTACCTTATACTTTCAACATGAATTTCGAGGAAAAAGAGTCCGATTACGGATTCATCTACAAGGTCTCTGGACCTTTGGTGGTTGCTGATGGCATGAGCGGAGCTGCCATGTACGAGCTTGTCCGTGTCGGACACTCCAAGCTCGTTGGAGAAATTATCAAGCTCGAGGGTGACACTGCCTCCATTCAGGTCTACGAGGATACTTCCGGTTTAACTGTCGGTGACCCTGTCCTTCGCAAGAAGCAGCCGCTTTCTGTCGAGCTCGGACCCGGTATCATGGGAACCATTTTCGATGGTATCCAGCGTCCTTTGGAGCACATTTTCCAGAACTCTGGTGATGTCTACGTCCCAAAGGGTGTGGATGTTCCTAACTTGTCCCGGGATGTCCGTTGGAAGTTTACTCAAGGCGACTTCAAGGAGGGACAGCCCATTGCTGGAGGCGACATTATTGGTGTTGTCTACGAGAACGAACTTATCGACTCGCACAAGATCCTTTGTCCTCCCAACGTTTACGGAATTGTCACCAAGGTTTACACCAGTGGCACTGATGGACAAGAAACATTCCTTGTCGACGATATCATCATGGACGTCTTTAACGAGGCGCAGAACAAGACACACAAGCTCACCCTCAGTCACTTTTGGCCCGTGCGTCGCCCCCGTCCCATTACCGAGAAACTCCCCGGCAATGCCCCTCTTATTACCGGACTTCGTGTCATTGATGGTCTCTTTCCTTCCGTGCTCGGTGGAACTTGTGCTGTCCCTGGTGCCTTTGGTTGCGGAAAGACTGTCATTAGTCAGTCTCTATCGAAGTTTTCCAACTCTGACGCTATCGTTTACGTTGGTTGCGGAGAACGTGGTAACGAGATGGCTGAAGTCTTGTGTGATTTCCCTGAACTTACCATGACTCTAAAGGACGAAATCACTGGTGCCGAGAAGGAAGTTGGTATCATGAAGCGCACCACGTTGGTTGCCAACACCTCTAACATGCCCGTGGCTGCCCGTGAGGCTTCCATTTACACTGGTATCACTCTTGCCGAATACTTTCGTGATCAGGGTATGAATGTTTCCATGATGGCCGACTCTACCTCGCGTTGGGCCGAAGCTCTTCGTGAGATTTCTGGACGTTTGGGAGAGATGCCTGCCGATTCCGGTTACCCTGCGTATTTGGGTGCCCGTTTGGCTGCCTTTTACGAGCGTGCCGGACGTGTCTCGTGCTTGGGTTCACCCAACCGTGAGGGAACCGTATCCGTCGTTGGAGCCGTGTCCCCGCCTGGTGGCGACTTTTCCGATCCTGTTACGGCTGCTACTCTTTCTATTGTGCAGGTCTTTTGGGGTCTCGACAAGAAGCTTGCTCAGCGTAAGCATTTCCCCAGTCTCAATTGGCTGATCTCGTACACCAAGTACATGCAGGTCCTTGAGCCTTACTTTAACGGTATGGACGACCAGTACTCGTACCTGCGAAACCAGGCTCGTACCATTCTCCAGCAGGAGGATAACTTGTCCGAAATTGTGCAGTTGGTCGGAAAGGAATCGCTCTCGGAGGATCAAAAGGTTGTCATGGAAGTTGCCAAGTTGCTTCGTGAAGATTTCCTTGCACAGAACGCTTTCACTGAGCATGACTACACTTGCCCGCTTCCCAAGACTGTTGGTATGCTCAAGGTCATTATCACCTACTACGATTTGTGCCAGAAGGCCATCGCGGACTCACCGTCGGATGCCAAGCTCACGTATGCGCACATCAAGACGGCCCTCTCCCCGGTTATCCAGAAGGTTGTTGATACCAAGTACGTTGACCCCAGGGCCCCTACCGAAGAGATTAACCAGGGCTATGGTAGTGTTGTCGAAGAGATGAAGCGAGAGTTCCAAGCCTTGACGGACGGCATTTAAGTATGGTTGATTGTTCCGCAACAATAGTCTACGCGTAGGATTTCCAATATCCAAATCTAAGAGTATGAATAATTGATGACACTTGAACGAGTACTCGTAGTCTGGACTCTGGACAGTCATACTCGTAGTTCCTTTGACACCATGTCTCTAGAACTTGTCTTTCTGATGTATATCTAGTAGAATGAATCTCGATGTGCAAGACAGTGTAAGCGATTGTTCCGTGTTTCACCCAGCAGCATAGTTTTAGTTTAGCTTATATGATTGGCTTCCCTTTTCGGTTCTCTCTCTATCCATATCGTAGTAGTGTCGCTTTCGCTTTACTCCTTCTTCTCGAACCACTTGCCAAAGGTTGTTCCAAAGGGCGTCATGACGCAAAGAGCGCCACCGACAATGTTTCCGAGCGTGACAGGGATCAAATTCTTCATGAACATTTGACCGACGGTAATTTCAGCTCCACGGAGCATGGCCAAGGGGATCATGAACATGTTGGCGACCGAGTGGTCCAATCCCAATGCGACAAATGCCGAAATGGGGAACCAAACGGCCGTCATTTTTCCAACCATGGTACTGCATCCAGACGCCATGTAGACGGCCATGCAGACGAGCCAGTTACCGAGCAAACCGCGGATAAAGGCGACTTCAAAGGTATTGGAGCACTTGGCGACTGCCACATTGACGGCACCCGGGGCAGCGCCGAGGGTTCCACTCTTGTAGACCAGGTACGCCAAGATAAGTGATCCAACAAAGTTTCCAAGGTAGGATGAAACCCAGTTTTTGATGAGGGCCTTTTTGGTTGTCTTTCCCTCCATAACGGCAGCCGTAACCAAGGCCGTGTTACCAGTAAACAGTTCCCCTCCGGTCACGAGTGTCATTATCAAGCCTAACGGAAGACCAAAGGCTCCCAAAATGATTTTTTGCAAGCCCGGATTGGAAGCCGCAATACCGGGACAAGCGCCTCCAATGGCAATGGCCAAGTAGGCTCCAAAGCCAATGTGACAGCCCGAAACGACACCCAGCTTGAAGATTTTGGAGGCAGGCGCTGCCGCCTTGGCAGCCCCCGCCGCAACGGCACCTTCGTAGAGCGCCACTGGTGATTTGAGGTCTGGAACGACGGCGGCAGCTGCAGCACTGGAGCCTCCGGTCGACATTTGGACGGCCATTTGACGCGCCGAAAAGGCAGTCGGAGTATTCAGAATGGCAAAGGCCGAGCTGGAAGCAGCGAGAAAGCAAACGAAAAGAGCGGAGCGCGTCAACATTGTGGGATAGATGGGATAGATGATAGACTACGTAGTCGTAACTGTGTCGGATTTTTTATTTTGTGAGGAAGTCTCGTTTGAGACCAGTTCGACCCGATGAAATTTGATCTTTTGATAAGTTTCCGGGTGCTTGTTGATTGGTCAATCCGGTCTCTTAAACGGTCTTAAAATAATCTAGAGTAACGATGGTTCGGTTTTCGCGTACAACACGTTAGGTCATCTCCACCGTTGCCCGCTAACCGCTTAATTCTAAGCACTCTGATTGGCTAAACTATGTCCGTTATCGAGACCCGTATTCTATTCCGGCCACTCGTCACGACGCTCCCGAATGGGCCACCGCTGTCGTAGAGTGAAAAAAGCAATTGCAATGCAATCCAACTTGACTAGTCTAGTCATTTGAACTTCAAAAGACGTCTCCTTCGTGCGTTCTATTTCCGATGGGAGGACGAACGTCGACGCCCTTTTTAAATAATAACGACTGTAACAATACGCAGAATCCCCAAAAACACAATGGTGAGTACCTTTGAGAGGGAGATCGAATTTACAAAGACTTCCCATGGTGCAACTCGTATTGTTGTTCAAGATTATGGTCAATGTGACCTGTTGCTAACACTTTCTGCCACGACAATTCCACTTTCTTCTATTTTTCAGGCGGAAATGGAGAAGGAAAAGTTCCTTGACGATGGTACACAATGTGCAAGAACCCACCCGACAAGCTCACTTCCGTCCCCATGGTAAGTGGTGGCTTGCATAAACTACTACCACATCCAAAATTGCCAATGTAACTTCTTTTTGGGCGCAGATTGGTGCGTAGGAGTCCGATGTAGACAAACATCTCTCCCGCCAGTGGAAGGGGCGACAGGATGCTCCATTCTCCTCTCTGTGCTTCCGTAAGTGGAAAACATGCTGGTTTGTCTGTAGCCATTGCCCATGAGTGATGCGACTACGGGGACTCGGCTGACACCCCGAGCGACGAGACAGTTGTTACTGATCGGATGAAGATTGGCACACGCATGCTGTTGCGAGAAATTGCAGCGGCAGCGGAATTTCGTACACGCAGTCTTCCAAAGCCTGCGCCAGCTACTGTTGCTGCAATCCCGGGTACTAATAATTCTTCCAGTAAGATCTACCGGCCACAGCTCGTCTCAGCAGCCCCTCCAGCAGCAGTACCAATAGCACTGCTAGCAGCTACTACGGCACCAATACTAGCATCACCACAAGAGGCAGCGCTGACAACACAACCAACAGTACACCGTCCCCACCTTCTGACGCCATTGCCAGCTAGTATACCACCGCAACCAACAACGCAGCAAGTGCTCGAAGAGTCGCCAGTGGCAATTGAATGCATTCGTAATAATGGTGGTGACGAGGCCAAGAAGCAAGGCCTCACCAGCACCATCAAGCATCTTGCACATGAAGCAATGTCATTTCTTCGTGGTCGTGGCAATACAGTTGAATTGAATCCTGTCACTGGTGGTGCTGGTTCTACGTGGACCCGAGTGCAGAAGACGTCTGACAGGACTTCTGACCCGACTGTTAGGAGAGTGAGAAAATCATGTGGCGATCATGTTCATGCGTCCACTGTAAACACCAGTGATAGCGTACGTGATAAGGTACTAGCACGCTCTACGCGTCCCTTTGTAGCACACCACTATTCAAGTATACTAGTAGAGGCAGTAGAAACCTTATTGTACTGAACTGGCATGACCAGATGAGGCTACAACAAGCAGGAGGCATGTGGCCTGCCACCCACCCGTCCGAGAAAGACGTCTGATCCAGTTTCCCGGGAAATGCCAATCACGCGTTTCCCCTTCCCTTCGCATGTTCGGCTTTCGATCGAGTGCCAGACACACATCCAACAAGCGAGCGGATTTCTGAGCGGTCATCGGAATGTCTCTGTAAGATTGACGATTTGCCCGTGTCAGCCTCCGGCGTTTTACCGGTAATGGACCGCTCTGTCGAGAGAGGATGCATCTCCGATGCTCACTTTCCTCGCTTCAGTCGCAAGGACCACCATCGAGCAACCTCGAATCATTCAATGGCCTTTAAAACAACCAAGTAATCAACATTATCATGATGATCTCTAAATCTACCTTTGCTCACTGGCTCTCGGTGATGGGCACGCCCGATGGCGCGGAAGAAGCAACGGAAACCAGGAACGCCTGGCATGTGTGATCTCGAAAGATTTTTTGACGGGAACCCCCGAGGACCTTCTCGCCTCCCTCGAGAAGACTCCCATGGGCACCATCATCATTCCTGTCATGAGGGAAGGCTCAATTGAACTCTACCTCGCTCACCATATCTGTCGCCTCACTCTTTCCTCCGTCCCGGTGACGGACTTGTGTGAGTTCTTCGCCATCGTTGGTGTGGACGCGACCCCGTTGCAGCCGAAACCCCAGATCATCCAAGTCCCTTTCGATTGGTTTGATCAAGAGGAAGACGTTGTTGTGACACCAAGCTTCAACCGCCTTGTCGAAGCCGTCACCGATGACGAGTTGTCCAAGCTCAACACCCTCGATCTCGAGGACTCGTTGTCGTTGAACAAGTCTTTCAAACCCCGCAAGGTAATGCCAATCCCACCAAACCTCGCTGCTACGATTGGACGTTACAAGCCCTCGGAAGTCGGTCAAATCTTCTCCGCCTGCGCTCAGGAGATCACTGACACCAGCACTAACCACTCTCATGACAACTTCGGCATTCAGTGGTCGATTCTCAACACTTCCGACAAAGTCGAAGTGGGATCGAGCACCGACCGAGCGAGAGCCTACTTGCCCATCCTTCAGTTCATCTGGACGTTCTTGAAGGGTACCAAGCAGTCCACCCCCTTTGTCAACACGGACTCGATGTAGATCAGCGCTGACCCGAGAGTTATCAACAAGCTTTCTCGCATCAAACGTTGTTTCCTCTCCGATTTGCTGGTTCCTCCTGCCGCCAACGATCTACCCCTACCTCCACTCCCTCCTGCCGACGTGAGCTCCATCCTCCAAATGATGGCGCCAGCAACTCGGAGAACAGTCTGCGACGCGTGAGCTCCTTGCCCAGCTGGAGGAAGGCCACACGAAACTGTCCACCAAAGGCAGCTCGAGGGTAACATTCTGGACTCGCCTGCCCGAGTTTATCCGAAAATTGATCCTCGCTGCCTCTGTCTCGGCACTTGACACCGAGATCCCAACGGAACCAAATGAGGAATTCAAGGTCTTCCTCGAGTCTCCGAAGCAGCACAATCAATCCATCCTCCTAAATTCTCTCGGGGGGCTCGAGACGCCTTCCTCTCCTCGTTGACCAACAGCTCGCCAACAGCTTGTACAACGGCCAACTCCAAGGCTTCAACGTCCACAAACCTGGCTCCTTGTTGCTTTTCCACACGAGGCAATCCGACAATCTCAGCGAAATCATGAGCCAACTCGAGCTTGAGTTGCACCTAAGCTCCTCTACTGGCCTCACCGACGCCAAAATCGAGAAACTGGTCAAGCGAACGGTCAGCAGAGTGCGCACGATATCCCGAATTTGCGCGCCCAACTGTTGAACTTCCTCGGGATCATCAACTTTCTCTTCACCAAAGAGTCGTTCCTCTAACTCGAACCTCGCGATATGGATTCCTTTCATCAACAGGAATCTGATTCAGATAAGCCGCACTCATCTGCAAGACCCAAAGTTCATTGCCACTTTGTCGACTATTATCGACCAAAAATTCCAAGGTTTCTTGTTGCATTGCACGAATGCCCATGGCCGAAGACGTTCGGAAGTTCGTCTTCAACTTCGAACACTACTGCAAATAAGTTACATTCGGCACAACCATGAGTGTAATCTTGGCTCTTGAGGTAGCCTTCTGTATCGCACAACCACCAACCCCAAAGAGCGGATCGCCAAGCGAAAAACGAAAAGCCGGCGACGGCACTACCCCTCCTCCCAAGAAGTTGGAGTTGTCAAAGCCCTTGAAGAACACAAGGCAAGTTGATGAATGGAAGACGGACACCGCAGGCCTCCGCAAGCTCCGGGGCGACATGCAGAACGTCCATCTGTTTTCCACCACCCCCAGGTGCCCACAACTCATCTGTCACGCCAGCATCGACCAGAGACTCCGCCTCGGTCGTACAAACAGTGCCCAGTGGCCTCCCCACTGTTCAGTCGTCTGCCAGAAGGGTTTTCCAGCCAGCTCGGAATCCCCACTGTCATACCAACACAAAGCAGGCTCCTTCACCAACACTCACCACCATCAGCCACCAAACCATTTGTTACAACAGCCAGTAGCCGGAGGCAACACCTCTGACAATGGGTTCACCGTGGAGGCCAAGCGGATTCTCCAATCCAGGCCTCGACCAGAGGTAACAACTGGGCCACCCCCAGTTTCCCCAGCCAAGGGCAACTCCGTTGCCCCGACTCCATCATCGCCGCTACTACTACAGCCAGCCCAAGCCCCCAAATTGCCGCAACCAAATCCGATATTCTTGGCAGCCATCAAGGACGCCCTAGCCTGGCATCCTCCCACGCGGTCCAAACCCGTCTTCAAATTCAAGTTGACCAAATTGACCGCCCGGACAAACCTCAAGATCCTCGAGTGGTATAACTATGACTTGCAGGCAATCCTCCTTGAGGACGCCCACTCGCCGCTTTGCCCAGGCAGTGAGTTTGCCCCACCACCATCCTTGATCCCGAACTACAGGGCCACCCTCTGTGGTCGCGAGCCAAGAAGACACTGATGCACAGCCCCCACCTCCCGGTGGAACCGATCGAGGAGGAACCGCGCCTCCAGGACCTCCTCGAAGCCATCAAGTTTGGCAACCACAAGTCCGCCACCAAGGACGGCCTGAAGCTCTTGTCGATCTTCGGGAAGGAGGTCGAGAAAGGCTGGCAGCTGACGCTACCAATCTTCGCTCTCCAACACCTCCGCCCTGGGGCAGTCATGGGCCCAGTTGGCATTGTCAGCCAAGACTCTATTGGCGCTTTTGGCCATCGGCTCCTCAAAGACCAACCAATAAGCCACTTCAAGATCTGTTTTACAGACGCGAGAAGTTGATACAAAAGTACGGAAGCGAAAATGATATAAATTAGAACTGTGAGCTTATTTTGTGTTGCGCAAATCCGTAGATTTGTCACTGGTTAT
>Ga0307981_1001268_pt1 | contig 23088 bp, 19 predicted proteins | sample OrgLakmetagen987_FD_201849 | JGI IMG/M metagenome (GOLD analysis project Ga0307981, IMG submission 201849) | Saline water microbial communities from Organic Lake, Antarctica - #987 | ecosystem: Environmental > Aquatic > Non-marine Saline and Alkaline > Saline | place: Antarctica: Organic Lake... | reverse complement strand
TGGCTGGACCACCCAGTCTTCAGCGGCTTGGTTTCTTGGTTTAAAAATATAAAGCGTCTGTTTTCCAACGCTTTTGATACGTGGAGCAAAGGAAAACCCGAGCATGTGGGTCAGGCCAAAGACTGCCTCGGTATATCCGTGAGTGTCGGTGGAATGGATATCACTTTTCACGACGTCGTTGTGCATCAACCCGTCGATCACATAAGCGCTTTCGCGGTCAGCGGCGCTGATCATCAGGGAATGCCACAGGAAGTTACGTTCATCGACAAAGGTGTAGGCGCTGACACCTTGGCCCTGACCGAAGTATTTGAACGACCGGCTGGCATGCAGACTATCGCCGCGCACCTCGAACTTCTGGCCATCGCTGGCCGTATGCAACTGGTCTTGCGTCTGGCGATAGAGATTTGGCAGTTCCATCGCGTCCATGGATTTGACCACGGCATCATTGGCCGCCCGGATGTTTTCCAGTGAGAAGCGCCAGTTCACGGTGTGATCCAGCTCGTTTTCCGTGATGCTGGACGATATCCGCGCCATTTTCCGCACACCAATTCCGCAGCCCAGTCCCATGATCCCGGCCAAGAGAGCTGGGTGAGATGTAGCCTGCCGCACATGGGTTTGTTGCCAATGTTCAAGCGACCGCAGCATGCCGCAGTGGTTATTGACGGTTTCCAAAACTTGGGCGAGCGGCACATCATGTCGCTGAGGAAAGAGATCGCCCAATGGATCATCCTCACGGGCATCCATCGCGGGTGTCGCAACATGGAACGTCCCATCCTTGCGCAGTTTCAAATACGGATTGGCTGCTGCGTTGCTGTTTGTCGCTTCATATTGTCCAGATAGGGCGGTTTTTAGAAGGGCCAACACGGCTTCAGGATCAGAGAATTCCGTCAGGCCAGCCCGTTCCAGAAGGCGAGCCTTATCCCGTTGCCATCTTTCTTTATCGATTAGGTAAGCGTCCATGGGACGATATTTGTAAGACAGCCCCACATTCAGATCACCAGATTTAATAGCCGTAGTAACGGCCTGGAACAGAAACACCTTGTACAGGGATATCCGGAATGTGCCGTCGTCACGGATAAGCGTGGCCTGTTGCTCAGCATCAAGAAAACCCATCGGCATATGGTTGGCGGATAATTCCCCATCCGCTTTGAAATGGGCAATCGCTTTTTGCAGAGCTATGACCCGCGTAGTTGGCATGAACTCCAAGGCACGTAACACGGGGCTGAGACGGTTTTGCAGCTTCAGCGAACGTGCTTCCATGATGTTGTACCAACTGGCATTGCTGGCCGTCTGGGCCAAATCGCCTTTCAACTGATCAAAATCTTCGGTCTTGCTGCGGGCCATAAGTTTTTCGATAGCGGCAAGCTTTTCTGTATCTGACATGTTGGCCGTTATCATGACGCTTTGAATGCTGCGCAGTACACCGAACACAGAAACATCCAGGCTATCTACAACAGATGCAATCTGACGCTGCTGATCTTTGCGATCTTGTGCCAGTGTTTCTTGATATTCACGGGCTGCGGTGGATTTGAACGAGGCCATGACGCTAAGCCAAAGATCAATCATGTTGTCCTGACAGCGATAGAACTGGTGCGCGACAAAAGCAGCGGCGTGGATATCGCGGTCATTCTGATCGCGCCTTTGCATTTGGAAAATCTCTGAACGTAAAACACTGCCTGCGAAATACCGAATGCCCGCCGTGCCCAGATCTAGCTTGGATAGGACATTGCCCAGCTGGTCATGAAGATCTGACAGGATCACAAAATCTGCTACCGCCTCTTTGATATTCGTGGGCTTGGTGGATTGTGACAATTTCTTTAACAGGGTCAGGCGGTATCGGTTTTGATCATCGGGGGCGGTGAAAAGATCGTCTAGCAGGTCTCTGGCATCATTCGATAAATGCCTATCCATAAGCGCAATCAATTCTGTTTTGCGATCTTGCAGGCCAACACGGATCATTTCCAAAAGCGTTCCTGATTGCGGTATTTGCACCCGTCTCTGGATCAAAAAATCTACGCAGCGCTCAAAGATCAACTTGGGCTTCAGATGTACGCGTGCCATCGTGTCGATCTCGACAGCTAACGCATCCTTGGATTTGTCGTCGAAGGTAGTGAACCCATGGAAAGCCAAAATAATTTTTTGATGACGTGCCCGCGTCTGCTTAGCGTAGGTATCAGCTGAAAAATCAGCATGCTGAAATGCTAAAGCACGGGCGGCGGCTTCGACATCCCGTCCACAAAAATCGTATGGTTGGAAAAACCGCTTTGTGGCTTTGAAATACGCACACATCAAGAAGAAACCAATCTGGCCGCTGGGAGTCCGTAAGCTATCTGCGATATCAAGAAGCCCCTTGGGCAAATCAAAGAGCCTCTTGCGGTCGCGGTGATTAAACAATGGCGGCTTGTCAAAAAGCTCTTGTTCATTGGCCGAGAGAATACGCATTCGGGGCATGGGCTGATCCTGTATAAGCTGACCGAAAAGGGACGATTGCGGACAGGGGCTCAAAGCCCGTCCGTAAATTACCTTGCTATATTATAGGACATGCATATGATTACGGACACCTATTTCGTAAAGAATTGCACGATGTCCAGAACTTTCGCTTACGCCCGCGTCTCCACGTTTGACCAAACACCCGAAAACCAGATCCAAGAAATCAAAACGGCTGGCTTTGCTGTTGAACCTCATCGCATCATCACCGAAACAATCTCAGGCTCCATGGCCATCGCGCAGCGGGCAGGGTTTTCCAAACTGCTGGATCGGATGGAGAAAGGGGATGTACTGATCGTCACCAAGCTAGACCGCCTAGGCCGCGACGCCATCGATGTCAGCACCACCGTCGCTAAGCTCGAAGACATTGGCATCCGTGTTCATTGTCTCGCCTTGGGCGGCGTTGATCTCACCAGCTCCGCCGGAAAGATGACCATGAACGTGATTAATGCCGTTGCCCAATTCGAACGTGACCTCCTCATCGAACGCACCCAATCTGGCCTCGCCCGCGCCAAAGCTGAAGGTAAGTCCTTGGGACGGCCATCTGCGTTATCAGCGGATCAGCAGGTCGAAGTGAAAGAAAAAATCAAAAATGGAGAGGCAATCTCATCCATCGCACGACAGTTCGAGACCAGCAGGCAGACAATCATGCGCGTCAGAGATCAAGCATAATCCTGTGGGACTTCGCGTTCCTTTGTTGGGATAGACCCTGAAACCACCCACAACCAAGATCACGCCACAACGCAAAGAGGCCCACGCATGCTGACGGAGGCCTCGATCATTTCGGTGGGGCGAACTGCTACTCGGCGGCCAGCCAATAGTAGTGAGTGTGCGTACGCGCGCGTCTCCACACAGGACCAAGACGTGTCCGGTCAAATTGCCCGCCTAAAGGAAGCTGGCGCTGTCCGCGTGTTCGAGGATGTCGTTTCGGGAAAGCAGTTTGATCGCCCAGGATTGAGTGCGCTGCTCGATCACGCCCGCCCTGGAGACAGTCTTGCCATCACGCGGCTGGATCGCCTCGGTAGATCGCTCAAGGAATTGTTGGAAATCGTCGAAGACCTGAAAGCCCAAAACATCGGTCTTATCAGCCTTGAAGAGCGTATCGATACCACATCCGCTGCAGGCGAACTGATTTTCCACGTCTTCGGTGCCATTGCGCATTTCGAACGCCGGTTGATTTCCGAGCGCACAAAAGATGGTATCCAAGCGGCTAGAATGAGGGGCAAAAAACCGGGGAAACCGCCTCTCGATCCAGAAACAGTCTTGGCTCTGCAAAACCTAGTTGAGGCTGGAATGACCGCCGGGCAAGCCGCAAAACAACTGGGTATCGCAAGATCAACAGCTTACAGATTGATTAAGTAAACAGCGGAAACATAAAAGTTCCCACATTGTTCCACCTTAACGGGATCCTACGCACAAACCTTCCGATGGGGCCTACTGGACCAACCCCGACAGCTTGCCACAATACAGGCCGAGTGGGTGGGGCATCCACACCATCAGTGTCCAGTTTTCAGGGAGCACCTCACACAAACATCTAGTTTCGATGAACGGCACCCAACAGGCTCGCAAAGAAATGGAAAACTTAAAAAACCAATCGGTGACGACGACGGCTTGCGATCTGCATCAATAGTATATTTTACACGACCGCCCCCGGCACGGAGGCAAGAAGCGAGCGCGTATAGTCATGCTGCGGATCGCGCATGACCCGCTCGGTCGGTCCGGCTTCCACGATGCGGCCTTCCTGCAGGACGCAGATATGATCGGCGATCTGACGAACCACAGACAAGTCGTGCGTGACGAACAGGCACGACAGCCCGTCTTCACGCACGAGTCGGGTCAGCAGGTTCAGGATTTGGGCCTGCACCGATACGTCGAGGGCCGATACAGGCTCGTCACAGATCAGCACCCGAGGTGACAGGGCGAGAGCGCGCGCGATTGCGACCCGCTGGCGTTCACCTCCCGACAGTTGCGAGGGGCGCCTGTCGAGATAGGTGACAGGCAGGCCGACCTGATCCATCAGGGCATGCATCCGGTCGACATGCGGTTTGGGCACGGCGTTCGCCCTCAGGATTTCAGTCAGGCAGCGGCGGATGGTGTGGCGCGGGTTCAGCGTGGCGTAGGGATCCTGAAACACGAATTGCACATTGCGTCGAAACGCGGCTATGTCCGCGCCGCTGGCCCGCGCGGGGTCGGGCGCCGGGACGCCGTCGATCTCGATCGCTCCCGCATCGGCCGTTTCCAGCCCCACGAGGCAGCGCGCAAGAGTCGTCTTGCCGGACCCGCTTTCCCCCACGAGGCCGACGCAGGTGCCGCGCGGCACGTCGAGGTCGATGTCCACGAGGACGCGGGTCGCGCCGAAGCTCTTGGCGAGGCCTTCGATGCGGACGAGCACGTCCGCGGACGGCGCGTCGGCCTCACCGGCGATGTCGGCGGCCGAATGGGCGTCGCGCCGCGTGGCCATGTCCTTTGCGATTTCATTCTGGCGGATGCAGGCGGAGCCGTGGCCGGGTGCCGCCATGACCAAGGGCGGCTCTGCCGCGCGGCAGGCATCCGCCGCCCAGTCGCAGCGATCTGCGAAGCTGCACCGGCCTGCCACATCGTCGGGCTCCGGCACGCCGCCGGGGATCGTGTGCAAATGCGACAGCCGCCGGTCGATGGGCGGCTCCGACAGCAGCAGCCCCTGGGTATAGGGATGCCGGGGCCGGGCGCGCAGCGCGCTGGTCGGGGCGACCTCGACAAGGCCACCGGCGTAGAGCACCAGCACGCGGTCGCAGATCGAGAAGGCCAGACGCAGGTCGTGGGTGATCAGGATCAGTCCCATGCCCCGGTCGGCACCCGCGCGTCGCAGCAGCGTCAGGATTTCGGCCTGAGTGGTGACGTCAAGCGCCGTCGAGGGTTCGTCCGCGATCAGGATGTCGGGATCGCCGGCGAGTGCCGCCGCGAGACCGACACGCTGGCGCAGACCGCCCGACAGCTCGAACGGATACCGGCGGGCGACGGCGGCGTCCGGAATGCCGACTTCCGCCAGCCTTTCGGCGACGGCGGACCTCGACGGGGTCGCCAAACCTTCGGCAACCTGCGCGCCGACCCGCATCAGCGGGTTGAGCATGGTGAACGGATCCTGGAACATCATGGTGATACGATCGCCGAGCAACGCGCGACGCTGCCCGGGGGTCCTGTCTTTCCCGTCGATGGCCACTGTGCCGCCCGCCACCAGTCCCGACGGCAGCAGGCCCGCCAGGGCACGCATCGACAGGGATTTTCCCGACCCGCTCTCTCCAACGATGCCGATCGTTTCGCCGTGGCCGAGGGTCAGGTCCAGGCCCCGGACGATGGTGCGACCCGCGTCGGTATGCACGGTAAGCCCCGCGACGGACAACAGACCGCTCATGGCGCCGTCCGTTCGCGGAAATGGTCGCCCAGCATGTTGATCGCCCCAGCCGTCACGACGATCGTCGCGGCGGGCAACAGGACGGAGGCCGGGTTGGTGAACAGGATCTGGCGGTTCTCGAACAGCATCCGGCCCCAATCCGCGGTGCCCGGTTCGACACCGAGCCCCAGGAACGACAGCCCGGCAAGGTTCACGAGTGCGAAGGCGAAATCCAGCACCACGTAAGACAGGATCAGCGGCAGTACATTGGGCAGGATGTGGACGAAGAGGATCCGGTGGCGAGGAATGTTCTGGATGCGGCACGCCTCGATATAGGGCTGGCTGCGCTGCGCGAGGACTGCCGAGCGCACGATGCGCGTATCGGGTGCCACGAACAGCAGCGTCAGCACCCCTACGGCGGTCCAGTAGCCGCCGCCCGTCACGCCGACGACGACGATGGCGATGAGCGGGCCGGGAAGTGCCAGGATCACGTCGACCGTGCGCATGATCGCGCCGTCGATCCGCCCGCCGAAGTAGCCCGCGACAAGTCCGAGCAATGTCGCAATGGCAAAGGCCCCCAGCGCGATGACGGTCGGTCCGAGGATCGCCGTGCGCGCGCCCACGATGGTGCGTGACAGCACGTCGCGGCCGAGGTTGTCGGTGCCAGCCAGGAACTCGGCCGATGGCCGCGTGTCGCCGACCAGCAGGCGCTGGGTGTCGGGCGATTGCGGCGCGACGGTTTCGCCGAATGCCGCGCAGATCAGGATGATGGCGACGCAGAGGGCCGCGATCCACAACAAGGGGGACATGCGTCTCATCGCGCAGCACCCGCAAACCGGATGCGCGGGTCGATAAGCGCATAGATCAGATCGGTCGCAAGATTGACGGCGACCACGAAGACCGAGAACGCCAGTGTCGCGCCCTGGATAAGCGGGATGTCACGCTGGCGCACGGCATCGACCAGCAGACTGCCGAGGCCCGGCAGGGCAAAGGTGGTCTCGACATAGATCGAACCCGCCATGATTGCGACGAGGATGACGCTGGCGGCGGTTACGACGGGCACCAGTGCGTTGCGCAGCAGGTAGTGCAAGACGATCCGCCGAGACGACACGCCGCGTGCGCGGGCAAATCCGATATAATCGCGCTCCAGCTCCTCGAGCACCGCGGCCCGCGTGATCTTGACCACGATTGCCATGACGGTAAGCGCGAGTGCTATTGCCGGCAGGGTCAGATGCCATGCCCGGTCGAGCGCGCCCCGGCCGGCACCGAAGACGGGAAACCACCCCAGCACGAACCCCAGATAATAGAGCAGGAAAAGGCCGGAAACGAAGGCGGGCGTGCTCACTCCAAGGACGGACAGCGTGACGATCGTGCGGTCGAAACGGCCGCCCCTGTTCAATGCGGCGGCTATCCCCAGCGGAATGCCGAAGGCCAGCACGATGGCGGTCGCATAGGCGGTGAGCCACAGCGACAGCCCGAGCCGCGCGGCGATGGCCTGCACGACCGGCTGCCGTGTCTGGATGGATGTGCCGAAGTCGAGATGCAGCGCGTCCCACAACCACAACCCGTACTGCACCGGCAGCGGTTCGTTCAGGTTATACTTCGCGCGCAACGCTTCGAGCGCTTCGGTGGAGGTCGGACGGCCACCCGTCAGCGCGCTCGCCGCGTCGCCGGGGGCAAGCTGTACCAAGACGAAGACGAGAAACGAGATCACCAGCAGTAGCGGGATCGTCCCTGCAAGTCGCCACAGGACGAACCGTGCCAGCGATCCGGTCATGCGGGTCATCCCAGATGGGTGTCGAACCACCCGACGGCCTCGGCCGAGAGCGTGGCCCGATGTGCGGTTTCACGGATGTCGTGGCCTTCGCGCGGGAACGTGACCTTTCGTGCCGGCACGCCGTGGCGGCAAAGTGCCGTGTAGAGCCCGTCTGCCTGCGAAACCGGTGTGCATTGATCGAGCGCACCGTGCAGCATCAGCGTCGGGGTCGTGGCGCGGTGGATATGCGACAACGGCGAGCGGTCGACGAGCAGCGCGCGGACGGCAGGATCCGACACCGGACCGCCACCCACCCACTCCGAAAAGGCGTGGTTGCAGGTATAGTTGCAGCCCAGCAGATCGCCGATGCCCGATATGACGACGGAGGCGGCGAACCGGTCGCTCGTCGCGGTTGCCCAGGCCGAGAGGTAGCCGCCATAGCTGACCCCCGTGATGCCGATGTGCGCCGGGTCGGCGAGGCCGGCGGCAATGCAATGGTCCATGCCCGCGAGGATGTCGGCGAAATCCGCACCGCCGGGATCGCCGATTACGCCGCGCGCGAAGTCCCGACCGCGCCCGACGCTGCCGCGATAATTGGGCAGGAGCACGCGGTAGCCTGCCGCGACATAGCGCAACGCGGAGGCCGGGTCGTGGGCGTGCCGTGCGGCCGAGGTCGGCCCGCCATGGACGACAACGATCAGCGGGCCGCGACCTTGCGCGCCTGCGGGCTCGATGAGGATGCCGTCGATGATTGTGCCGTCGGGAGACGTCCAGTCGATTGCAGTGGTCTTGCGGGGCGGGCCGAGGATTGCGGCGTTGAGGCTGGTGAGGGTGGTCCAGCCACCCGCCCCCCGGCGCATCAGTTCGGGGGGCTGGTCGTCGGTCTCGCGGACCGCGATGGCGGAGCCACCCGCGAGCGGATCGATGCGGGCCGTGAACCGGGTAGGCCCGAGCGTGGCCGCGTCGTGCGTGTCCGACAGCACGTTTCCGTCCGTGGACAGGATCAGGTGGCGTGTGCCCAGACCGCTCCAGCCCGTCGCGGACAACGTGCCGTCGGGCAGCCATGCAATGTGCGAGATGTCGTCCAGATCGCCGAACGGCAGCGTCGTCCGACCCGTTCCCGTATCGCAGATCACGATGCGTCCGGCGACGAGGTTGCGGTCGCTTGCGGGGCCCTCGAGCACCGCGACTGTTGCACCGTCGGGTGAGAATTCAGGGCACTGGAGCGGTTCGGCGGGTGTGTGGAGAACGTCGATGGCACCGTGCGGGGAGATGCGGATCAGACGCGCGTCGTGCCAGCCCCGTTCGGTCGGGTCCGCCGAATGGATCGCGACCAGACTGCCATCCGGGGCGACGTCGAAATCCCAGACGGACCCGGTCTCCGGGCCGCATTTGTCCGTCTTGCCGGTTGCAATGTCCATCCGCGACAGGTGACGGCGCGGAGCAGCCTCCGAGGCCAGCGGGTTACCTTCGCCGGACCAGCGCAGGGGCCGCGCGCCGTCCGAACTCGGCGTATCGAGCCCCTCCTGGGCAACGAGACAGACGAGCGTGGCATCATCGGCCCAGATCGCCTTTTCGATCGTTCCGTCGACGTCTCCGATGGGGCCAACGACGTTTCCATCCTTCAAGGCATAAAGACGAAATCGCCCTTGCTGCAAACGGTCGGACAGAAACGCGACAGAACCGGACGAAGACACGGCAGGGGCAGTATCCGCGCCCGGTCCGAACGATACCTGCCGAAATGCCCCATCGTCGAAGCCCACGTGCCACAGCCGGCTCTGCGCGCCCTGACCTGCGTCCACGGCACCTCCGGATACGACAAGCAATGCCGAGCGCCCATCGGGCATGACCGCGTACAGGCCCGGTCGCTGCAGTTCTTGGGGCATTGGAAGGATCTTGCTCTCTGGCATCTGAGGACTTTGCCCGGCGAACGGTGTCCGCCGGGCACTGCGGTCAGTTTCGGGCAAAGCCACGCACGGCCCACGGGGTATTGTACCAGAACGCAGTGAACCCATCGAGCGAGAGGTCCGACGAGATCGCCATCGCCGAGGCCGGCCAGAAGATCGGCACGACGGGCACGTCTTCGTTGGCGAGACGCGCGACGTCCATCAGGGCCCCGGACCGCACGGCGGGATCGGATTCTTGCAACGCCGTCCGCAGCAATGCGTCAACCTCTTCGTTGCGCCAGTTCGACGTGTTCGATCCGTTCACCACCGCATTCTCGGCCGCGTAGAACAGGAACGGATAGTTTGCGGGATCGGCATAGTCGGGGAAGTAGCGGCGCATCTGGATGCCCAGATCCTCGTGGCTGAGGAACGCGTCGAGCCATTGGGTATGGTCGAGTTCCTGAACCGTCAGCTCGATGCCGAGCGGCGCGAGGTTCTGTGCGAGCGTCAGCACGATCGAGGACATGTAGGGGTCCGACGACGATACCGGCACCGACATCGAGAACGGCTCGACCCCGGCCATTTCCCATTCGGCCGCCGCCTTTTCGAGGTCGAACTCGTATTGGTCGAGCTCGTCATAGAAGGCACGCACCTCGTCGACGGGTGTGACGCCTGCCCACATCTCGGGCGGGTTCACGTCGACGGCAACCTCTCCGTTTCCGCCCAGCAGAGCCGAGACAAGCCCCTCGCGGTCGAGCGAATGGGCGATGGCGCGGCGGACATGCACATTGTCGAGCGGTGCGGCCTCCATGTCGAAGGACAGGAAGTAGACACCGAGCGACGGCGTCGTCACGACATCCACCCCTTCGAGCGCCGACCATTGGTCGGCTTCGGAAATGGGAATGCCGAACGTGCCGTCGATGTCGCCGTTGCGCATCGCCAGCAGGCGGGTCTGCGCGTCCGGTATCGCGAGGATCTCGATCCTGTCGAATTCGGGCGCGCCACCCCAGTAATCCTCGTTCGCGGTCAGCACGATGCGGTCGCCCGGCACGAATTCGACCAGCTCGTAGGGCCCGGTGCCGAGCGGCAGCATGTTGGGCGTGCCGTAGGTGTCGGGATTCCCTTCGAGCTGCTCGCGCTTCATGATGAAGCCCGACATATGCGCCGGGGTATAGACGAACTGCGCGTCCGGACGCGTGAGGGTGATCGTGACCTCACCATCGCCCGTCGCTTCGATCGTGTCCGCAGCGGCATAGAACGCGGCCATTTGCGAGCCGTTGTCGGTATCGCGATGCCAGTTCATCGAATAGGCGACGTCGTCGGCCGTCACCGCGCTGCCGTCGTGAAAGGTCACGCCGTCCCGCAGGGTGTAGACATATGTCAGATCGTCGACCTGTTCCCACGATGCAGCGACAGCCTCGGTCACGGCCAGTTCGCCGTCGAAGGCGAGCATCCCCTCCTGGACGAGCGACATTACGCCGCCGGTGTTCACGCTCCAGGCTTGCGGCACGAGGAGCGTGTCGGGCAGGCCGGGAAGGGCCCATGTGATCGTGCCATCGTCCTGTGCCGACAGCGGCAGGGCCATTGCGGCGGAAATGGCGAATACACTGGCGCCGAGCGTCCGACGCGTAAGTCCAGTTCTCATGTTGATCTCCCTTGTGTGACGTCGCCCTTATGGGCAGGCGATCTGAATTTGCGTCGCCATGGTAGCGCTTCCATTTTTTATTTCAAGCCTGTTTCTGGCAATCGGCACGAGTCCCAGTCATGATGGGGATCGAAACGGGAGGTTTGCGATGGGGATAGGGGGAAAGGCCAAGCTGGCCAATCTGGCGGATGTGGCGCGCATGGCGCAGGTGTCGCTCACGACCGCATCCCGGTTCCTGAACGACCCGGCCAAGCTGCGCCCCGCCACGCGCGACCGCGTCGCAGAAGCGGTCGCCAGTCTTGATTTCGTGCCCAGCATGACCGCCCGCGCGCTTGCCCTGTCGCGGTCTCACACGATCGGGGCGATCCTCCCGACGTTCGACCACGCCCTGTTCGCGCGCGAGATGAGCGTCGCGGCCGGCACATTCGCCGATGCGGGATACGCGCTGATCACCAGCTCCGGCGACTACGAACCGGCACAGGAATTCGACCTCGTCAGAACGATGCTGGGGCGGGGTGTCGACGGGCTGCTTCTCGTCGGGCTGGATCGTGACCCTGCGATCTACGAGCTTCTGAAGCGCAAGGGCGTGCCCCATGTCTCGATGTGGAGCATCGACCCGGCCGTCGCGCGCCCGCAGGTCGGCGTGGATCATGTGGCCGCTGCCATCGATGTTGCCCGTCACGTCCTGTCGCTGGGACATCGCCGGATCGCGGTCGTGGAATTTCCCACAAGCCACAACGATCGTGCGCGGGCGCGGCTTGCGGGGTTTCGGGCGGCATTGAAAGCCGCGGGGCGTCCGCTGGACCCGGCCGCTGTCATAGAGACCTCGCCAAGCCACGATGCCGGGGCCGCCGCCCTGCGCAGGCTGATGGACCGACCGGACCCTCCGACGGCGATCCTGTGCGGCGGCGACGTGTTCGCCATCGGCATCCTGCTCGAGGCACCGCGCCTCGGCGTGTCGGTTCCCGGCGACCTGTCCGTTACCGGGTTCGACGACCAGCCGGTCTCCGCGTTGTTGCACCCGCGTCTGACGACGGTCGACATGGCTGTCGCCGCCACGGGTCACGCTGCGGCGCGGCATCTCGTCGACCGGATTGATGGACGCCCGACCTGGATGGCGGTGGTCTCTCCGCACCGGCTCCTCGTCCGGGACAGCACGGGTCCGGCACGCTGACGGTTTCCAAAGTCCATCGCTTGGTGATGTGCGGCCCCATAGCCGCTCGTTTGGCTTCGAAAGTAAAGTCAATCTCTCGTTTCAATGGCGCGGTTACTTTGAAACCATCGAGGAGGCACAAGATCAGGCAACTGAATGGCTCTGGACTTACAACAACGAGCGACCCAACATGGGCATCGGCGGCATTACACCCGCTATGAAACTGAAAACGGCCGCCTGAATTCTACGGCTGGACCCCATCAAAAATGGGGGGATTACCCACCCGTTGCAAGGGGTGCAGATTTTTTGTGACAACCAAACCTGTAGACTTCCGCAAAGGGCATGACGGTTTGGCGGCACTGGTGTAAAGCCATCTGCAAAAGAAGCCCTTTGACGGTGCGGGCTATGTATTCCGTGCGAAGCGTGCTGACCGGCTCAAGATGATTTGGTGGGATGGCACGGATCTTGTCATGGCCTACAAGCGCGGGCCACTTTTTGGGTCTGCTCCCCAAGCCCGTCGATACCAAGTCTGATTGTCTCACCTCCTTGCAGATAAATCATTGGATTTTGGCCCATGCCAACGCCCGGAGGCGTGCCTGTCGAGATAATGTCACCCGATTGTAGAGACATAAACTGGCTCACGTAGTGCACGAGGTGTTTTACGCCAAATACCATCGTTTCCGTTGTCCCATCCTGGTAACGGTGACCATCAATTTCGAGCCAAAGAGCCAGTGACTGTGGGTCCACCACCTCGTCCGCTGTAACCAGCCACGGGCCTATCGGGCCGAAGGTGTCGGCGCTTTTGCCTTTCACCCACTGGCCGCCACGTTCGTTCTGGAACGCTCGTTCCGAGAGGTCATTAACGACGCAGTATCCAGCGACGTGGTTCATCGCGTCATCCTCATCGATGTAAACGCCGGGTTTACCGATCACGACGCCCAACTCTACCTCCCAGTCGGTCTTCTCTGATCCGCGGGGGATCCAAACCTCGTCATTTGGGCCGCAAATGGCCGAAGTCGCTTTCGAAAAAACGACAGGTTCGGATGGCACGTCCATACCGCTTTCGGCAGCGTGGTCCGCATAGTTGAGGCCAATGCACAGAAACTTACCGACATGGCCAACACAGGGTCCAATCCGCCCATTGAGAACGGGTAAGTTCGAAATATCGACGGCGCGTAATCTAGAAATGCCCTCTGGCGTCAGGGCGTCTCCAGAAATATCCCCAACAAGCTCGCTGATATCGCGCGGCGTGCCATTTTCATCGAGTATCGCGGGCTTTTCAGCGCCTGGTTCGCCAATACGAAGTAGTTTCATAATTAGTCAATCCCTTTGTGGTAGTATCAGTAAGTGGCGCGGCCACCGGATAGGTCGAAGACGGCACCGGTCGTGAATGAGTTTTCGGCACTGGAGAGCCACGCGATCATGTTTGCCGCTTCGCCAACTTCAAGGAAGCGGCCACGCGGAATCTTCGCGAGCATATAATCAATATGCTCCTGGCTCATCTGGTCGAAGATACGGGTACGCGCGGCGGCTGGCGTTACACAATTGACGGAAATGTCTGTATCCGCTGTCTCTTTTCCAAGCGATTTCGTCAAAGCAATGACTCCGGCCTTGGAGGCGGAATAAGCGCACGCGTTCGGGTTTCCTTCCTTTCCCGCGATCGACGCGACGTTGACGATCCGACCATAACCACGCGCGACCATGCCGCGCACAAGCGTTCTATTAAGGTAGAATACGCCGTTCAGGTTGATATCAATTACACGTCGAAACTCTTCGGGGTCGTAGTCCATCACCTTAGCATTAGCCCCAGCAATCCCGGCATTCGCAACGAGAATATCAGCGGGGCCGAATGTATTTGACATCTCGGCGGCCGTTGCTTCGACGGCCGAGAGGTCTGTTTGATCTACCTGTCTAAACTCTACACGGTCGCCAAACGCTATGGCGGTTTTGCGACCAAGATCGCCGTCGCGGTCCCAGATCGAGACGCGGGCCCCAGCGGTCAGCATTCGCTCGACCGTCGCGCGGCCAAGACCCTGCGCCCCTCCGGTCACTACGGCGATGCGATCAGTCAAATCTGTCATATCATGGGCTCCTTCCAATTTGAAAAACGGTTGATTAGTTGTCGTAACCGCCAAACGTGCGGGGGATAAACAGTGTTACCTGCGGGACAAAAGCGACCACAAGAAGCCCAAGCAGAATGATAAGAAAATATGGCATGAACGGACGGATTGCGCGGGCATAGGGGACCTCGCCAATCTTGCATGTAAGGATTAAGATGATAGCAACTGGTGGCGTAATTGACCCCAGCAAAACGCAAATGATGATCACCGTAGCAAAGTGGATCGGATCGATCCCGTAGGCCATGGCGATAGGGGCCAGCATTGGCGTCACAAGGATAAGCGCCGAGATCGTTTCGACAAACATACCCAAGACAAGGAGCGCTGCTATGATCAGCAATAGGGCCAGATGCCGTTCTTCCGTAAGGTTTAGTAAGGCCTGCGCGAGTTGCGCTGGGAAACCCTCCCGCGCAATAATCCATGAGAACAATGCAGCCCCGCCAAGAATAATCAGGATTGAGGAAGTCGAGATCATGGCTTCTTTGAAATACCGGAACGTATTGCCGAGATGTAGTTTACCAGTGACGATCCCAAACCCTAGGGCATAAAATACAGCGAGAACGCCCGCTTCTGTCGGAGTGAAAAAACCGGACTGGATACCGCCAATAATGAGAACCGGCAAAAACATGGCAGGAAGCGCGACGACGAAACTGCGCCCGATCTCGCCTGCGCTGGAACGCGGATGCCGCGTACCACCGATCCGGTCAGCGGTGATCCAGACCCAAATCATCAACATGGCCGCGAGGGTCAGACCTGGCAGAATACCCGCAAGAAAAAGTGTTCCTATCGACAGCCCCGTCATGGCCCCGTAAAGGACCATTAACAGGCTTGGCGGAATAATGGGACCCAGCATTGCTGAAGCGGCAGTGATTGCCACCGAGTGTTCGGGCTTGTAGCCTTCGCGCTTCATGGCCGGAAGAAGCATTGATCCAACCGCTGCCACATCCGCTGCGGCCGAACCAGAGATGCCGGAGAAAAGCACCGAAGTTAGGATGTTGACCTGTCCGAGCCCACCTTTGACATGGCCAATAAGAGCGCTAGCAAAACGAACAATCGCAGTCGTAATGCCCGAGACGTTCATCAACGATCCCGCAAGGATAAATAGTGGGATCGCCATCAACGGGAAGCTATCGAGCGACGAAAAAACCCTTTGCGGAAGCACGAGGAGTGGGACTGTGGACGTGACGATGAGTATGAGTACCGCCGACAGTCCCATTGAGAAGGCGATGGGAACCCCGACCAGCAAAAGGATTATGAAGATCATAAAGAGAAAGGCTACCGTCATGTCATATTTCCCGATGAGCCGTCTTGGTTTGGCGGTTTTTTACTCAACACCGGCCAGCCCGGTGCGCGATCCTCAGCACGGATCAGCAGAGCAAGACAACCAAGAGCGGCCCCAAGAGGAATAGGTGCGTATATCCATGCTCTAGAAATGCCTAAGCTTGGTGAGGTAAATTCGGCGTTGCGCAGCGTGAAGGTCCAGCCTTGCCATGATAGGATCGCAAGGAACGCGAAACTAAGCACTGCGGCGACGCGCAAGCGCCAGCGTGTCGCCGCATCGGACAGAGACAGAATGTCCACAAGAATCTCCTCGTGCCGATAAAGCACGACTGGTAAGCCCACCATAACGCACCAGACAAGAAGGATACGCACGACTTCTTCGGTCCAGAACCAGCCTATACCAATGAACCTGTCGACCACCTGCACAAAAACGAGTGTGACCATGGCCATAAATAGGGCCACCACCGCCGCGCCAAGCGCGGCGATGAAAAGTTCTGCGCACCGTCGTAAGGAGGCGCGCAGCGGGATCATTCCTCGCCTGCTTCTCGAATGCGCGCTAGCAGGTCACTTGCGTTGCTCTCTTCGGCAAAGCTGTCCTGAAGACTGGAAAGCGCCTCGCGGAACGGTTGCTGGTCGACCTCGTGGATTTTCATACCGCCATCAGCGAGCTTCTGGAACCATTCATCCTGCAGTCCGGCCCATTCATTGCGCTGCATCTCGGCAACTTCGATAGCTGCCTGTTCGACGATCTCGCGGTCCTCGTCACTTAGGCTGTCAATAAATTGGCGGCTAGTCACGAAGCTGCCGTCGAAGAAGATGTGGCGCGTCTTGTTCAGATGTCCCGCAACCTCGTAAATGCGCTGGATGAAGCCGACCTCGGGCGTGCCCTCCATCGCCTCAACGACGCCAGTTTGCATCGCAGTGTATATCTCGGGCGAAGGAATTGGCGTCGGTTGTGCGCCTAATGCGCGGAAAGTTTCGATAAAAACTGGACTTTCAGGAACGCGGATTTTCATACCTTCGAAATCTGCAGGGCTTTCGATGATGCGATCCGTTGTATAGGTGTCGCGGTAGCCACCTTGGATCCAATTTAGCACGACCAGGCCAGTCTTATCCTCAAGCTGACCTATAAGTTCATTACCGATCTCGCCGGTGACAACTCTCTGCCAATGTTGCGGGTCATTATACAGATAGGGCAGCGTCAGAACACCGAAGGCAGGCACGTAGTTAGCATAGAGCCCACTCTCGCCGTAACCCATCTCTACCGTGCCAAGCTGCACCGATTCGATAATTTCACGCTGACCGCCCATCTGACCACCAGGCAGCACTTCGACCGTGATGCTGCCACCCGAGCGTTCATTCACAAGGTCGGCGAAGCGAGTGGCTGCAGTGTGCTGCTCGGAGCTTTCGGGTAGGTGGTGAGCGAGACGGAGGGTCGTCTGCGCCATGACCGGACCGGCTAGAATTGTGGTGCCGAGTGCGAGTGCAGTTAGCATTGACAGTTTTTTCGTGATGTTCATTTTTTTCCTCCCAGAAAATAGCGGATTTTGATGCGCCCGCCGCTGCGCGTTCAGTGATTGTAAGGTCGTGAAAGGTCTAAGCCGTCGGAAAGGGTCACCCCGAACCCAGGCTTTTCGAGGTCGGTGGCTCTAAGTTCGCCATTCTTTGGCACTGGCTCACCCTCAAGCACCGGCGCGAACATGGGCTGGATCCGGTCGGCACTAGGCGCCATCATCAAAAATTCGGCGAAAGGGCTGTTGTGCCGCGACATGACAAAATGATAGCTGTAGACACTGGATCCGTGTGGGATGACCATCTTACCGTGCGCGTCGGCTAGCGCGGAGATTTTAAGAAGTTCAGTCAGACCGCCACACCAGCCGACATCCGGCTGAATAATGTCACAGCACTCCATCTCCAGCAACATTCGAAAACCCCAGCGCGTCGCTTCGTGTTCGCCAGTGGTAACCAACATACCGCGCGGCACATTTCGTTTTAGTTCGGCGTATCCCCAGTAGTCATCTGGTGGTAGGCACTCTTCGATCCATTTTAGACCGTAATCGTGCGCTGCGACGGCGAGCTGCGTGGCGTAATCGACGTCCATACTCATCCAGCAATCGAACATCAGCCAGAAATCTGGGCCAACTGCTTCTCGCATCTTGGCAAGCCGATCTATTTCGGCACGCAGGCCGTCGAGCCCTTGGGCAGGCCCGTGTTGCACGGCCAACTTGCCACCAATGAAGCCCATATCCTTAGCAAGGTCAGGCCGAGCCCCCGTTGCATAGAACGGCTGAACATCGCGCACGGCTCCACCAATCATGGCGCAGACAGGTTCCTCACGGACCTGCCCGAGTAGATCCCAGAGTGCTAAATCCACACCGGAAATTGCGTTCAGGACTAGGCCACGGCGCCCGTAATATAATGACGCCTGAAACATCTGATCCCACATCAACTCGATCTCTGTGACCTTGCGACCTTCTATGAAACGAGCGAAGTGCTTCTCTACGATGTAGGCTGCTGGCTCTCCACCAGTGGTAACCGCGACCCCTCGGACACCAGTGTCGGTCTCAATTTCCACAACAAGCGTGCCTAGAACATTGATGCCGAACGAACGACGACTTTCACGAAACTCCGGATACTTAGACATCGGTGTTGAGATATTATCATCAATCCAGTGGCCATCGGCCTGATCGTGATAGTCCGCCCCGCCACCTCGCAAGGTGAATGCCCTAATATGTTTGATGATCGGTATAGCCACCAGAACGCCTCCTGTATTCTTCTAGGTTGACCGTATTTAAGTCAGCGATCATAATCCAACGAGATAAATGAGTGCTGCGATCGCGAAACCCGATTGAATGGAGTGGCTATGGATAGCCGACTATCGACACATTTGAAGGTTCGTCATTTCGCTCTAATCGATGCCATCGCTAACCACGGAACCATGCACCGTGCTGCTAAGGCGTTACATATGACCCAATCGACTGCGTCAAAAATGCTTGCCGATGTAGAGGCTCTATTGGATGCGCAACTATTTGTGCGTGAGGCACGTGGAATGACGACGACATTACTTGGGGACTATGCTTTGAGCGTCGCGCGCAAACAGCTTTCCGGGATAGGCCGGTTCGCCGAGGAGTTTGCAGCTCGGCGTGACGGAGGGTATGGTACCTTATCCGTAGGTGCTATCATGGGGGCAGCCCCGGATATTGTAGCGCATGCTGTCGCTGATATTAAAAGAACCCGACCGCTGTTGACGGTTCAACTAATAGGCGAGACCAGCGATCATATCCTAGATATGTTAGAGGCGGGCAAACTGGATATGGCCGTAGGGCGGTTCAACAGTCCACGGCACCATCGGCTTTTTAAGTTCGAACCCTTGGCGGAAGAACCCTTGGCACTGGTTGCGCGCGCTAATCATTCTCTGACCAGCAACTTCAATGGCGACATCAATATTCTAATCGACTCTCCTTGGGTTTTACAGCCACGGACCACACCAACTCGGAAAGTCCTCGACAAAATATTCGCAGATTCCGGCATTGAAGCTCCCGCAAACATGGTGGAGTGCGTCTCGATTTTTGCCATTTTACATCTGGTGCAAGTGTCTGACGCCGTCGCCGTTTTACCAGTGTCGGTGGTCAATGCACATTTGCGTGCAGGTCTTCTGGAGGAACTACCAATGCGGCCAGCGGTTTCTGTCAGCGGCTTCGGCCTCGTGACCCGAAAGAAAGAAAAAATAAGCGATATTGCAAATCTTTTTGCTAACTTTCTACGTAATTACGCCCAAAAAGTCATTTGATCGATAGTCGCTACCTCGACAACATCTTCGCGAACAGCTCTTGCCGTCCCTGAAATACGAATCTGTCTAGGTGATCAAACTACTTGCCAGACACGACGTCCTCGAACACGCGCACAGGAGCTATGCGGGAATTTGGGTGATGGCGTGATTTGAAGGGCGGCGTATTGTGGCGGTGTAAAAGCCGGCCAGAACCTCACAAGGAGCAATACGCCTATGAAGTACGATACAACCATCCTGCCGTTTCGCCAATCGGAAACGATTACTGATCCGTTGACAGAACTTGCGCGGCAAGGCGCGCGCCGCATGCTTGCGGAAGCATTAAAAGCCGAAGCTGACGCGTTTGTTGCCAGCTTTGCTGATGAATGGCTGGAAGACGGCCGTCAGCGTGTTGTTCGTCATGAATTTGGTCCCGAACGCCAGATCCAAACCGGTATTGGCGCACTGGACGTGCAGCGTTCAAAGGTACGCGACCGGTTGACTACATCTGATCCAGCCGCAAAAGTCCGTTTTACATCGAATATATTGCCCAAATGGGCGCGTCGTACGGTCAGCTTGGATGCGCTGTTACCAGTTCTGTATTTGAAGGGCATCTCAACGGGCGATTTCCAGGAGGCGCTGGCAGCCATTTTAGGACCCGACGCGCCCAACCTGTCGCCAAGCGTAGTGTCGCGTCTGATCGCAGGCTGGCAGGCAGAGTATGACAGCTGGACGCGACGTGACCTGTCTGCCCGTTACTATGTCTATATCTGGGCGGATGGCGTTTATCTGCAGGCGCGAATGGAAGAAAATGCCGAGTGTATGTTGGTGATCATCGGCGCGACACCAGAGGGCAAGAAAGAGCTGATCGGCTTTCAAGTCGGCCTTCGAGAAAGCGCACAGAGCTGGCACGAGTTACTGACTGACATCAAGGCACGTGGCCTATCCATCGCCCCCAAGATCGCGGTCGGTGATGGTGCCATGGAGTTTTGGAACGCGCTGGATAAGGGCAAAGCCTGTCCTGCGGCCTGTCAGGGCCGTGACAACTGGGTGGAGGGCGTGAATTTGGGAGGGAACCGCGCGGCTCGTCCGCGTGGGAGGAACCGGGATTCAGGACCGGAACCGACGCCATTGGGCGGCGCTTGCCGGTTTTCTCGGACCTGACAGGATGGCAGGCGGATCAATAGAATTTGAAAGGTGTCAGAGTTGGGGTGAACGGGCATCAGCCCGTCGAGCCCCTGCCCTGTCCAAAGCCAAAGACGATCCCGGCACCAATGCCGGAATCACAGAATTCCTCGGCTGCCAGATAAGTTCTGGCTGACTACAAAAACCCAATAATCTTGTTTTGCTGAAAGTAATACCGATCCCGCGCTGGTTTATCGTCCAACACAGCATCAAACGGATGCGCCTGGAGCGCCAATGATGGCCAGCCTCCACCATTTTGCATAGGGAAATAGGTAGCAATTATTTCATTATCAGCAGTCAGCAGACTTGGAACATTGTTCCAATGCAGAAGTGCGGAATCCGAAATATGCCCATTAAAATCCCGCTCTACTTTTTCTGACATTGCCTTATGCCAGTCATCAATTTCATCTTGCGTCTCCAGAAAAACGAAACTTGGTCTTGGATCAAACGACGGAATGTGTGGTTTCGCGCGGAAGGCGTAGACTGTTGGCAAATCTAAGGCTGTATTCTCACCGCGCACCTCATAACGCATTATATCATACAAATCGGCATTTTTGAGCATTTTCAGCCAAGCGCGTATCACCATTTTGGCGCGGCCAAACATCAGGTCACCGCCTCAACTCTTTTGATGCTAAGCCCTTTTGGCTGATCACGCGCCTCACCTTCAAAGGACGCAGGAGTGGCATCAATCCCGATATTCCGAAGAGCAGCAAGTAACCCGCCCTCAGAGATCATATCCGCTGCTTTTTTGCCGTAGGTTGCAACAAAATTATCGATCGTTTTGAACACCTGCGGGGCGTTTGCGGCGATGCGCTGCGCCATTGCTTTCACAGCAGGCTGATCTTTGTGGTACTGATCTTCAAACATTGGTTTCCCCTTCGTTAACGTTCTCTGTCTCTGTCGCGATCACGGCCCTGTCCACCCTCTCGGCCAGTATCTCGCCCACGGCCCAGAATGGCGTCTCGACGTCCCTGATCACGGTCTTCCCCGTCACGAGCGGCAAAGTCCCGCTCTATCTCCACCGCACCGCGCTCCTGCCGGGTGTCGCGCTGTCGCCCGAGGACGGCATCGCGGCGATCCCTCTCTGGATCGTCCGGGGCAAGACGTTCGCGCCCGACATCTGGTGCTTGCCTCTCGGGGGGTGCCGCGTCGCGTCCCAAAACAGCCTCTCGGCGCTGGTCAGTATCATCGCGATCCTCGCGGGCCTGCGGTCTCTCAACTTCACCCATCACCCTCTCCTTGATCCGTGACATCGCCGCTTCAGCGCGCTCCCAAAGCTGATCCAGCCGTTCCCGCGCGGTGGCAATAAACGCGCGCCCGCGCTCGACCAACTCCAGCCGCAATTCCAGCTGCCGCCAGCCCAGTTCCTGACGCTGTGCATTGCGGTCCTGCGCCGCGCGAAAGGCATCACCGCGCTCCGTGACAATCCCGCGCTTCTCCTGGGCATTGGCCGATGGTCCGATTTTCGGCTCAGGCTCCCGGCTCAGCTCGACTACCTTTTTCTCGCGCTTAAGCACGAGCTCTTCCTGCCCGCTCCCGCGCGCCCGCGCGACCTCTTGCTCGGCTTCGACGCGCTGAGCATCAAGGGACCGGTGGTCGATCCGCTCCGACCGCCCTGCCCGCTCAAGGGCGGTGTTCGCATTTCGCGCCCAGGCTTCCCGCCAACCCACAAGCAGGTCCGGTTCATTCCAGCTGCGGTCCTTCTTGCCGAACCCATCGCCCGTCAGCTCCCGCATGGTCAGCATGACATGCGCATGGGGCTGAGACTGGCCATCACGGGCGCGTGCCTCATGAACAGCCACGTCCGCAATCATGCCGCGATTAACAAATTCGCGCTGCACAAAACCGCGCAACAACTCCAAGCGTTCGCCCCGGTCAAGCTCGCGGGGCAACGCCACTTCGATCTCGCGGGCAAGCTGCGCATCACGCCGCTTCTCGACGGTCTCGACCGCGTTCCAGAGCTGGTCGCGATCACGCATCCAGTCGGGCGCATTCTCAGGGACCATGATCTCAGAATGCACGACGCCACCTTTGCGCGAATAGTCATGCTCCAATCCCTGCCGATCATCTCGCAGCCGCCCAGCCGTCCGGTAGGCGGCGGCTGCAACAGATGACCGGCCACCTGCCCGGCTGATCACCTTTGCGCTGAGATGGTAAATCGCCACGTCTGACGCCTTTCTTCAAACAGGGTCCAGCGGCTGATCCGCTGGCGGGGAGTTTGAGGGCCGCGCCCTCTGCATGCGGCATCGCCGCATTTTCTAAGCCAATCGTCACATCACACACCGCAGTCTCAGGCTATTTCCAACACCTGCCACAGCGCACGTTGTCGAAGACAATGTATAAGCGCGCATTTGTTTCTTTTCAACCTATCATTATCACGCTACCCTGACCCTGTTTTATCCTGAGGTTGCCCCATGTCCCAAAGCCGCCCACCCGACGCCA
>Ga0307981_1001265_pt1 | contig 23155 bp, 22 predicted proteins | sample OrgLakmetagen987_FD_201849 | JGI IMG/M metagenome (GOLD analysis project Ga0307981, IMG submission 201849) | Saline water microbial communities from Organic Lake, Antarctica - #987 | ecosystem: Environmental > Aquatic > Non-marine Saline and Alkaline > Saline | place: Antarctica: Organic Lake... | reverse complement strand
AGTTTGTGCCATTATTCGTCACAATAAAAAAATTGAGACCATCGAACATATCATCAAGAACATGGAAAATAAGATCATTAACAAAGTTCATAATGATAAAACCATTAACACTATCAAGAATGCAAACCCATCGTATTCTACTTTTTTGAATACCATTGTTTCAACAGATGATGTTCAGATGATGAACATATTATCAAACACCCTTATGTATCCCAGAACGTCTAAACTACATGATTCATTGAGTGATGTATATGACGATACCGATGGTGAAGTATGGGATATGACTGTTTCTACATTTTAATTTATTTATAATTATTCAATAAAAAAATTGAAAAAGTATTAATTTATAACATCGTTTATAAATATAAATTTAATACTCTCATTTCTATAGCCAAAGCCAATTAAGCCAAATTAACCCCAACACAAATCAAAAATGAATTTTTCCGAAGTTTATGTGCATGCACCCAGTCGCCCGGTGATTGTATACAAATACCGTGTACGTTTCACAAACGATGCCCATACAACCGTGCGTAGTATGTGGCAAGGAATAAACACCTGTGCGACTACTCCATACGAGGGATTTAATTTTGTAATCTCAACACCTTCGCACACTCGGACACAAAGAACTCGTAATAATGATCATGGGACAACTGTGAGAACCCTGAGATTTTAATTTCATTTTAAATAAAATGAAATTAAAAATTGAAAAAATAATAAAAAATAATAAAAAATAATAAAAAATATAAAATAACTGAGTTTAATTTAAATAATAAATGTTTGTAAAGTTTTTTTATATTTGTTTTATAAATAATGAATAAATTAATAAAAACTTATGAAACAGATAATGAATTAACAATAATATTTAATTTAAAAAACTTTTATAGAAATTTTGGTAATAAATTAAAGAGTATAACAAAGGATACATTTATAAATTTAGATTCATATATGTTATTAGTATATCCTTATAAAAATTATATTGCAACATATAATAAATATGGCGGGTCATGTTCATTTAAAATATTTGTATTATTAGGTTTCAAAGAGAAGAATATAAAATTAACAAATAAAAAAGAGAGTTTAATAATAAAACAACTGAATCAATTAAGTTATAAAGCGAATATAATATTTAATCAAAATAAGAATTATTTATGTTTATATACATTGTGGCAATATGAGTCAAAATTTAATAAATATTTAGAGGAACAATAAAAAATTTGAAATTAATTATTAAAATTATAAATAATGTTAATAATTAAATAAGAATAATGAAAAAATCTTTTATAATAAAGAAATTAAAGGAATATTTTGGATATGATAAATTTAGACAATATCAATATGAAATAATTAAAAATATATTACGTCGTGATGATACTATTGCTGTATTACCCACAGGATTTGGGAAAAGTTTATGTTATCAATTACCACCATTATTAATTGATCAATTAGCAATTGTAATAAGTCCATTAATATCTTTAATGCAAGATCAAAAAAGAATTTTAAATGAATTAAATATAGAATGTTGTTCATATAATTCTTTATTATCTCAATCAGAAAAGATCGAAATAAAAGAAAATTTATTAAAAAATAAATATAAGATATTATTTATAACACCTGAATCATTACAATCAGTAAGTTATTTATTTGAAGAAATAAATGAAACATATGGGATAAGTGTTTTAGCGATTGATGAAGCACATTGTTTAAGTTCTTATGGATTTGATTTTAGACCAAAATATAGAGAGATAAATCAAATAAAAAAATTTCTAAAAGATGTGCCAATTTTAGCATTAACAGCAACAGCAACAAAAGAGGTTATTAAAGATATAAATAAAATAATGATAATGCAAAATACAAAAATAATTGTAGGAAGTTTTGATAGAAAAAATCTAAATATAAACGTTCAAATGGTTAATTCAAATTATATAGACCAAATTAAAAATGTTATTGAAACACCAGCAATTATTTATTGTATAACAAGAAAAGATACCGAATTATTAGCTTCAAAATTAGATAATGCGATAGCTTATCATGCCCAAATAGAAAATAAAGAACAAAAACAAAAAGATTTTATGGACGATCGTTATAAAATTATTGTTGCAACGGTAGCTTTTGGTATGGGTATTAATAAATCAAATATACGTAGTGTTATACATTATGGCTGTCCACAAAATATCGAAGGTTATTATCAAGAGATTGGAAGAGCTGGAAGAGATCAAAAAAGTGCTAAATGTTATCTATTTTATAGATCAAATGATTTTATAATTCAAAAAAAATTATTAAATAATATTTCAAATAATAGTTATCGAGTGTTAAAAATGAATTTATTAAGTGTTATGTATAGATATATTAATACTTATAGTTGTAGAAGAAAAATTATATTAAATTATTTTGGTGAAGAACAAGAAGAATCAAACTGTCAAAATTGTGATAATTGTTTAAGAGATAAACAACAAAATCAAACTATTGATAAAAATATAGAAAAAAAACTAAAAATTATATTAAAACAAATTTATGAAACACAATTAAATGGTTATAATTATGGTAAAACCACATTAACATTAATTTTAAAAGGATCTGGAAGTAAAAAAATAACAAACCAAATGAAAAAATTAAAATTATATGGATCATTAAAATCTGATAAACCGGAACTTATTAAAGATATTATTAATAAAGGGATTGAATATAGATTTATTAAAAACAAAGAAATTGATGAAAATATTAATGTTTTAGAATTAACCAATGACGGAATTTTGTTTATTACTTAATTAATATGTAATAATAATATCATAATCAAATAAATTAGTTATTTTATCAAATAATAATATAATTATTTGTCTATTATGTAATTTATATATTATTTTAGAATATAAAATAGAGTTGCCTTTTAATTCTGTCATAATATATTTATTTTTAGGAGGTTCATAAATAAATGTTTTATTTTGATCTCGATTATAAATTAATAATGAATGTTTATTAGGTTTTAATAATTCTAATATTACTAATGATTTTGTTAAAGAAACTAATTTAATATTTTCATATTGATTAATATTTTTTAGTTTGACATTAATATTTTTATAAAAAATAATATTTTTATCAATCGTATAGTTAATATTAATAATTATATAATTTGTATAAAATAATAATTGAGCATTTAGAGTTTTATTTTTATAATTATTTTTTATATTTGTAATATTTAAATTTGTTAAAATAAATTTAAAATCATTATATTCATTAATTAAAGTATCATTATTAAAATCTAAATCAACATCAATATAATTAAATGCTGGTTTAAAACATTTGATACCCATTTAATTTATTAATAATATAAACTTTTATATTATTAATAAAAAATTGATTTAATATTTGTTTTACAAATATCTATTCATAAATATTAAATAATAAACTTAAAAAATGGATTCTATTAAAACGACTATTTTTGAACCTGAATTTAGAGGAACTATTGATAATTTAAAAGAATTTAAAGAAAAATTAAAAAAATTTAATAAAAGAGGAGACCGAAAAAACTTAAGTTATAAAAGAAAAGATTTAATTAAATTAGATAGTAGAACAACATTAAAAAAATTAATAAATTCTTTAAAAGAAAATAATAAAAATTATCCGGTTATTAGTTATGGTAATGTTTATTATACTTTAACTATTAGAAATAAAAGAGATGTTTTAAATGCAATAAATAATAATGTATATAATCAAGATTTGGACGGATCAGATATGGACTTTATAAACGAAATAGAAGATGCTAATTATGAAAATGTTAATATATTATGGATGAAAAAACCAATTAAAAAAAGAAAAAATGAAGGTGAGTTTTTCAAATATTTACATATATTAAAAGATATGGATTTTTCAAGATATGGAATTTTTGATAAATTAGATAAAAATAATTATAATGATAACTGTTTAATTAATGCTTTAAAATTAGATGGAACACTTAACGATAATGAAATTAATGAAGTACGTCGTTTATGTGTTAATGGAATGATTCCAGTAAGTGGATTAAAAAAAATATCATCAATTATTAATATTACTTTTGAAATAAATAATTTAAAAAATTATAATGTTAAAAAAAATAGAATAATAAAAATTGGAGAAAGTGAAAGAGTAATTAAATTAGGTTTAATAGATGATCATTATTTCCTTAATGATTATGAAACAAATATAACATCTTACGCCTTAAAAAATTATGAATCTGTAAAAGATGTTAAAGATTATAATAAAATAATAAAAATTAAAAAAAAATATTATGAAAAAGATGAAAAAAGATTTATTTCAAGTGTTTCATTATTTAAATTATTATTAGAAAATAAAGAAAAATTATTAAAAGAAATTGAATTATGTGATGAAATATTTTCAACTAATTTATATGAAAGATTTGATAAAAACGATAATTTAAATTTTAATGAAAATAATTATAGATTAATTGAATATAAAGATAAAGAAACAGTTAATGAAAAATATGATGATATTTATTATTTTGATTTTGAAACAACAACAGATGGAAAAATACATAGACCTTATCTTGTTTGTTGGAAATCACAAAATGAAAAAGTTAAATCAAGTATGTTTGAAAGTTGTGGTTTAGATTTTTTAAAAGATATTAAAAGAAAAAATAAAAATAAAAAAGTTTTATGTTTAGCTCATAATTTAGGTTATGATATTAAATTTTTATTACCTTATTTAACTGTTATTTCAATTGTTAATAAATCTTCTTCTAATATACCTTTTGTTAGTGCTCTTTTCAGTGGTGTTAAAATTGATTTTAAAGATAGTCTAGCAATGATACCTATGCCTTTAAAAAAATTTAATGAAGTTTTTGATATTGAATTAACTAAAGAAGTAATGCCATATGGTGTTTATAATAATGAGAATATTTATAAAAGATATATAAAAATAAAAGAAGCATTAAAAGTGTTAGATAAAGAAGACCATAAACAATTTTTAAATAATATAGAAAAATGGGGATGTGTTAAAAAAGATGATAATAAATTATTTAATCATTATAAATATTCTTTAAAATATTGTGAAATAGATGTTGAGGTTTTACAAAAAGGATATGAGAAATTTAAAATTTGGTTGTTTGAAATTACTAAAATGAATATAAATAATTACATAACTATTGCTTCTATTTCTGATGCATACATTAAAAAAAATGGTTGTTATAATGAATGTTATGAATTTTCTGGTATGATTCAAAGTTTTATAATGCGTTGTATTTGTGGTGGTCGAACTATGACAAAATTAAATAAAATGTATCATACAAAAGAAAGATTAAATGATTTCGATGCAGTTAGCCTTTATCCTAGTGCTATGGTAAGAATGAAAGGATTTTTAAAAGGAACACCAAAAATTATTAAAGAAAATTCATTATATGAAGATATAAAAAATTATGATGGATATTTTATAAAAATAAATATTACTAAAATAAATAAAAAGAGAAATTTCCCATTAATGAACAGAAAAAATAAAAAAGGTGTTAGAGTATTCGATAATGAATTAATTGGTGTTCATTATGTTGATAAAATAACATTAGAAGATTATGTAAAATATCAAAATATAGAATTTGATATTATTAAAGGTTATTATTTTAACGAAGGATTTAATAATAATATTATTAAAACTATTTCTTATTTATTTGAAGAAAGACAAAAAAAGAAAAAAGAAGAAAACCCTATAGAAAACGTTTATAAATTAATGATGAATTCTTGTTATGGTAAAAGTATTATTAAACCTCATTCAAGTGAAACAGTGGTAAAAAAAGCTGTAGATTTTAAAAGTTATATGGATAATAACTATAATAGAATTAAATATTATGTGCCAATTTATAAAAAAAATGAAATTGTTAAATATGTTTTTAAATGTATTAAACCTATTAACGACCATTTTAATAGTTGTCATATAGGTTGTGAAATATTAGCTATGAGTAAAAGAATAATGAATGAAGTAATGAATTTAGCTGAAGATTTAGATATTAATATTTATTACCAAGATACTGATTCTATGCATATTGAAAATGATAAAATTAAATTATTATCTAATGAATTTAAAAATAAATATAATAGGGAATTAATAGGAAAAAATATGGGACAGTTTCATTCTGATTTTGAATTTAAAAGTGATACAGAACCCGTTGCTGTTGAAAGTTATTTTTTAGGTAAAAAATGTTATATTGATAAAATTGAATTATGTAATAATGGAAAAATAAACTATGATTACCATATAAGAATGAAAGGGATAAGTTCAAGTTGTATTAATTATATGTCAAAAACAGAATATGAAAATAACCCTATGAATATTTACGAGAAATTATATAATGGTGAAACTATAGAATTCAATTTATTAGCTGACCCAAAAAGTTTTTCTTTTAAAAGTGATAGAGACTTTACAATAAAAACATTAACAGAGTTTAAAAGAAAAATAAAATTTAGTTAAAAATTTAAAAGATAAAAAATTAATTCTTAAAGTAGAAATAATTTTTTTAATATAAAAAATATTTAAGTATTTTTTTTTTAATTTTTAAAAAATTATTTCTAATTTAAGATTTAATTTTTTTAATTTTTTTTTAATTTTTTAATATAAAAAATATTTCTAATTTAAGATTTAATTTTTTAATATAAAAAATATTTCTAATTTAAGATTTATTGATCATATTATTAATCGAACAGAACATAATGAAGAATATTATTATAAAGGATTAATTGATACATATTTTAAACGTTCGAGATGTTTTAAAGAAGATAAACTTGAATTAATTGAATGTTTAAAACAAAATAAAGATTCAACAGAAATTAAAGAACGAATAATTAATAAAGTAAATCTAATTAATTCATATTATAATACAAAAGGAAAACCAAAAAATTATGATTCTATTATAAATGGTAATTTAGAAAAATTATTATCTGATGCTGATCATTCAGCTCAACCTTATTCAGTTAATAATACAATAACAATCACAAAAGAATGTAAAACAAATATTTTAAATATTTTAAATGGTGTTTATAATAAACATAATAAAATACAAAAAAAAGAATGTCAAGAAAAACAAATAATTGATAAAAATAAAGAAATTGAAGATAATTATTTAATTGGATATCAAAACAAAACACAAGCTATAAATTATCTAAAAGATTTAAAAACTAACTCATTCGAAACAATTGCTAAAGAATTAGAATTAACAAATCAAGAATTAGAATTATTTGATAGTGATTTAGAAAACATAAGAGAAAAAATTAAATTCTCAATTCTAAATTTTAATAAAGTAAATTAATATAAATTTTTAATTATTATAAATATAATAATTTAAAATATAAAGTTAATTTATAAATGAATGTTAATTATACTCAATTAGGTGATACAATTAATAATGTTTTAATAAATGCTCAATATAATACTAATTTTAATATTGAATTAAATAATAATGGAGATACTATTGTTATTGGTGTTGAAAAATTTAATAATTATAATGGTTTATCAGGAGGTTTTATTGTTTTTAATTTAGTTAATTCGCGATGGATTAAAAAAGGAAATGCTCAAATGTTTAATACTAATAATAAAGGAACAAATAATCAAATAAGGATAAATAACGATGGCGATCGAGTATTATTTTATAATCCAGAAAGTAAAATTTTAAAAATATTCGATTATGATCAATCTAATCAAGATTGGATAAAAATATATGAAAAAACTTTATTAACAGATGGACAGATAACATTATCAGATGATTTTAATATCTTATATATTACACAAGAAACAAATAAAATATTAGTAATTGATTATCAAGTAAATCAAATTGAAACTATTTTAACTCCACATGATATTAATCTAAATTGTAATTTGGATTATAATAATGGTGTAATTGTTTCAACAAATATAAATGTTATTTTATATGATCAAAACAATCAAATAAAACAAATAATAACTAATCCTGAATTAAATTTAAGTGATACTTTTGGAGATCAAATTTCATCAAGTGATAAATTATTATTAATAAGTTCAATAAAAGCAAATTTACCTATAAATAATTCAGGTGTTATATACATATATGAAAAAAATAATAATGAATGGATCTATAAAGATATATTAGAACCTGGAATAAACGTACAATATCAAAAAGAAGATTCTAATTTTGGTCGTTTAATGAAAATAAATAAAGAATCAAATACAATTTTAACATGTTTTAAAAATTATACAATTCTTTTTAGTTATGATACAAAAACTAATAAATGGCAAATAAATAGTTTAATAACAAATAAAATAAAGCCATATTCGATAACTTTATCAAAAAATTTAAATACGATAAGTCAATATATTGATTCAAATAAAGTTAAAATATATTCATATTCCACTAAAAAATTAAGTCCTATAAAATCATCATTAGATTATTTAATACAAAATAATTACAAGATTGAATATAATAAAAGTAAAAATATGAATTTAGATATTGATTATAATTATCAAATATCTAAATTAACAGATCAAGGGGATTTCAATATTCGATTAGAAATAATCGATAATGTATTATATATAATACGTTATGACCGTTTATATTGTGAATGGAATATTGTAGAAAAATTTAAAACAGAATTTAAAGGAACAGATATAAAAAATTATGCTATAAGAATAACTACAAATAGTGAATATATTTTAGTAATTGATAAAAATAATTTAAGTATCGTATATAAATATGATTTTAAATTAAGAAAAACTAAATTAGTTAATAGATTACATAATCGAACATATTTTGAAAGTGATATTAATAATGATTTAATAACCTTAGGAACACCCGGAGGTATTATTACATACAAAATAAAAAATCAAAAATGTACAAAAATAACAGGTATTGATATAGAAGATGTTAATCAAATAAAATATTTAGAATTAAGAAATATTAATTTATTAATAGTTACCAGATCAAAAACAAGAATTTATAAATATTCAGCAAGATATGATAAATGGAATTTAACACTTAATAAAGGAAATCAAAATAATAATAATATTTTTGGTTCTTTATCAGAAAATGGATTATTTTATTCAACAAGTGAAACTAAAATCTTATTAGGTGAATCTCATTTAAAAACATACGAATATAAAAATAAAATTTGGCATGAAACAAATAGAAAATTTAAATATAATTATAAACAAAATACAAAATGGGAAATAATTAAAACATATAATAATTTTGATATAATTATTATATTTGATAAAGATTATTATAATTATAAAACTAATTCAAAAGGCACGATACTGTTTTTTATTTATGATCCAGTTAAAAATATGTATCAATTAATTAATCAATATATGATCAATTCACAACGTATTTTATCAAATATTAATGTAAGTAAATCTTTAAAAAATATATCAATATTATCACCGGATGGAACTCAAATATTAGTAAATTGTGGTTCAATACACGAAAAAGAACCAGAGCCAATAGTTTTATCAAAAAATACATTATTTGTAAATTATTCAACCAATAAAATTAAAAATACAGATTATAATCGAATTATTCAATAATTAATAATAAATAATTAATAATAAATTATTGATATTATTCAAAAAATTAATAATTTTAATTTATAAATTAAAATTATTAAAATGGAATTATATACAGATCGAAATCCAGAATCAACAATAAAAAATACAGGATATAAGAATAAAGAGATTGCATTAAAAACGATCGAATTAATAAAATCACGATCAATATTATATCAAAAAACAGTTATTATTACAATGCGTTATCGTGCGTATTATCATCGCTCAAAAACTCCAGATATGAATAAAGCGATAAAAGTATTTGATCACTGGTTAAAAAAGAATAAAAATAAAACAATAAAATATCCTTATAAAAAGTTAAAAGATATTAAATTTGATAAAACAATAAAGATACCAAAAAAGGTATTATCATTTTATAATGAATATAAAAAAACAAAGGGAAATTCTTATAAATTAGCGTTTCGTATATTAAAATCAAATAAATATGATTATGATATTTTAAGAGAAAAATTAATAGATCATTATTTAAAATTATCTAATAGTTCGCGTAATAAAAAAATTTTAGAATTGTTAGCATATGATAAAATAATTAAATAGACTCATTAGTATAAATTGTTTGCCAGTCAATATTTTCTAATTGATCGTGGTCTAATACATTAGGTAATTGTGGTCTATCTTTTAATAAAATGTTATGTTGAAGTCTTTTATTAAATATTAGTAAGTATTTAATTTGACCTAATAAACGGAATATAAAAGTTAAGATAGTATAAAATGGGAAATATAATAATATTAATATATCATCTTTTAATGTTGTTTGAAAAGATGCGTATTTGATTTTACATTTAGTTAAAAATAATATTAATAAAGATTTAATAACTAACATACCAATAATAATTAATAAAAATTGTAATTTATTATCTTCATATAAAATTATAAACGTTATTGTAATTATTCTTGTAAAGTCTTGAAATATAGTCCATAAATAGAAGAAAGCATTAATTTTAATAGGTAATGAAATATTACAAGAAAATATAAGATACAATTGATGTGGAATAAATTTTAATATAACATAATCCCACGAATTAACTCTTTGACTATATAATATTGATAAATTATTTGGTGTTTCAGTAGGGATTACATAATTTTTAGGAATTGTTTTCATACAATAACCTTTAAAATAAGCAATAAGTCCCATCATATAATCTTCTCCATCAAAAATTCCATCATGATCGTCCATAATTATTTTAAGAACTGATGTTTTATATAATGATGCAGCGCCATGATGTGAAATAGTAGTAGAAGTTTTAGATAAACGTGATTGTAAATATTTATTAAATCCAGCAAATCTATATTCAATATCTTGTGAAAATATTAATAATTTATTTAAATAAGGTTCGTTATATTCTGGTTTTTCAGCAGATATCATATAAGCAAAAATATCAACATTATCTATCATTGACATTTGTAAATTTTCACCAATTAATACATCCGCATCAATTAGCATCGTATATGTATAATTTTTTAATAAATTTTTAGAAGCATAGTATATAGCATATGATTTACTTGGAACAGGAACATAACAATAATTAATTTTATTTCTTCTACAGAATATTTCAATTTCTCTTTGTGGTTTATCTGTTCGACCATTATGAATTAAATAAATATCTTTATAATTAAAATTTGTTTTCGAAGCTTCAATAACTTTTGATAATGTTTTTAATTTTGATACTAATTCAGCTCCACCAAAAGGTATTAATAAACAAGTATTTGTTTCTTTAATTGAAACTAAATTTAAATCAAAAGCATCTTTACAAATAACTTTATTACGTGGTAATATAGAAATAATAGATAGTAAAATTTCTAAAGATAAAATGATTGTAAATATAATTTCAACACCATGTATATTCCGATTTTTAATAAAATCATGTAAATAATATAAACACCAACTAAAAAATCCAATATAAAAAATACTAAAACAATAATGTGTGATTAAACATATTCGATAATATTTAGTTTTATTTAATTCATATTTTATTAATTGATTTTTATAATATTGTAATTTTTCTCTATAATTTTTAATACTATTATTCATAAAAAATATAAATAAGTTTTTATAATATAAATTCTTAAACATTAATATTACAAAAAAAAATATCACAAAAAGTGTCGCATTTGACAATAAAAAGGTTTTTAACATAGTATTTTAATAATAAATAAGTATATTTACTATTAAATTTTTAAATTTCATATTTTTTTTATAAAACAAAAAATTCATATTTTTTTTATAAAACAAAAATTTATACTTTTAATCAATCATTAACTAAAACTGGAATTCACCAAAAAAGTATGTTAAATAACTGTTAATATTTTGATCAATATTATCTATATATTCACAAGTAAAATCTTTTGTAGATCAATATATTTTACTTTATTATTTTTATCTTCAATAATCATTGAAATAGAACTTTGTGACTTTATTGTTTCTTTATTTAGATAACAAGTACCATAATTCCAACCCATATCATAATCATAATAAAATGATACTTCGACTTTTAAATTATAATATATTTTTAATTTATTATCTTCTAATGATAATTCAATACCCGCCCAATAAATTTGTCATTGATCTTCAGGATCTGCTGGTTTAATATAATCATCGCAATTGAAAATTAAATTTTCAATTACACATGATTCAGGTAAAAATGTATTAATAAAACAAAAATCTAAAAAATAATTGATCATATAGTTTTCATTTGATAAAATTTCTAAATCACGAATCGTATAATTATATAATGCATAATCTAATTTTTTTCATCGGAACATTCTAAATCTTTGTCTTTGAGAATAATTATATTCTTTACATTATCTTTTAGTAAAGAATATATATTATAATTAATTTTATAATATTCTTTTGTTTCAAATAAAGTGTTTAATCGTTGTATATTTATAATTTCTATATCATCATTCATATAAATATAATTTTTATTATCTTTTTTACGATAATAATATTCATTCATTATTTTATTATTTAAAAAATTAATTAATCAATTTATTAAAATAATATTAGGTTCGCCAAATATTGTTTTAATATAATTTTTATCAAAAATATTATTATTTTTATTTTTTAATAAGATAATATTAGTAGAAGTATATGAAATATTTTTATTAGTTAAAAAGTCATAATATACAAAATTATTTTTACAATATAAATAATCTAAAACTAAATTAGAATTTAATCTTAAAATATCAATATCATAATCATCTTTATAATTAGTATTTTGTTTTGTTTTACAAATTTTATTTAATTCTATACGATCTTTAATTTTGAAAGCTGGAATAATAAATAAAAATGTTCCTTGGTGTTTTTTATCTGTTATAAAAGAAAAGAAATCATTCATAAATTTAACATTAAAGGGTGGATTAAAAACAACAAAACCTTTTTGAATACGAATATTAAATATATTAGCAATACAACCGAAATGTTTTTCTAAATCCGGAAATAAGCCACAATAATATTTTAGATTAGAATTATAAAAACTAGAAAATCCTTCTAATTTAGCATTATAATATTTATTTAATTTTTTATAATGATCTTTATGTATTGACCCACTTAATCCATTTAATAATTCTAATAAATTATATCTATTCAAAATACAAAAAATATAATCATTTAAATTATCATTCAATAGAAATCTATTTTTAATTCTATAATAATTTTCAATTGTTAAAAAATATTTAGTAGTTTTATAAACAAAATACATACGATTATTTTTTTTATAAGTGGTTATATTAATTACTTTATTTTTATCTTTTTCATAATTAATTTTAGATAAAAAATCTTTATAAAGTTCATCTGGTAATAAAGAATCTAATTTATTTAATTTTTTATAATAATTAATAAGATTCATTATAGCTTTTGAACGTTTTGGTTGTTTTAATAAATATTTATGAAGAAAATTAACTTTTAATATATCTAAATAAGGAACAAATTCAAAATCATCAAAACTATATCGAATATGTAAATCATTTTCTATTAATTCTTTATCAATTTTCATTGTAATATATTGATAAATTATAATAAAAAATTGAAAAAATATTAATAATATTATTAATGAAAAAGATTAATAATATAATAATAAAATAATAAAAATGACAATAAATACTACATGTACAAAACTTTCAAATAACGAAAAAACTCAACCACTTCAAAAAGTATTTGAAAATAATAATTCTTGTGAGTATATAATTAATAAAATTAGAGATAATTCTCAATATTTAAATGACATAGTAAATGGACGAACAGTATTGATGTATTTATTTGAATTTTATTTAGAGAATAAAAATTACAATAATAAAATTTTAGAAGAAATGTTAAAATATGATTGTTATTTAGAAGCTACAAATGATGGTCAAAATATATTAAATTTAGCATTAATTAAATATAGTTTTTCAAAACATTATAATCAAGAACTTATGAATAAATTAGTTGATCGATGTATGATAAATAAAGATGTATTTAAATTATCTAAAAATCTAAAAAATGATATTTTTAAAACATATATTAACTCACCAAACTATTCAAGAACTATAATGTTAAAATTAATACATTCAATTGATTATATTAAAAAAAATAAAGTATTAGACTTTATTGTAAGTGATAAATTTGATTTTGATATATTATTTTTATTAATGGAAAAAGATAAAAATTTTTATCATAAATATGGAATTGAAATTTTAACAAATGTAATCGAATATAATTATACAAATCCAGATTTTAATAAAACTAAATTAATTACATTATTATATAAAACTAAATGTTGGTATTCTTTACCATTACAATGGTTTAATAAATCAGTTTGGAAAGTTGCTCTAATTAGAAATGATAATATATTTGAATATGATAAAGATATTCAAATGAACTATTTAAATTATAAAAATGTTAATAAATTAATTAAAGTAATTAATAACTAAATTTATTTATTAAACTAATTAATATTTTTCATATAATTTATAATTATTTTTTATAATTATATCTTATATGAAAAATATTAATTATAAAATTAAGAAATATTCTTATAAATTAAATAATGCCAAAACATTAGAAAAAGCTTTAATTTATCAAGATAAATTAAAATATTATTCATTATGTAAATAATTAAATTATACGAATAATAAAACAATTAAAAATTTGACCGTATTATTTGAACGTCTAAAAACACAAACTTTATAATCTGTATAATTAGTAATATTATTAAATTTTACAAAATTAAAATTTTTAGGAACTTTTAGAACAATTAATTTAGCTGTTGATTTAATTAAATTAATTACTTCACCTATTGATTTATCACCTAAATATAAATCAACTAATTCTTTTTTTTTATAATCTACTCCCCCCCAAGGAGCATCTATAAATATAACATCTTGTTTTAAATTTTTATAAGCTTTTAAATAATCTTCACATATTACATTTATATTTGATAACTTATAAGCTTTTATATTATGAGTTATTATATCACAATGTACATTTTCTATTTCAATAGCATTAACTGTTTTAAATTTTTTAGCAAAACTAATAGTATTACCACCAACATTAGCGGTAGCATCAGTAATAACTATATCTTTTCCGTATTCATTTATAATTAAATCAGTTATTTTATCTGCAGATTTATAATCAGAAATAGAATATAAACCAACATCGGATATTTTTAAATCTTTATACGAAACTCCGCGATCTTTTGGGAAAAAATGATTAAAAAAACTTTCAGTAAGTAAAACCTCATTGGGCATTTATAATAATATAATATTATAATAAAATAAATAAATTAACTGTTATATAATAACCTAAATTATAATCTATAAAGTGTTTTCTTGTTTTCAATTTATAGTTTGTTAAGTCTTTTGTTCTTGACCAAAATTGTTTATGTTTACAATTTATAATTACAATATTTTTACATTTGGAGTTATTTATACATTTTATCAAATTTAAATTTAAATTTGATAAATTTATAAGAATATTTTCGGTGGTAAAATTTATATTTGTTCGATTATAATCAATTAAATATGTTTGTAAAGGTTTATTATAAACTTTATAATTATATTTACATACATCAATAATACTTTGTTGATTACTATAAAATATACATTTTGAAGAATTATTAAATAAATTATATTGATATGACTCTCCGCCAATTGTAGTATAATTATTTAAATTTAAATCTAATACATATTGTTTTATTTCTTTTGATAATTTATAATTATTTTGTTCAAAACATTCTAATTTTGTAAAAATTATATTATCTTTTATAAATACTTTTGGTATCATATTTAAATCAACTCGAATACGATTTTTATAATCGTATGTATTTACTTTATCGATTATACCATTATATTTAATAATCGGGACAAAAATATGTCGATTATTTGATGTTAATTTACCCTTTAACATTTTTTATTTTTAATTAATATTTTTAATTCTATTTAATCATTTTATTGTTCAATTTTTTGATCAATTATTTAAATAATTGATAATATTTTATTACTTTACCTCCTTTATATCCAGTAGTTATTGGTGGTTGTATTTGACTATTATGATCAGGAGTTATTGGTGTTCGAATTAATGCAGGTTGTTGAGGTTGTTGAGGTTGTAGAATTTGATTCGGTCGTCTATATGGATTTATACCCGCGTGTAAAATTTTAGTTAAATCATCATTATAAACTTTATCTAATTGTTCAAAAGCATCATTTGTAGCTTTTTGTTGTAAATCTTTTTGTAAATCAAAAAACTTTTTATAATTTGGAGAAACAGATAAAATATTATTATTTTGACTGCTAATATATGAAATATTATCATCGATAATAACAAAAGATGGTATAAATGATTTATTATAATAAATCGAAAGTAAATAATAATCATAATTAATAAAAAAGATATCCCCTTGTCGCGAAGCTCCATAAATATTTTTAAGTTTATATGGAATATCATTTTTATTAATATCCCATATAACATTATTTTTAGTAATATTTTTATTATCGGACATATATTTTAATGTTATTAGATGTTGTTTAAAAATATTAAACGTAAATTTTGTTTTATTATTTTGTAAAGTATAATAAAATGTAGGTTTAAAAATTCCATTATTAACAATCATCTCTTTAAAACCATCTAATTTAGTTTTATAATTAAGACTATAATCACCAGATGGTAAACTATCTACTAATCCTAATAAAATAATTTTATTAACTTGTTTTAATAATTGTTCATCTTTAAAAGTATTACAAAAACTATTAATATAATTATTTTCGATCGCAATATTAATATTTTCTTCAGTATCATCAAAAAATAAAATTTGAGATTTATCACATGTTTCTTTTAAACAAATTTTATCTAAAACTTGTAATTTAAGATTAGTCCATTGAAGTGTATTGAGAGAATTCATTTGTTCTATATTTTCAGCACCATAAATATCTGTAAAAAAATGATCTAATTGATAATATTTTAAATATTCCTTAACTTTAGCTTCTAAACCCCTTGTATTAATATAAAGAATATTATTTTGTTTTAATAATTCCAATTGTTGTCTAATTTTTTCAATATCACTAAAATAATTTTGAGAAATATTTGGGATACCATTCGTATGAATATTAGTTAATGTTAAATCGAAATCAAAAACAATAATTTTTATATTCATTTATATTTATAATTAATTAATATATTATTTTTATTATTATTAAATAGTAAAAATAAATTTCATTTTTTTTAAAATAAATAATTATTTTTTTAAAATAAATGATTATTTTTTAAAATAAATAATCATTTATTTTATTTTATTAAAATAAATAAATAGTGATTTCATTATCTTCGATCATAATAGTTTCTTGATTTAAAATTGTTTGACTGTCTTCAAATGGAACTAAATGAGAACCACATAAATTATATAATTGTTCATTATTTTTTGTAATTGTATCTTTAACAAAAGTATTTGTTGTATAGTATGAAACATTAATAATATCATAAGTATGTAACTTATGTTTTTTTCTAAGTTGTTGAATATAAAAGTTAATCATATTTGTATAAAATGTTTCAATAAGATGTTGTTCGATAGTTAAATCAAAGATCATAATATTATTTAATTGATCAAGTTTAATAATTGTATTATCAATATCTGTTGATTTTAATTTTTTAGTAGTTTCAATATGTGTATTATTTAAGATAAATTTATTAATACCATCAACAATTTCCAAAGTATTAGTATCAATAAAATGTTTAAGTTCATCTTGTTTAATAGTTTCTAAATATTTTTTAATTTTTTTAGCATCTTGTCTAAATTCAGTGCCAATATTACGATGATTAATAATTACATCATATTCGAATAAATCGAGTGTTTCTTGTAGATCAATATATACTGTTTCGATATTATTAATTTCACTAATATATTTAATAATAGATTCTTTATAAACATCTTGAATATCTTCTTTTAAATATAGACTTGCTTTTTTAAGAGGGAATTTTGTAAATGTTTGTAATGTTTTACAATCCGCTCTAACTGATCTAATAGTTGTAAAAGAAGTTTTAATAATATCCATCGAACGTAAAATTTCAGGATCTAACCAAATATTTTCAGTATCGAAATATGTTTGTTCGCATAATTCTTTATTTGTTAATTGTTTATAAATGTACGCACTTGTAAATGGTGCGAATGGATAGAAAATAATAGAGAATCGAACAATAGTTGTATATAGAACATTTAATGAAGTATATTGTTCATCTTTATCTAATTTACCTTTCATACGATCACGGTTAAGTTTAATATATAAGTTTGCAAGTTCTTCAATAAAATTCAATGTTTCATTACATGCTTTTGTAATTTTAAAATCATTCATTAATGTTTTAACTTGATCAATTAACAAATATGTACGATTAATAATATATTTATCCATAAAATTATCAGAATTAATATTTTCATCAATAACAAATTTAGTTGATGTAGTTAATTCATAATGATTTCTATATTCATTTAAGAAAGATACACAATGAATTAATTGATTTAATTTTTTAGAATTTAAACTAAGATTCTTTTCATTAAACTTTAATGATTCTCCATAAGTCGCAGGAGAAGAGATTAAATACAATCTTAAAGTATCAGAACCGTATTGATCGATCATAATATTAGGTTCGGGATAATTTTTAAGTCTTTTACTCATTTTTAAACCATCTTCGGCTAAAATCAAACCAGAACAAATAACATTTTTATAAGCGGGTTTATTAAATAGAGCGACTGATAAAACCATCATAGTATAAAACCAACCTCTTGTTTGATCAATACCTTCACAAATAAAATCAGTAATAAATTCTCTATTATCAAAATAATTAGTATTTTCAAAAGGATAATGTAATTTAGCATAAGGTGCAGAACCACTTTCAAACCAACAATCAAGAACTTCACCGCAATGAGATAAAACATTACCTGTTTTAGAAATAATTTTAACATCTTGAACATTATCTAAATGAATATCTTCAAATTTCATTTTTGTTAGTTCTTCTAATTCACTAATAGAACCAATTGTAATAGTTTCTTCGTAATCATCAGAACACCAAACTGGAACAGGAGTACCAAAAAATCTATTTCTCGAAACACCCCAATCACGAGCATCACGCAACCAATTACCAAATCTATTTGATCCAACACTTTCAGGAACCCAATTAACTTTTTTATTAGCTTCAATAAGTTGATCTTTAATAGATCGAACATTAATAAAGAAGCTTGAAACAGCTTTATAAATTAGTGGTGTATCAGTTCTCCAACAATAAGGATAAGAATGTTCAATAGTTTCTTGTTTTACAATAATATTTTTTTCTTTTAAATCTTGAATAATAAGATCATTAGCATCATGAACAACAATATTTTTATATTGATCAATATGTTCTTCAAATCGTCCCATTGAATCAACAGGACAAACAAGACCAATATCACGAGTATCAATAATTGAATGAACATTAACACATGTTTCAAAATCATCTTGACCAAAAGCAGGTGCGGTATGAACAATACCAGTACCACTTTCAGTATTAACAAAATCCGCATCTAATACACAAAAACAACCTTGTTTACGAAAATCTTCGAAATAATAAAAAGGAGGAATATATTGAGTATTAAGATAGTGTTCGCCCATTTTAGTATCAATAATTTGAAAACCCTTTAGTTTTTTACCAAATAGAATTTTTAAACATTCTTTTGCAATAATCCAAATTTCATCAGAATCATTAGGTTTAATTTCACAATATTCGATCTTACTATTAATTGATAATGCAAGATTTGAAGTTAAAGTCCATGGTGTTGTAGTCCAGGCAATAAAACTTTTATTTTTTTCAAATACAAATGGAAATTTAACATAAGCACTTCGATCTTCTTTAATCTTATATGATTGAGAAGCTTCAAAATTAGATAAAGGTGTTTGACATGCGATAGAATAAGGCATAATTCGATAACCTCGATAAACAAGATCTTTTTTGGTTAATTCATTAAAAACCCACCAAACACTTTCGATATAGTTTTTATCCATAGTTCGATAACCTTTTGAAAAATTAGTATGTCTTCCAATTTTTTCATAAATTGGTTTCCAACTATCACTAAATTTCATAATAGTCTTTTTACATTCTCGAACATAATTATCCAAACCAAATTCTCGAATATCATCACTTGTTTTTAAATCTAAAGCTTCATTTACTTTTAATTCAATAGGCAATCCATGGCAATCAAATCCTGGAGTATCTTCAAAAGTTGTTTGATTCATTTGAAAATATCGACGCATAGTATCTTTAATATCACTTACCAAAATATGTCCATAATGTAAAGTATCCGAACTTACAAAAGGAGGTCCATCGATAAAATTAATTTCTTTTTCATATTGTTTATTGATATTTTTATCTGTCGAAACAGAAGCAATTTGACGCAATTCGATAGTAGTATAATCCATTTTTAACCGATAAATATGCTTAAATATTTAAGTTAAAACAACAACAAAATGTTAATTAAAATTTAGTTTTATTAGACTAAATAACAGTTTATTATTCAATTTTTTTAATAAAAAATTGAATAATAAAAAAATTTAATCAAATTATTATAATAATTCGATTAAAAATATAAAATTAATTAAAAATGGGTTGTCAAATTTCTCATATTACCTATCCTAATAAAAATGTTGATAATTTTATAGATGACACTTTAAAAAAAATCCCAGATGTATTTTTTAAAAGAACAACCACAAATTCTTATTCAATATCTATTTATTTAATGATGATGTATAATCTTAGTAAAATTGAAGAATTTGAAAATCTAAAAGTTCAACCACAAGCATTATTACCTTTTATTGATGCAAAATATAATAAGATTATATCTTATTATTTAAAATGATTATATTGATAAATTATAAATATAATTATATTTATAAATTATAAATATAATTATATTGATCACAAAACGATTTTAATTTATTAAGTGTATCATTTGATAAATTATTATATTGTTCTTTAGTAATTTTAGGTTTTTTTAAAATTTTATAAGTTTGTTCAATATAAAAATGTTTATTACACGTTTTATTTTTATGAACTGTGTGAATATCAATATTATTATTATTAAATTTATCTAAATCTTCTAAGTTTTCTATTTTAATAGTATAATCGGGATTATTTTTACTACATATTTGATTCCAATAAATATAAGTTAAAGTTGCTAATTCTAAATCATTTGATTCATAAGGTGTTAAATCTTGATTTAATATTTTTTTAATATGTTTTTTTCTAAATAAATAACTTTTATTATTTTCACTATATTTATTTTCTAAAATTAATGAAGGTATTGTATCAAATGGATTTCTTAATAAATGTATAACATTATCAAATTTATATTCATTTTTAGATTTTGTATTTCCCCATGGATATTTATCATTAACCGCCATCATCCACGAACAAACACCATCGTTAAAAATAGTTTCGTGTCCAATATTATAACCAATTTGTTTAAAATAATTAGTAATAGAAGATGAACCAGAACGTGGATTACTAATAATTAAAAATTTCATATTAATATAAAAAAATAAAAAAATTGATAAATAATAATATTAAATAAGTAATAATAAAAATAATAAATTTATATTAAATTAAATCTCGTAATTTATTAAATTAAATCTCGTAATTTAGTAAATAAATAATTTTAATCAAAAACAATAATGGCTTCTCAATATGAACATCGATTAACTAAAACAATTAAAGAACCTTCTTTTAATGAAAGAACAAAACAAAAAGGTTCAACATATAAGAAAAGTTTTCGTAGAGGATCACAGATTGATAATTATGAAGATATTAAATTAGAAATTGAAACTTTTTATTTAAAAAAAGCAGATAAGGTAGAAGATCATTGTCATAATAAAAAGAATTATACAAAAATTAAATTAGATCAATATGATCCAAAACACTCCAAAACAGTTTTTTATACAGAAAGTTATTTTTCAAATATTTATGAGAATTTACATATCAAAAAGAATATGTGGAAAATGATCAAATATTTAGAAAAAATGAGTGTTTCAAAAAAAATTATTCCTCTTTATTCTAAATATCTAATTAAAACAGAATATAGAATGCCAGTTACAGAAAACTTTATTTTACAAAACCCATATGATAAACAACAAACACCAAGATCTATTAACACAGTATCATTTTTTGCAACAACACGAATTAAAAAAACTTCGACTATTCAAAGCACACGAAAATGTAAAATCCCAAGTATTAACGAAGATGTTTTAGATTTTACAAAAGTTTCAAAAAAACAACATGAACGTAATAAAAAAAAGAATATCAAATACAATATTATGGATTAAATTTAATTTATATTAATTATTATAAAATAATTAATATAAATTATTTAGATATTCGATAAATATTAAACTAAACATAATTCTATAAAAATATTTTAATAAACATTTCTCTTTATAAAGTAATATAAATGCAAAACATAATAAATTTATTAAAGAATAAATATTACATTTATTAACTATTAAAAAAATATAATGATAAACAATAAAATAAGAAATCATAGATATATCTTTATACATATTTAAAATTAAAATATTATTCATTAAATTTATTTAATTAATTAAATTTATTTCAATTTTTACATTTATTTATAATTAAGAATACAACTAACTATTTTATAAACAACATATGTTACTATTATTATTAATAATATATATAAATAAAAAATATTTAGATTAAACCTTGTTTAATCATTTCTTGTTTAGTTTTTTCTAATAATAACTTTTGTTCATTCATCAATGGTTCTCTACATTTTTGTTCATAGTGTCTAATAAATTGTCTATCGGTAATCATATAATAAACTGTATAAACTTCATTTCCTAATATATCAACTACTTGATTGCATTTTTTACACAATAAATATCGTTCTTTTTTTTCTATGTGAAAATCACTATAAAGCATTTTTAATTAATTTAAATAAAATAATTAAAATAAAAATAAACAATTAATTAATCAATTTTTATTATTCAATTTATAATTGATTGTTCAATTTATAATTGATTGTTCAATTTATAATTGATTGTTCAATTTATAATTGATTGTTCAATTTATAATTGATTG
>Ga0307981_1001264_pt1 | contig 23162 bp, 23 predicted proteins | sample OrgLakmetagen987_FD_201849 | JGI IMG/M metagenome (GOLD analysis project Ga0307981, IMG submission 201849) | Saline water microbial communities from Organic Lake, Antarctica - #987 | ecosystem: Environmental > Aquatic > Non-marine Saline and Alkaline > Saline | place: Antarctica: Organic Lake... | reverse complement strand
AATGTCGTCTCTCGACCATCTTGAGCCCGACAAAGTGGAACGTCCGGTGCGATATCACCAGCGCGAAGCGCCCCCTGTCGCGCACGGTTGTACTTAACCCAAAAGGCAATCTCTGGGAAACGCAGACCAGCCTCACGCAGATCCTGCAAATGCAATTTTTTGGTTTGCATTGAACTCGCGAACAATGCTTCTCTGCAGCATGTCTATCACATCCATCCACTCCGAGTTGGCAGACCGCTCGGCCTTCTCGATGGCTTCTTGGATTTCCGACGAGACTCGGAGCTCAGCTTCACGGCGCAACATCATAACAAGGACAACATCGCTGGGCCTTTCTGACTCTCGTTGTCGATTGGTTTCCGCTAAGTTGTCGGTAGCCATGGAGCTTGATCATTCTTTCTTTGCTCGGAGCAATCGCTATTTCGCGAGTTCGGCGTCAAGAAGCTCCGAACGGAGTCTCTTGATGCGTTCCTCTCCAGCGTCTAAAGCGTCGTCATCATCCAGTGCATCTCTCTTTGCGGCCGCTGCCGTTGGCGTGACTTTCTCGTCGGCGTTGGACGATACGTAGCTAGCTATGGCAAGCTCCTTGAGACGAGAGATCTTGCTCCAACGACTCACTTTGGCTATGGTCTCTTGCCCGCTCGGAAGGATTACATTCAGCGAACGCATTTTCGTGTCATTTTCAGAGTAGGTAGTATAGTCTTGTTATGAAGAAGTAGCATGGTACATGCCGCCCGTCAAACGCAATCCAAGATGCAATGTAGCCTCGTTCGTGATTCTGTGCTCGGACAAGGTGCGATAATTTCCTAAGTGGTTGCCTGCCCAGATGAGCCGCTGCTGATCCGGCGGAATACCTTCCTTATCCTGAATTTTGGCCTTGAGGTTCTCAATCGTAACAGTTGGAGAGGCATTAATCGTAATCGTCTTCCCGGTTATAGTTCAGATAAAGATTTTCTTACTACGAGTAGAGTCCAAATGGCAACCAGACCAGGGCCAGGCAAGTCAAGTTCGTGCACCAAGCGACTATCATAATCATTGGTCTGAATGTAACTCTCGTCACTAGCATACGAGTGAAGACGAAGAAACATTTCCTTCTTGCGAATACCAAAGGCGCTCATAATCTGACCGGCAGGCGCCAACGTGTGAGTGTTCCTTTCGTAGCTCGAGTATTTTATCAGCCATGAATAATGAATACACAACGCATTTCCTTACCTCTGTCTTCAGATCCGTGACGGTTGGTAGCGCCGACGATAGCTGATGGACGCGTCTGCTTATTAGTCGCTTTCGATGTGGCGGGAAAGGCGAACCGAATATGCTTTCCATTCACAGTTACGTCAATTTAGGAAATGTCTGTCTTCGGGATCAGTTCAACAATCGAGTGTGCGTGATGCATATTCAACTCCAACAATTTCAAGTGGGACGTTCGAAGAAACGGGCTTAAATAGTGGGGCGATGGCATCACCTGCAAGAGCTTGAAGGTACCAGAAGGATGCTCGACGAGATTCACGGTGTCGCCGTCTTTGAGATAGCCACTTTTACGAGCATCTCTACGAGGTTGATCACCTTTGCAATTGGAATCTGGACCGCACTGACTGTCTCCTCCAACAAAGGTCCAGGATTCGACATTGCGTACTTTAGTGGCGATAAGCTCGCGCGACGCGATGGCGAGATTGTTCTCCCCAAAAGCAGAACGAGCCTCGGCAAGAAGATCTTCTACGCGCGTTTCTCTTGCCTTGAACGGGAACTCGATCGTCTTCTCAGACTCGGCAAGGGATATAGTAGGGGTACTCTGCATAGTAGTTCGATTGGTACTGGTAGGTGTGTTCTTGATTTGGGTGCACGGTGCCGTCGTTAGTCGTAATGAGAAATGAGAGACGATCGATCGACAGACGATGGTCTAGGAAACGCAGAGGCGGTTTGACGGTACTCAGTCGACTGGTTCGATCCAAAGACTGCGGGAATGGTAGGTCATTATTTACAGTATACTGCGGCTTTAGTTGAGATGATTGGCTCTCTATTGCACTACTCTAGATTAGACGTAGACTATATCTCACTAGTACGACGTCGCAGCCGCAGCAGCCAGTGCATTCCAGCTGATCAAGGCAGGAACCACGACTGCCGGGCCCAACACCATAAGATATTCAAAGACGAGGTCGTTAGAGACCTGGCTCTTGTACCATTGGGTGGGTTCATATTCGAAGACGAGGTCGTTAGAGACCTGGCTCTTGTACCATTGGGTGGGTTCCATGCCCAACTGTAGAATTGATTCGCAGGTTGGTAGAATAATCATAAAGCCGACCATATTCCAGCCAATCCAGAACGATCCGGAATCAATAAGAGGCGTACGTGACAACAGCATGAAGAAAGCCGACAGACCAATGAGGAAATCAGGAAAGGCTGTTCCCCAGGCAAATGCGGCAGGAAAGCTACCAGGTACTCAACTTTAGCTAGTAGTAGGCTAGTAGCATGCATAGCACTCCAGCTTTCACAGCTCATGACAGTCCATATGAGGTTCAATGCTTCGAGCGACTATTGAAGAAACTGCAAGTCACTTGATCTGTTCTCGACCTCATTCGTGATCGTCACGATGTTGTTGCTTGCTTGCTTGCTCCTACTTGCTAGTAGCTGCCGACCACCCCCACCGGAGAGCATCCCCGCGAGAGGATGAGGAGCGTGCATGTGGCCACACCGTAGAAGGTGCTTCGAATCTCGCCTAATTCAGTCATACGGCAACCGTCTAGCTCAATTGCAATCGCTAAATCGTCTTCCGTCTCGGTCAGAACAAATGCCAGAGAGCATTGGCTCCTGGTCGTCGTCATCGACCTCCAAGTTCGAAATAAAGCTGAAGACGAGCAAGACTTTTTGTTCAACAATCGTGTCAAAATGCGCTGGAGAATGGTCATCTGGTCGATGTACTGCAAATAAGTAGATGAACATAAATCGGGGCCATGGTCAATACGACATACTACTGTAATACATAGATGCAGGTGGATAAGCAAGAAAGTCGCCTCGCCTTTCCGGGTTTCATAGAGATAACGATCTTTTTCTCGAAAAAATGTCGATCTTCTTTCGGTTTCTTTCACGATGGGGACACAGGAAACATTAGAGGGTCGAGTCCATATCGTCTGCGGTACCTTTCTCTTCTTTAGAGCAACCTTGACACCTCTACTTAAGAAATCGATCCATCATGCCGGAAACGACGCCAACAGCAATCACCATGACGGACCTTATGAAACCTGGCTATACGGCCGTCGTCACTGGCGCAAGTAGCGGTATCGGACGTGCTGCCGCTTGTCACTTTGCTGCCGCTGGAATGCACGTTTTCATGGTCGATATCGATGCTGAAGAACTTGCGCTGGCCCAGAAAGTGGTGCAGAGCTTGGCTGTACTATCCTCTGCTGCCGATACACAAACGATCCAGGCGGAAATTGTGGACGTGGCCGATACTGTCGCCGTTGACAAGCTCGCCGAGAAAGTCTTTAAAGAGGCAGGCAAGTGCCACATTCTCATGAACAATGCAGGTGTCGGACTCGGAGGCGGTCCCTTGACGGACATGTCCGTCGTGAAACGAGTCGTGGAAATCAACACATACGGTCCCATGAACGGTTGTCTCGCCTTTGTGCCCAAAATGAAGGCGACCGGAGAGCCTGGTATCATTATCAATACGGGTAGTAAGCAGGGTATAACCATGCCCCCTGGAAATCTCACATATAACATGAGCAAAGCGGCTCTCAAGTGTTATACCGAAGGGTTGGAACACGAACTCTTCAAGGAGCGTTTGGAACAAAGTGGCAAGCTGCGCGCCTCTCTCCTTGTACCCGGCTGGGTGAATACCAGTATTCTCCTCAAGGCGCAAAAGACAAAGGCGGAAGAAAAGGGTGAGACGTACGACGTCTCGCAAGCCTTTTTCCATGAGGAAAAGCCGCAGCCGGGTGCCTGGATGCCTGCGCAGGTTATTAATTACATGGTCCAAGAGTTGGACAAGGGCGTCTTCTATATCATATGTCCCGACAATGATGTCGATTGTGAAACGGATAACCTTCGCATGACTTGGACGATGCAAGATATAACCGAACGACGTGCTCCGCTGAGTCGTTGGCACCCAGAGTACAAGGAAAAGTTCAACGAGTTTGTAGCTGCGAGCAAGAAGGAGGCGTCAAAGTAAAAAAAGGAAAAGAGGTCGGTCAGTCTCTGAGGTGTAGTCCTGCCCATGTAACGGTGATAGTTCTTTCCATAGATAGGAAACTTTGCTAGGCTTAAGCTTAGGAAGGTTAATGATGGAGCTAGTCTAGCTAGCAGCCTACCGGTACCGTAGAGCTGCTGGTTCTTTACTTGCTTGTCCGAGGACTACTGTACCGCACCACCACCGTCCGAAGTATTGTCATTTGGTCCCTGTGCTCCCTATTTCGCGGGCGAAATTTTCGTCGTCGAAGAAAAGTCATTTCGATGACTGCACCATGACGATGGCCCGAAAGCTGCTTCTACTTACTTGTACTACCATAGGCTAACCTACTAGCCACGTAGCTAATCTCGACCAGAGACTCTGGAAGAGGAGATCCTGGGAGATCGTCGGGATTGATAAAGCACCGAGTCTCACCGTAGCCGCTAACTGCTCGCTACGCCTGGTGGTTGACAATAGGCGATCCTCGTTCGAAAGATGACAACACTCCCCAGACTTCGTTCTTTCTTGACGCTGCAGGCGCACCCTGGACTATCTGGATCACGCAGTCCCTCTTCAGCTCCCACAATTGCCGCTGAGCTTCAGCAACTCACGCTCCAACAACAACTCGCAACTGCTGCCAATCACTATCCCACCAACATTTGCCACCATCCGGTGCAAGATTGGGTTGCCTACATACAGCACGATGGCGTGTCAAATCAGCCCATTTATCTCACTGTGTCTAATGTGTTGACGGGTCAAGTCCTGCACCAAGTGTCTCTTGGCCAGACGGCCTGGACGCTCTTTCCCGTCAACAACAGCAAGACGGTCAGCCAAAAGTTGGGCACCATTTTGTCGCTCGCGTTTTACGACACGGCGGTCCTGCACTGGTCCGGAATGACCGTGGCGCCGACCGAAAAGAACAACAGTGCAGGTGTGGCTGTCAATCGGCCCGTCGTGGTATTGCAAACGTCGGACCGTTTGCTATTTTTCAGCCTTTCGCAGGGTAAAACAGCCGACCAACAAGCTTCCCAAGGTTTGGTGGCCCACTTGAGCGAAAAGGGCTTGGGTAGTGCCGTACCGAGTAGTAACGTCTTGCCCTTGACAAGTTCCACGGTGTTGTTGGGCTGTGCAGACGGTTCCCTCAAGTGCTACGACTGGAAGACGAATCAAGTTCTTAAATCCATCAAGGGCTTGGGAAAGGGCGACTGGATTGTCCAGCTGCTGGCTGCCAACAAGTACGAGTCTTTGTCATCCAGTGAAAGCTCACATGAACGACGCATCTTGACAGTCACCAAAAAAGGTGCTGCTTATTGGATTGACTTGGAGTTGTCGGCTGTTGGGCAGCCCTTTAGGCTGGATATTAAACCACCGTTGTGTCGTTTTGTTGTTGGCGATGCTGCCATGGCGCACACCACCATCTTGCAATACGACGCTACCCGTGATTGGTTGTTGTGGAGTTGTCCAGCTGGGACATTGGCACCAAATTCCAAAGGAAGTAGCAGCAACGCGAGCACCAGTAGCAAGACGCCCGTGTTGTACGGTTGGAATCTCAAAATGCTCAAAACTGAACTGGCCAAGGCCAACACGAGTAATACTCTGGCCAAGCCAGATCCAAACATGATTGTGCATATTCCAGCTACTGCCGAGCTGATTGCTAGCATGGTACCAGTGTTGCATTCAGCCTTTTCCGAGGATACATTGGTGCTTGCGGTCGGTACGACTGCTGGTGAATTGCACTGGATGGCGGCCTGCGTTTCGGTGATTGGTAAACAGCAGGTGCAAACGACGGCTGCGACTGCAATATCCGTGCCACTTATTTCACTCTTGCAGTCTACGGTTCAGGATACAGATGACTGGCCGGAACACACTAGCCTGATGATGGTGCGCTGTCAAGGTCTCGTAAGTCGAGCTTTGGGACACGGTCGCAACGTTGTGGTTTCCACCAATGTTGGAATTTTGGTTGCGGAGTGGCCTATCACGTTGCAATACAGTCGTGCATTGGCTGGTGCTCGGCATGTGCATTTTGGTGCCGGCTTGGGAAGCTACGGTAAAAGGTACGAATTGCCAATCACGCGCTTCGATGGAACTCGGTTGCACGCACCCACTTGCATCTTGCCAACCCATTTCATCACGTTTCTGCAACACAGTGTTCTTTCCATCCAGGAGGGCGTCGTGCTCTATAGCAGCTTGGACGTATTGACGGGAAATCCTGTCGGGTACATGGATGCCAAGAATCCTAGCACTGTTTACGAAACTCCACCTGCTTTGCATCTACCAATAGAATTACAGAAACGACCCTTTCGCATCGCGCCAACTTTCTTGCCGTCTCCTTCGGGAGCCTATGTCTGTCTCTTTCGGCCGGCCGAATATCGATACGAAATCTTGCATATCCCGTCACTTTTGGCACGTGTGGGCCAGCGTGGAGGAGGAGGCGCAACCCGAAATCCAAATGTGGCGTCGGGGACGGACGCATTGGGCTTTGCTTGGTTGGGTGATGAAGATGTCTTTGCCGTCTTACACGATACGCCTGACTGGAGTACCGTAGTAGCGTCGACCCAAGGTAGCGTTTTGGCGCAACAGCAGGCTGCTGCTGGGAAGGAAGGGGAAGGCCAATTTTCCGCCAATTTGTTGACCTCCAACCTGTTGGATGTGCGTGCTCAGGCCAAGAATATGGCAGCCGGAGTCAAGAATGCGGCCAACTTGGCCAAGACGGCGGGGCAGTCTGCGACAAAGGCTGCCTCTTCTGCTACCAAGGTGGGATTGTCCGCGACAAAAGCCGCCACTAACTTGACCACGTCAGCAACAAAAGGCCTGCGATCATCTGTGAAGACTGGTGTCAAGAAGGCGAGTTTTGGTCTATTTGGTAAGAAGAAAAAAGGAACTGATGATAGTATCATGACCGTGGGCGAAGATGTGTCTGAGACAATGACCACGATATCGACGACGCTCTCCATGCCTATGGCTCCAGGTGTAATGCCTGATTCCATGAGACCACTGGATAGTGAGACGAAGCGTGCGCACGTGGAACTTCGCACTCTAGCGGCCATCGAGGCACAGGCAGCAGAGATTAGCGGAAGCGTACCCGCGGCTACCGCTAGTACTTTGGGAGAGCTCAGCCTTCGAGGCGGCAACCGCAATCCTCCCATGTGTGTATGGGGTGGGCCTGTTTTGTGTGTTGCGAGTCGTTCTGAAGATGGCGGCGAAGGACAGGCGCACTTCTACACGCGCAAAGAAGGTGAGACCAACGACCGAGCATCCGTCTACGTTTCATCTGGGCCCACGCTTCCGTTCCCTGATCTCGTAGTTTGGGACGACGACGGTTCTCTGTGCGCGGTAGTAGTGGGGAATCGAGTCGCAATTTATTTATCAAACGTACCCGAGTTTGTCATGTTGGGAACAGTTCGAATTGGACCAGCATTCGACTCCGAGGCTGGTATCGTCAGTGCCAAGTTTGTGCACGGGGTGCTCTATTGCTGTACTTCAAACTCTGTTCATAGCATTTTTTTGGGTGACCAGGAAAGTGGTATCTGTAGACTTGACACGTACATGCTGGCGTCAAGTGACGTTTCAGCGACGCCAGGAAGATCCACAAACAGTGTCTACACTTCGTTGACGCCTTCTTCCATCCCTCTACCGCTGATTCAACCTGTTGTTCTTGGGTACCAGAGCGGCAGTCTCCTAGTCTCTACGGTTCGAGGCGTGCATGCCATTCCTCTCAGCCACCCTCTCCTTCGAATCGGAACACTGTTGGCAGCTGGACAGATCCCAGGTGCCACGAAATGGTTCGACGCTGTTCCGGAGTCGGACCACGAGGCCCTGGCAGCTTTTCTTGAGCGCCGTGGGCACCCTGAACTAGCCGTGGACCTACCGGGTATCTCGCTGGAGACAATGATCGACACGAGCATGCGGCACGGCTTTATTGGGCGGCTGGAAGAAGTGGTCGAAGCATTTGGGGTGAAGGGTCTCCGTGCCATTGATATGGGCCGTGGCGTTTCCACAAGCATTTTTGGCCCAGAACCGAATGGAAACAGTGTTGTGGTATGCGTTGGAGCATACCTACTCGCTCATGGAAATGTCGAGTTGGCCCGTCGGCTTGCAACCGAATGCCTGCGGTCAGGGGAAGACGGGAGGAAGGATGCGTTCGTCTTGGCTACGCTGCTCATATCAGTAGACGAAGTGGATGCTAGTCGTCTCATCACTCGTGCTGTAGAGGACGACAGTTCTCCCAACGAATGGATCGTGGGCAGCTTTGTAAGAAAGCATGTTCTTTCCGACCGCACATAGAGTTCAAATGTAATTATTCTTATCTAGTGTTTTTACGGTATATAAAATCTATTTTTTGTCAAACATGGCAGAAATCGATCCAATATCCATCGATTGCTGAGACGCCGTGTCGCCCCCAGCACCTTGGCCATCGGCGCCACCCTGCGCTGCTTCTCTCCCGGCATTCGCCATGCTGAAGAAATCGACAGGAAAGCTGCTATCATTTCCATTGCCACGCTGGATAACACTCAGGTCCACTGGCAGTGCGGGGGACCTGTACCTCATGTTCATTTTCTTGGAAAGCTCCAAGGCAAAGCTCGACAAGTCAGCCTTGCTGTTGAGCAACGCACCCACAGTCTGCCACGACTCGCGGTGCTGTGCCACGACAATGTATTCGACAAAGCCTTGGTCCGCTTCGACGCGCGTGGCACGAAAGCCACTCATTGCCATCCATTCCCTTTTTTGTTGGAGAGGTGACGGTGGTGAGTACATGATACCGCCTACACGGAGCATAGTTCAACAAAAGACACACAACAGTTCAACGTACCGTGGTCGGGCGATTACAAACTTTTCCAAGCAGCCCTTGAACACCTTGAGCTTTTCGTACGGAGTGTCGATCGGAAACTTCAACAAGAAAAATAGCACAGCCTGCGGCGATCGAGCAGCGTTGATGATTCTGGAGGCCGCCAGGGAACCGTTTGAGTACGTCGCAACCTCGTTGGTTGCTGCCAACAAGACTGTCGTTGTAAAGAGTGTCACATCTTTGACAAACCACGTCGTTGACCCCCCAGTATTGGTGTCGGTGTTTACGTCAGAGACGGCAATACGGTCACCAATGTCGTAGGGGCGGCGGACCAGGATCAGAAGTAGTCCTTCAAAGTACTTGCTGCATGCTGCTCCGATCACTGTGAATCAACAAACAACAAACAGCACAACAAAAAGGGACAAGGATGGAAAAAAGGTTGAGGGACATTGTTCGCTCCAACTCCCTGATGCTGCTCCGCCTCAGTATGGATACATTATGATGCATAGGGATCACTTACTGAAAGCAAAGCCGAGGATGAAGCCCGAGACTGACGCAAACAACACCAATGGATCGATCCCAAGAGCAGCCAACACAATGCACCCGGCAATAAAGTAGAAGCCAATGTTGAAAATGCGCTCAAAGCTCTGATCGATCCTGGAAGCGTTCGCCAAGGAGGCTCGCCTGTGGGAAGAGGAGGAAGGAGAAAAGTCAAAGTCAGTGATGTGCCAAGACTTTCATGAGGAGCACTCCCGACTTAAACTTAGAGCAACCACACAAACGTACAACAGTCGGAGCTCCTTGTAGCAAGAATCAACACATTTGGCAAAGTCGAGTAATGTCAGATTCCCGTCGCGGTCGGGCCGAAACAATTTCACGAGGTCAGACAACTTGTCCTCGTTAAGCGAGCCATCCGGTTGGACAGCCAAGAGTGCAAGCGTGTCAAACTGCAGCGCTGATCTGTCCGGGTCGTTCAACATCAAGCGATGGAACACTTTCTCTGTGCTCTTGATGCATTTTTCACGCTGATCTGCGGGTCCGAAAGCCACAGAAAACGGGAACGGAGTGTTGAGGTAAGAGAGCGACTGACGAAACTGAATGATATCACTAATCTTAATGTCAGTCTGTGAATAAGCGAGAAAAGAGCAAGTTGAGATAACGAACGATCCATTACTTTTTCCACAGAGACTAGCATTTCAACAACTCACGTTCTTCGCGTTCAAAGACTTGGGTTCTTCGAACTCTCCAAGCATCTGCTCCAATACAATCTTCTGTGAGCCGGTAAGGTTGCTGCCGACGAAGCCCTCGCTACCCGCTACACTCGCTAGGCCAGTCTTCATCGATTTCATGATCTGTGGTCCTGTCGTACTTCCACCGATACTGCCGTCTTCGTTAACGTTGTTCAGGAGATTCTGATAAGCTTGAGAGTCGCGAAGTCCGCCGTTTTGATCCAAGCTCACACCGTGATCGAACAGCTTCTCCATGTCGCGAGCCAGCGTGGCGACCTGGCCTACCAGAAGATTCTTCTTCATCACCTTGCCCAAATCATCAGCGTAACGAGCTGCAATAGGAGAGCAATACAAGAAGAAAACAAGAATGAGCACGAAACCCACAGTACTTGATACAGCCCAAGCCAAATGTTACACTACTCACAGAAAGTCTGCCTCCCCAGGAAAAGAGCCAACCAGAAGCGTTTCAATGCGACAGCAAAACCGCCAATCACAAAAACAAGCAGGACACGCAGATAGCTCTCGCTGGCGACGATATCACCGGCAGGGTTAGTGATGTTGAACAAATCAATCAAGTCCTGCCAGAATAACCACTGCCTCGCAAAGGAATTTTCACCGTATAGGAAGCACAAGTCGTTGATTCCCCATACAACGGCAAGGAATGGCCATCCCTTCGACTGCACAACCAAAAGAGTCAAGAACGGACCAAAAAGCTTGATGGACAACGTCGATCGTAGGCAGAAAAAGTCGATTACAAGCGCTTGTGTCATTTTGGCAAAAGTAAATGTAATGACCTGGCGACGTGGGTGGGTTAATAAACAAAAGCAAATGTCAGAACAGTCTAATGGAGAATCACGGCGCAGCTGCTCCTCGACTGCTAGTTATGACACTCCGGCGGTAGACTCACCTGTCTCACAAAAATGAAGAGTAACCACCAAGAGATAGACGCCTGATCAACGCTCCCTCTGTCAAAAACTCCGAATTGGTTTTCCCGCTCTTCTCTTGTAATGTTCAAGGCCTCCAAGGTCAGGTTCTTTTGGATTTCAAGCTCGAGGCACTCCTGCGGATCAGGTCAGGGACGAGAAATGGAGAAGAGTTAGGGACATTGGCTTACTTCAATCCATTGCGTCTGCGTCTGTCTGGGTGCATTGGGGATTACTTACTCGCGCTACCCCACAGGGCGGGTTGTCCAAGGCGTAGAAGAGCAGAGCTGCAATTCCAGTGGCAGGAAGGATCAGAAAGAGCAGCGCAAACTTGACGTAGCCAAAAACTCCAGATTGGCGAAAGCGTAAAAAGTCTTCAAAATCTGCGAGATTCGATTTCAATTGCCCTTTCGCCTTCATTCTCTTTTTGTTTGCTTCTTCTCCATCGTCTCCAGAGGCCACACCGTCTAGACCAACTTCAACGTCGCAATTTGCATCGGCATCATCCTGCTCCACCACGTCGTCCGTCTTCTTTTTCTCGGACGCGATAGCGTTCGCGGCTCCGTTAACGTCCACCGCTTGCTTGACCTTTTTCCATTGACTTATCCCACCCTTTCTTGGCGTCGCTGCAGCTTCAGGGATTTTGAGAGGTGCGGTTGGTGGTTTTTCGTTCCTCATGCGATTGGAGATGCCCACCGCGTGCATCGCAAACGCGTTGGTCTCCGACGATGGCTCCATAATCGTCGACATGCGCATCGCCGTACTACCAGTATCCTGTTGACTCTGGAGTTTTTTCAGATCTGCCGCCAAGCCAAACAGCGTTTCCGTGGTGGTAGGCGCCCCACGGTGAGTAGCATACTCAGAGTTCTTGATGGGATCGGTATCTGCCGAGCCGGGCGAATTCGATTTAGTTGCCTCGTGAGACGAATGCATCTCTCCGTCCGACTCGGCTGAAAAGTTATGATGAACATCGTCGGGAACCCCACTAAGAATAGACGACTGTGTGTCACTACGACCTGATCTGGTTGGGTCGGACTCCTCCAGGGACCGCTGGATGTAGGCTTCGGCTTCTTCCTCGTGCGGACTGGCGCCGATGATGGATTTGACATTGATCTTGCTCCACCCGCTCGTCCTCTTGGGAGAGTGCGGAGGCGAATCAACGCCCAAGCCAGGAGTCTCCGGTGCTGAGATCTGTGACATGGCATCGACAGAATCCGAGCGAGGCTTGACAATGTTAATTGGAGGTACCCCTTGGGCTTGGGGAGATCTAGCCATGGGGTCCCAAGATACATTGCGGTCGTGCTTCGACTTGGAACCCGAAGGCGTGTTCCGGAGGGCTCCTTCTCGTTTCTTTGCCGCTGCGAGACCTGCTAGAGCCCCCAAAAGGAGAGAAGTCTCTCTCTCGTTAGGAGCATCGTTGGTCGTGTCCATCTTGGGGGTGCTCGTCCTTTCTTGTAGTACTAGTCTAATATCTAATACAATACAATCAAACCTCGCAACTCGCAACTGCAACGACCACCGGCGAAGATTTTGTGGCTTCCGTCTTCCGTTTTGCTTTCGTGGTACGTACGTAAGAATGGTAAAAACCCTAGATTTTCCGAAAGGCATTCGGACTTATTCCTTTCTGTTTCTCAACGGATACTTGATACTTATATAGATTAAGTATGTTTAGAATAGATAATTGTATTAGTACGTCCGTGACCAAGAAATGTGTTCGCTTTATCTTTTCGAACATACTATCATATCTGGTACACAACTGATCAGCATTGCAAAAAGTAAATCAAGGCTACTCTAGCTAGTAAAGTAGTACTAGCTAACCTAAGAGTAGTATATCTAGCTTTCTTGAGTGTCGTTATCGTGAAATATTTTGACAAAATGCAAAGAATCACTACACGGAAGTTGGTGCGGGTGCAAACCTCGCTTGAAGGCTGGTTAGATCGGGCGACGCGCCAAAGGCAGCCATATTTCTCTCGTCGCCTCCTCCTGGAGGTGCGCCGCTTTGGTTCAGAAAGGAAGCAGGATTTAATAACGAGGGGTTCCCTACAGGCTGGATAATACTTAGGTCGACCGGAAGTGGGGGCGAGCGGAAAGTCATTCCAAGCTTTTTGGAAAGCTCAACCGAAAAGCTTGCCAGCTGGGCCTTACTCATCATGAGAGCGCCCCAATTCGCCCATGATTCGCGGTGTTGTCCAACAACAATGTACTCGATGAACCCTTGGGCAGCCTCAACTCGCGTGGCACGAAAGCTGTTCAGATTGAGCCATTCACGGGGCCGATTCTTGACATACTTTTCGATCGCATTATGGAATATTTCAACCCTCTCGTAGGCCACGTCGACGCTGAACTTAAGCAAGATGTATAGATATGCTTCTCGAGAGCGCGTCACTGTTCAAGAAGGGCAAGAAGAACACACGGTTAGCAGCAAGTTCGGCAAGTCAGTATAGGGATCCAAAGCTCAGGCAATCACTGGATCACTCGCCATTGATGATTCGCGAGTTTGCCAACGAGCTACGAAAAAGAGGATAGAGAGGAGAAGAGGTGAGTTGCCTTGGACACTGCAGAGCACATGCAGGAGAACAAAAGAGACATTTACCCGTTTGACAATGTGGCCTGCTCGTTCGTGTGGTGGAGAAGAGCGAATGTGAGTAATCGCAGGCACGAGGGAAGGTTAAGTCAGCGTACGAACACCGCAGTTCATACCTTTTCGTTGGTAAACATGAAAACGACGCTGGTTGTGTACAGGTTAATGTCCTCCACAGTCCACCACGCTGAGCCTGTGGCAGCCGTATCCTGCTCAATGTTAGACACGTGGATGCCATCCCCAATAGTGTACGGCCGCCGAACCAGGACGAAAAGTAAACCTTCAAAGTACTTGGAACTCGCAGATCCTGCGAACGAAAGGAAAGGATGGAGCAACAGAGAGATTAGAGAGGCCACCAGTGACAGGACCGGAGGCAAGAAGCGAGCAAAAGAAAAACTCACCAATCATAAACCTGTGAAGAGAAACAAAGACCACAAGAATAGGTTAGATGAGACTGTTATTGGGCAAAGCACAGCTCCCCTGATCGATCAAACTTACGCAAAGGCAAGAATGACACCGGAGATCGACAAAAACAAGGCCAGTGGGTCAAAGCCAAGCTGACTCAGGATTACCGTAGTGACGATAATGTAGAAAACTGCAAACATGTAGAGTAATAAAGGTGTGAGTAAGAGATCAGTATTCACGGCAGTCGTAACAAAACATTGAAGCGACGCACTAATGTTTATAATCGTCTCGAATGCGTGGTCTATCTTGCTGGAATTGGCCACAGCAGCACGTAGCAAACGGAGCTCCTTGTAGACCACATCCACGGATTTGACAAAGTCAATGCAATCCAGGTCTCCTTCGCGATCAGGGCGGAATAGACGAACCAGTTGCCGCAGCTTGTTATTATTGAGACTTCCATTTTTATTGACACCAAGGAGAGCTAGGATCTCGAAGCTTAAGACATCCTTGTCGGGTGTCTTAAGGAGCAACCGTTCGTACACTTCCTGTGAGGAGAGAACGCAGTTTTCACGGGTATCTGCAAGGCCAAATAGAGCTGAAAATGGGTAGTTCGTCTTTAGTAACGAGAGCGCGGTCCGGAACTGTAAGATGGAATCAATGGACGCTACAGCGGCAGGTTTCGCCGCAACCATCGGCTCTTCCCAAGCTCCGAGAAGTTGTGCAATTTTGACCTTTTGTGACGAATTTAATTGACCAGTGAGAGGATTGACATCTTCAGGATCTACAACCCTGCTTGCTCCGGTCGTGGAGAATGCTTCAGCACTAGCCGATCGGTTCCGTTGAGAACGACCATCCGCACTCGGGTCATCGCCAGAGTACTTCAACAGACCGTCCAGCTCGTCCGCGTCGAGCGCATCCACGGGCGTGCCTTCCGTAAATTTCTGGAAATCTCGGCTGAGCTTGGCAACCTCGCTGACTAAGAGAATCTTGTTCATCACATCAGCCAGCTTCTCTGCGTACTGCGCGAAAGTCTGTCGACCAAGGTACTGCCCCATCCAAAATCTCTTGGCACAGACAACTGCACCGACCGACGCAGCGATGGCTAAGATACGGTGGTTCCAATCACTGTTCACCACGTCGCCACTCGGGTTGGACTCGTTGAATAGCTCAAATACGTCCTGCCAGTATAGCCAGTGAGCAAAGAAGCGTTTCGTGCCCGACAGAAGAGCGAAGTCTAAGAGACTCCAGAACACTAAGAGTATGGGCCAGCCTCTACTCTGTAAGAGCAACAAAGTAAACCAAGGACCTGTCAATCTTAGCATGAACTTCGAGCGAATGCACAGAAAATCGATGACGAATAATTCCGTCGCCTTGCTTAACGTGAACGTAAACAGCTGACGAACTCCGAGAAAGAGAAGCCACCAGCTCGCTGACGCGACTCCTGGATCCACCACTTCGCCGTCCGTGTTCATCAGGGTGCCATTCACAGGCTTCCCCCCATTCGCAAGTATTCCGATTGGGGGGTTATCCGCCAGATGGAACAGGATTGCTGCGACACCGATTGTAGGAAGAAAAACGTAGGTGCCCATGATTTTGAAGTAGGCGTAGATGGAGTTCCTTCGTGGCCCAAAGAAGTCTTGAACTTCCTTGAAGAAGGGGCTGTAGCCAGCAGTAACCTTGGTAGTCTTCGAATTTCTGTTGCTACCGTTGATGTTTTCACTAGCAAAAGCCTCAGGTTCGATGTTCTCAGTGTTGATCCGCCCATTGGAGATTGTGTCTTCCATAGCTTCCTCGTCCTCCATTCCAATCTCTTCTTCCACGATAACATCGCCATCATCCTTCTTCGTGTTACTGCTTGTCGTGTTACTGCTTGTACCAGCCTTGAGAACATGCTTCAACTTTCTCCAACGCACAGATGCAGACGTGGTTAAAGTTGAACCAATCGAAGGTGCCTGACTGTCTTCCTCATCCCCAGCACTGGCACCGCTAGTGTCGTCTTGCGTAGGAGCCTTTGTGCGATGAAGCAGAATGCTTGCGTTATTGTGAAATGCCTCGGCCGATGACATAGGTATTTCCAGTCCAGCAATACCTTGCGTGTCTAGGGTATTAATCCGACCCCGCCCCAAAGGCGATGGAGGAGCCTGGTCTTCAGGAACAACAACCTCCATATTGTGAAAGGCATCAATGGCGCTTGTCAGGCCCGCCAGCTCTTGTTCCACCGTATGCATTCTGCGGTGTGTGGGCTTGGCTACTCTCGAGGTGGTACCCGCGCTCCGAGAGCTCGGCACTCGCTCGTCAAAGGGAGTAGCATTCGAAGTGTTTTCATCGTTGCTCGAAAAGTTGCTTATAGCTTCGTCAGTCACGTTACTCAATACGGGCGGCGCCCCAGAAGAATCTGCCCGAGATCGCGTAGGGTCTCGCTCCTCCAAGGCACGTATAATATAAGTTTCGGCTTCGGCTTCCATGGGTGATCGACGCACGAGATCATCGACGCTGATTTTCCTGTTACCTCTAGGTCTGTTCTCCGAACTGTAAAGGACACGCCCTTCATCCAGAGATACCGGTGAAACTGAACCATCTTGATCTCCAAGGAATGGCTGTTGAATGTTTGGCTGTTGAACATTTTTTCGAGCTGGTGGGTTACCGTGGCTATTCATCGCTTCCTCGAATCCACCCCACGAAACTTTGCGCTGGTGGGCATCAACCTGGGCAGGACGTTTTGGCGGTAGCTTATTGGAACCTGTTTTCGCCTTGCCCTCGCCTGGGAGAAAGGACGCTGGTATAGGTTTGGACGCGGTAGCGCCAGTACCATTAGCTGCGCGTTGCGGAGCTTCGTCCAACTCGTCAAAGATATCCAGAACGCTAGGCACACGTTCTGTGACGTTGGCGGTTCGAAGGGTGTCGGTAGACGCAGAGACTACTGTTTTTCTTGTTTCTTTCAACGTTTCCACTCCAGAGTTTACTTGCTCGTCAGGAGTCGCCTTCGGTTTGTCCTCCATCGTCTTTTAGCCAATGAAGATGCGCAGTCTCTACTAGAAGCTTGTGGCAGTAATGAAATTGCAAACAATGAACTGAGGAACATTCTTGTTATGGATCACAATGGAACGTCGAGAGTGCGATCGATGGAGAGGTCGCGAGAAATTGGCAAACGGCGACGGGAAGATTAATTATTCTTCGATTTTAGCTTGGTTCACCGTTTTTCGCGCGTAAAATTTGCAGAATTTCGCTGACGCTTATGACGTAGTTTATTAAGGATGGCTTCGGCAACACTTATTGAGACTTATTGGTAAGTAAATACTAAGTACACATCATTACACCACTACTACGTACTTTGAATCAGACCGCTGTATTATGTACTGTCGAAGTCTCGTCATCGTCAGTGGTTTCCAATCGACAAAACCGAACATCGACGATGGCATGCAATAGGCTGTGATTGATTCTTCAAAGAGGTAAACCTATCATCAGATCTACTGTACTACTTTAACTCACTAGAACCTAGTCTGCCAGAGACCTGCAGATGGCGTCACCAGTAGACCCACGCAATACGTCGAGGGACGATTCCTTGGACTGTTCTGAAACACAAGCGCCCAACCGTGGCGGTGCTCGAACGCCTCCTCGCGTCGCGAGTAGCAGTAGTCTCTATGGAGAAGACTTTGTCATCTCGAGTAAGCCTTCTTCATCGGGACTGCCAGAACATGACTTTCTCTTTTCTCCTTCGCTGCTCGATCGCAGCGAAGCAACGACACCGCCTTCTATTCCACAAGCACCACAGTCGCTCTCACCGCCCCCCATTAACGGCGAAAACGCGTCGTGGGCATCGGTTCCTGTCACAAGACGACCACCGCGAGCACCCAATATGAATTTGCGTTTCGGCGGTGGTGGAGGTGGCAGTACAGGTGGGCACCATCACAACCGAGGCCTGAGTGGCGGGGATGCAAGCCTTCTATCGGCCTTGACGGATTCGGACTACGAGGCTGGCGTTGAAGCTTCGAAGCTGAACACGTCAGGGATACCCGTGCATTCTCGTAATTCTTCCTGGGATGGAGTTCCAGCTGGTGGGGACGTCAAGGGCATGAGTATTGATGTTCAACACGACCTTCTGCAACAGCCGATACTCGATGATATTTTTGATGCTCCTAGTTCAGAAAGAAATGAGGACACACCAGCTCTAGAGAAGGAATCGTTCGAAGAGACAGTCGAGCATATTCTCCATAAGGAACCATCGACACACTCAACACGGCCTGGCATTTCAAGACACCGTCACACAACTCGTCTACAGGAATATAGTGAGTTTGAATCGGAAGCAGAGAATCTGATTCTAAAAGCAATTGAATCAGAGGCAGCGTCAGTGAATCGTCAAACAGATATCATGCAGGCTCTCTTTCCGACAATACCAGAAAATGAGGCGCATCTCTTTGATAGCAAGTCGTGTATGGAGCAACTGTCTTCAATATCGCATGACTCAGGCCATGCGCCTTCTCCATTTCACAAGGCTACCACTTTTCTGCAAGCACTACACCAGGCAAACTCAGGCAGCAGCACTTTAGTGGTTACGCATCCCGAAAAAGCGATAAATTATTCGACTGCCTACACTGATCGATTTATCGACAGCGCGGCCAAGAAGATGGCTACATCTCTAAAACAAGCAAAATCATCAAAGACTGCTAACTCACTAGAGCAGGTTGCTGAGCTCCCAATCAAAAATAATGCAAGTGACACCCCAGAAGGAATTGTCAAAGTGGAGGACGACGTCGAGACTGATAAACGGAGAAAAACTGGTATCAGCGGTCTTGTAGCGAAAGTTGCCGATATTTCCTCCATGAGGCACCGAATAAACTACTTCAAGGAACAATGGGAGATATTTGGAGAGTTTCTGCAGCCTCGCAAAGCTACCCTGAGAAAGTACTTTATGAATTTGCTCGTTTGGATCATTGCACCGTCGATGTTTCTAGCCAATGTTATGTTCTACTTCACGGAGAATCAGAAGTGGGGGATGGGAGAAAGTAATTCTCTGGCGTCGGCGAGTTGGTGGCTTCTGTTCGTAGGTGTCAGGAATCCGCTAATGCTTGGACTCGCGAAGCTTTCCGAGACTGTGCTTGTAGACCACGTCGCCGTACACAGGCCATTATTCATTCGTTACGCTGGTCCGGGTACTGCGTTGTTTTGCTCGCATTCCAAGGGTAAGTAGCTTTGATGACGATCCAATACATGTAGGCAGCTCTTTCACTCTTCCCGTTACTCACTCTCTGGAACGAAAAAACCCAGGAACGCCCTCTATCAGCTTCTTCTTCGGAGCCTACAGCATTTTTCTCCTATTTGGATCCTCTCCTTTCAAGCGTCATTGGTTACATTGGTATGTCATGGAATCAGCAGCATTGCTTCCCTGCGTGATCGAGATACGTCCACGCTTACTTACCCATCTCTTTACAGGCAGGATTTATTCGACATTTTTAACGAAACTAACCCTTCGGGTGATGTAAGATCCAATTAGGTCGTCCAACGCACTTCAGCAAGCAACAACCGTCTCTCTAACTTCATTCTCTCGACTCAAAATCTCCGTACCAACAGGTCACCAACCGCGACTTATACCTCAAATTTTTACTTTCCTTCATGTTCACCGGGATTAGTATTACTGTGAAACGAGTCTGGACTGGCCAATACTTAGGTGGCAGGTTGCTACTGCGATACAGCGATCAGCTGACTGCTCTCATGGAAGAACTGGCACTGATCAGTGAAATTGCAGTATTCAGCCGACACAAAACCAACATGGACGACACCGGGAGGCACTACAATGACAACGCAAGAGGCCCCTATTCTGTTCATGTTGGAGATGACTTCTCCACGAATAAAATTGATCCCAGCCTTCCGACCGACTCGCCGACGAGAGCTAATATGGAGCAATCGACAGAGATACCACTGAAAATACTGGACCTACTCGACGAGTGGGAAGAACCCGAAAGGGTGCAAACAGTCCAAACGGTAAGTTCCGCCCCGCTGGTGCTGTTATTATCAAAGTGGTTCATCGTTCGTAACTCACGTTTTCTCGATGACACTGTAGCAAGATTACAGCGTCAAGGACGTTATACAGTTCCGTCAAGCTTATCTTTTAATGGAAACATCCTTCCCATTTTCGACATCTTTTGGAGTGATCTACAATCGCAAGTCTTGCATCGCGTCAGCTCGGAACGTCTACATTCGGCTAGTACAAAGACAGCAGATGGGAAAGGGCAATGGGAGCGTCATCCTCAGTTTTGGAATGCTTGCTAGCTCTGTCGCATTAGGGGACGATGGCAAGCTTGATCGGATTAAGGCCAAGAAACTGAAAAAAATATTTCCACCTGACTGCGCAAATAATCTGACCATGTTGCAATGGTGCAAATCGTGCGACGCTGTATACAAGAAGATGCGTTTCTTGAATTCGTCCATCCACAACGCCTCTCAAATCGACAAGGCGTACGAGCACATCTTGAACTGGGCATTCTATGCCGTTCTCGGTATTCTTGTCTGCGGGATTCTTGGGGTTTCTGCTCTGTCCTTTATACTTTCCTTGTCCAGCATCATTGTAGCGTTTGCTTTCGCGATCGGCCCAGCTAGCTCTCAGTATTTCGAGGGTGTCCTCATGGTGAGTTGCACGAATACCGTAAGACAAGAAAGCTGCGTGCCTGATCTAACTTATTATCTGACCCTCTGCTCCACAGATTTTGGTGCGTCGACCGTACGACATTGGTGACCGAGTCGCCATTAGCGGTAAGTTTCCTTGACAGCCAACGAATCAACCGGACCTCAACCTCTCTCACTCACTTCTTTCTTCCATAAAACATCCTTCTTAGACGTCGATCAGGGAACAAACGTTAATGGGTCGAATGGATGGATAGGTACGTTTCACGTTCGGACTCAGTGACCTGCCAACCGATTGATTCAACCTACAGGTCTCTCACAGCTCGCTCTCCTCAAACGGCTTCCTCAGTTGAAAATATCGATCTGTTTACCACCACCATGCGTTTTGGAGCCTCTCGCGAGCGGTGCACAATAGCCAACGGCAGCATAGCTCGTAGCCGCATTATCAATATGACCCGATCCGACAAAGCGATGGTATACATACCTTTGAAATTCTCTACCGGTAAGTTTCCCTGACAGGCAACGAAGTTACTGGACTTGACCGACCCATACTCACTTGTCTCCCCTCGGAAACACCCTTTCGCAGACGAACCGTATTCAAAAGTCAAGGTACGCATGATGGTACATATATTATACCGCCTGTTCATGCTTCTTTATTGTACTCACCCGTTACCCTCATTCCCTACATACCACTAGGTTTTCAAAAAGTCTGTGGAGACCTTTGTTCAAGAGCGACCGCAAGAGTGGGTGTCCCTGTCAAGCATTCGTGCCAATCGCGTCGAAACCGAGCTGGGGTACATCGAGTACGTGATTGTCCTGCAGCATCGTGATGCATGGAGCAAAGTAGGAATTATCTTGGAGAGCAAGGCGGACGTGTCTAGTTTTTGCCTCGAGGTACAGAAACAGCTGGGCATGCGATACTCGGTTCCCCCATTACCGGTGAATCTAGATATCGGCACGGGTGACAAGAGCAAGGATCCGCCCGTACTGACTGCTAAAGATAGCGAAAGGTCGACATCCACACTGCCCCCAGCATCACCATCCACAATGGACGCCCGCATTCTTGCTGTCGCTCAGATGTTTGAAACCAAAAAGGCAAAATAACCAAAACGCTCTTCTAATAGTAGAGTAACGAACTGTAGTTTTATAACACTGTCTTCTTGTATCTACATGTACTTTCGCAACTCGTTGATGATTTCGGCCACTTCTGGATCGTTTTGATACTTGGCAAATGCAGCAGGGTTTGACATTGTTTCAGTAACAGCCTGCATGATCTTTGGATTAGACTGCGCCTTTTGCATAATCTCACGGACTTTGGGATTCTTCATGAGCTCCTGCACCTTGCCCATGGCGTCGCCCATACCACCCATGCCCCCCATGCCACCAAACGGGTTGCCACCACCGGCAGCAGCTGCCCCACCTCCCATACCACCCATGTTCTTGAGCATGTCGGCAATACCACCCATTCCGCCACCCATTCCTCCCATCATGTCGTCAAAGGGGTTACCGCCGCCGGCGGGCTGTTGTTGCTTTTGTTGTTGCTTTTCTGGTTGTTTTTGTCTAGGACCTGTGCTATGGTCGGTAATGACTTCCACGTTTGCATACTCGGCGTAGCTTTCATCCGTGCTAGCAGCAGCAGGTTGCTGCTGCTTGGCGACAACTCCATCTACGCGAGCGGTAGCCAAGGCTTGTACTAACTCGGTCTTTTCAAACAGTGATCGGGTCGAGATACCAAGGCTGGCCAACTCTTTCTTGAGCTCACCGGCCTTGAGAGCACGGCAACGCTCCAGTTCTTCTTGCAAACGTTCTTTGCGAGGTCGAGTGTCCAAAGGCGTGTCGGTACTGCTGGGCGTTGTCGTTGCCGAATCTGCACTGCTGGTCGATGTTTCGTTGGTGGCGGTCGCTTTCGGTTCCGGCTTCGTCGTCGTCTGCTTGGGCTGCAAGCCATCGGCGCGGGCTTGTTTCAGCGCTTGTACCAGTTCCTTCTTTTCCAAAAACGCCACTGTCGATATTCCGTAACTTTCCAGCTCTTGTTTAATGGCCCCCGCTCGCATGGACTCGATTTCTTCCGCCGTAGTAGTCGCATCGGAAGCAGCAGCGTCTGCTTGTGCTTGCAACAATAAAGACTTCACAGCCCAAGGTTGGGCGCCGTGCCTTGCTCGAGCCACTACTAGTGGTCGTCGCCCTCCTCCTGGTGGGTGCAGTTGCGGCACAAAGCCGGAGCATGTCGTCGCCAATAGCCAAGTAGCGACCGCTGCCATTTGCAGAATTGGAAGAATCATGGTAGCTGGGAATATGTGTCTCTATCTATATCTAGAGTTTGATCTGACTTACTAACTAACCAACTAACTAACTAACTAACTATCCAACTACGTAGCTTGAATTTTGTGGTAAATACGAGTCGACAATGAGGCTGCTGGTGATGTTGATCGATGCGTTCTCTGCTGCGTGCTGCGTGCTG
>Ga0307981_1001263_pt1 | contig 23179 bp, 25 predicted proteins | sample OrgLakmetagen987_FD_201849 | JGI IMG/M metagenome (GOLD analysis project Ga0307981, IMG submission 201849) | Saline water microbial communities from Organic Lake, Antarctica - #987 | ecosystem: Environmental > Aquatic > Non-marine Saline and Alkaline > Saline | place: Antarctica: Organic Lake... | reverse complement strand
CCTACGCAAGATCCGGGCTAGGACCGTGGGTCTGAATCGGTTGTAGCGGTCGGGGACGCGACGGTGTTTGTTGTGTGAGGGGTTGGCGGTGGGCCGATTGGTCCGGCGGGGATGGGCTCTGCGATGGTGTTGGCGTCGATGGTGAGGTGTTTGAGGGCGGTCGAGGCCGTCTTGCTCGTTCAGCAGGTGGCGGGCTGGGTGTGGTTGGCGAGTTTGCGCAAGTTGTGACAGATCGCGTGGAGCATGAACTCGCCTTGCGCTCCGGCGAGTCCGCGTAAGCGGAGTTGCCCGGCGTTCTGTTTCACTTTCATCTGTCCGAACACCGGCTCGATGATTGCTTTGCGCCGCGCGTAGTCGGCGCGACCCTGTTTGGTTCGTAGCCGTCTGGCCATGCGTTCGCGGCTGGTCGCGTTGTTCGGGATCCGACCGCGTGGCGCATCGGGAACCTTCTCGTGATGCTTCAACCGGCCAGTCGCAATGAGCGCGTCGTGACCGGAGTCGACCGCTTGGTCGATGTTCGCGGTCGAGCAGTAGCCGGCATCGGCCAACGTCCGTTTCGGAGACCCGAGACCCGCAGCAGCAAGAGCGAGGTTGATCCGGTCCAACATGACCAACAGTTGGTTGATGTCGGTCGGGGCCTGGGTCACGTAGCCAGCAAGGATCACTTGGGAGAACTCATCGGCAGCGGCCTGGGCGTTGTACGCGTAGCCGAACCCACGGTTCGTTTTCATCATCCGTGCATCAGGATCCGTGAACGATCGTTGCGCCTTGTCACGCGGTGTCGCTGATTCTGCGGCCTCGGCGGCGGCAGTCTCGACCTCGTCGTCGGTCTTGCCTGCGTGGCGGGCCTTGTCCGCTGCCGCAGCGGCGGCACGCTCGGCGGCTTCGGCCTCGATCGCGGCCTTGGCCTCGCGCATCTTGACCAGGCGGCCCTCCCGAGTCGCCAGTTCGACAGGCAGTTCGTCGCCGCGCTTGTCGGTGCCGAACTCGGCGTCCTCGGCGGCGTCGATGGCCTCGGCCTCCGCCAACAGCCGCTTGACTTCGGCCTCGACCTCGGGGATCCGCGTCACCAGACGACCATATGACATCGCGGTGTGCCTCGACGCCGACGCATCCAACTTGGTGCCATCCAACGCGACACGACCCAACTTGACCAGCCCGGCGTTCGCGCACAACACCAACACCTGCGCGAACAGATCATCGAGCGCGTCGAGGTGGCGGCGACGGAAACGAGACACCGACCGATAGTCGGGTGCGGTGTTCGCCGACAACCAGCGAAACGCCACATCAGTTTGACAGCGGCGTCCGATCTCACGCGACGACGTCACCCCCGACGAGTACGCGTACACCACCAGCTTCAGCATCATCCGCGGATCAAACGGCGGAGCACCAGTCCGGTTCTTATACCCCGCATACACCGCCGACAGATCCAACATGTCGTCGACCACCTCGGACACAAACCGGGCGGTGTGACCGTCCGGGAGCCAGTCATCGAGCGACGGCGGCAACAAAAACACCTGACCCTGGTCATACGAGCGGAACGTCTTGGACGCCCCCGCCGGCGCCCTCGGCGGCACTACCTCCTCGGACTCCACCACCTCGAACAACCGGTCACCAACAACCTCATCGACCATCCACCAAGTTTTCCACGCGCCACACCCTCAGCGGCGGATTCTGACCCACGGTCCTAGGCACGAACAAGGCACGAAGATGAGCACCCGCAGTGAAAAACAGCGTCTGACCTGGTGTTATATAGAGCGGATGACGGGAATCGAACCCGCGTTCTCAGCTTGGGAAGCGCTTCGAGCCTGAACGCATCGTCCCTGCGTGTGGGGTGTTTCGCCTGTTCAGGCGGGGTTTCTGCGGGCGCTGTTGCTGAGCGTTGTAGCGCCGTTTTGCACCCTGTTGAGCGTTGTTCAAGGCACGAATTAGGCACGGAGTCTTCTGGCGCTGGTGGTGTCACCAAAGCCGCTCAACCGACCGTGGGATGTACTTCTCGAGGCTCGTCAGCCAAACGAAACAAGCGCAACAACGGTGTCTTGAGGGAGTAACGAGGGTGTGTTAGCCAGGCGTGGAGGTGTCACTGAGACCGTCGGGGTGAGAGGACCGGGTGTCCCAGGCTGCGGCGTGTCGCTCAGGTTTGGATGCTGGTGATCGTCGAGACGGGGATGTCAACTTTGCGTTGGATCTTGCTGGGGAGGTCTTGGCGGAGCCATTTCGACAGGGTGGAGGGCAGGGTCGAGATGATGATCTCGTCGATGCTGTTGGTGGCGATGGTGTCGAGGACGACGGTGGTCGTGTCTGGGTCGACGGCAACTTCGCCGACGGCGTTGGGTCTGCTGCACGATTCGGTGACAGATTGGGTTTGTTAGGCAGCGGGTGCCGTTGGGGTCATCATCGTCTCGTATTCGATCGGGGTCAACCGGCCCAGGCGGGGCTGTCGTCGGCGCCGGTGATAGGTGCGCTCGATCCAGGTCACGATCTCGATCCGAAGCTCGTCGCGAGTGGTCCAGGTGCGCCGGTTGAGGACGTTCTTCTGGAGCAGTGAGAAGAACGATTCCATGGCGGCGTTGTCGCCGGCTGAGCCGACTTGGCCCATCGAGCCGACCATGCCGTGACGGACCAGTGCTCGCTGTGCCTTCCTCGATCGAAACTGGCTGCCTCTGTCTGAGTGAAGGATGCAGCCGGCGACGTCACCGTCGCGTCGAGCTGCGGCGTTGTCGATCGCGTTCACCACGAGGCGGGCCTTCATTCGGCTGTCGATCGAGTATCCGATGATGCGGTTCGACCAGACATCTTTGATTGCGCATAGGTAGAGCTTTCCTTCCCGGGTCCAGTGCTCGGTGATGTCGGTCAGCCACAACTCGTCGGGGCCTCTCGCTGTGAAGTCGCGCTTCACCAGGTCGTCGTGAGCAGGCGCGCCCGGCGTCGATTTCTTGCTCTTCTTCTTGCCGAATACCGACCACCAGCTGTTGTCCCGGCAGATTCGCCACACCGTTCGATCAGCGACCTGATGGCCTGCGGCTCGGACCTCATCAGCGAGGAACCGGTATCCGAACTCGGGATCATCGGCGTGCGCGTCGAAGATCGCGTTGGTGAGATACGCCTCGTCAAGCAGGGCGTCGGTGACCGGGTGGTTGCGCCAGCGGTAGTAGTCCTGGCGGCAGAGCTTCAAGACCCGACACGTCACCGTGACGGGAATCCCGTCAGCAGCGAGCTCTGTCACGAGCGGGTAGATCCTTTTCCCGGCAGATTCGCCTGGGACAGATACGCAGCTGCTCGACGGAGCACTTCATTTTCCTGCTCCAACAGACGGATCCGCTTGTTTGCATCGCGCAGCTCAGCGTTCTCCGCAGTTGTCTTGCCGGGCTTGGAGCCGGCGTCGACAGCGGTCTGGGAGAGCCAGTTCGACAGCGTCATCGGGTGGATCCCGAAGTCCTTCGCGATCTGCTCGAGCGTCACCCCCTCCTCGCGGGTTTGGGCGACTCTCACGACATCGTCGCGGAACTCCTTGGGGTATGGCTTCGGCATAGCAACATCCTTCCAGGCCCGCCCTGAGGGCAAGCCAGATCAGATGTCACCAATTCATGCAGCAGACCCGTTGGCGCCGAGTCCGGTAAGCCAGTCGAGTCCGTACGAGAGGCGTTGCTCTGCGAGCTTTCGGCCGTCGGTGACTCCGATGGCTGTGGATCGTTGTGGGGTCGACCTGATCGGTCCCGCGGCGCCCGAAGCCGCAGCCGTCGATGGGACGAGGAGGTGGAACTCGTCGTTGCCGGCAGCGATTCGTTGCGCGACTGCATCGGCAAGTTCGTCGCCGCCGATGGTTTGGTTCGCGACGATGAGACAGCTACCCATTCGGGCCTCCTTGGGAACGTGGTTGAGCGCTCGGCCGGGAGCGATCTAGATGACCGTATCGGTTCTCGAGATCGGAAAGTGATCTAAATAGTTCGTGATCGACGGGGTCGGGTGGATGGCGCCGCGTATCGTGGTCAAGGTGCGCGATCTTCAGCGTGGCGCTGTCCGTCTCCACATTCTTCATCATGCGAATGAACATCCGATCACGGGTGCGTGGATGTCGGATGAACTTTCCACCCACGGCTACTCGATCAGTCCTGGAACCCTGTATCCAACGTTGCATCGAATGGAAGCCAACGGCGAACTCGCATCGCGTAAGCAGGTGACGGCCGGTCGGGCGACACGCGAGTACACCATCACCCGCGATGGGCAACTCTCGTTGGCCGCGGGGCGCAAAACGCTGCGTGAACTCGCACGAGAAGTCCTCGGCGACACCTGAGGGTCATCGAGCCGTCGTTCATTCGGCGGTGTTGATATCGGCTGGCGATATGATCGAGGCGGTGTCGGACCCTGGAAAACTGATCCGCAGTCTGGGCGTGTCCGATGCGGTGATCATCGGTGCCGGCTCGATGATCGGAGCAGGTGTGTTCGTCGCGTGGGCGCCTGCTGCCGAGGCTGCGGGCACTGGCTTGTTGATCGGGTTGGCGATCGCGGCGCTCGTTGCGTTGTGCAATGCGTCGTCGTCGGCGCAGCTTGCAGCGTTGTATCCCGAGTCGGGTGGCACCTACGTGTATGGCCGGTATCGACTTGGGCCGTTCTGGGGTCATCTCGCCGGGTGGGGCTTCGTGGTCGGCAAGACCGCGTCGTGTGCCGCGATGGCGCTCACGGTCGGGGCGTATCTGTGGCCCGCCCATGACCGCGTCGTTGCCGTCGCAGCGGTCGCTGTGATCACGGTGGTGAACATCGGGGGCCTGTCCCGCACTGTTGCGGTCACCAAGGTGTTGCTCGTTGTGGCGATCAGCGCACTGGTGGTTGTGGTGGCTGCTGGTTGGACGAGTCGGGACGCGAGCGTTGCCAGGCTGGTTCCGATCGAGGGCGACCTCTTCGGTGTCTTGCAGTCAGCAGGGTTCATGTTCTTCGCGTTCGCCGGCTACGCCCGCATCGCGACGCTCGGCGAAGAAGTCAAAGACCCCGAGACGACAATCCCACGCGCCATCCCGATCGCGCTGGCTGTTGTGCTGGGCGTGTACGCAATCGTCGCGATCACGATCCTCGCTGTGGTCCCAGCCGCCCAGATCGCAAGCTCGACAGCGCCGCTGCGACTCGTAGCAGACGCGGGCCGGTTGAACAGCGTGTCCGTGATTGTCGACATCGGCGCCGGAATCGCGGCGCTCGGGGTGCTGTTGAACCTCATCCCGGGGGTGTCGCGCACAGTTCTGGCCATGGCACGCAGACAAGAACTCCCCGGATGGTTCGAACGCATCGATTCGACCCGGTCGCTTCCGCTACGTGCCGAACTCGCCGTCGCTGCGACCGTCATCGGCCTCGTCGTGGTTGTCGATCTCCGTGACGCCATTGGTATCTCAGGTGTTGCGGTGCTCAGCTACTACGCGATCGCCAACGCATCCGCTCTCACCCTCCAACCAGACCAGCGGCGGTGGCCGCGATCGGTTGCGGTCGTTGGACTGGCTGGCTGCCTCATCCTGATCGTGTCGCTCCCGCCCAGCGCAGTCTTCACCGGCGTGCTCGTGCTCACGTGTGGAGCAACAGGTCGAATCGTTCTTGAACGACTGCGATCACCATCACAACATGCAAGCGACACGGCAAGCGACGACGTGTGACGGCCCGCCTGCGAGGGGGAGCGAGGCGGGCAGTCATCATCGCAACCGCCACCCGAACCGAGTTGCGGTCGCATCGGAGAAGCTACGAGCGTCGAACACGACACGGCTGAACGCCAGATGAACACTGCTCTTCGCAGCAGCGGTTCGCAGCGAGATTGCCGCCACCACACCAATAACGTGCGGCTGTGACCTCAGCACCGATGATCTCGATCCAACCCGGGCAGTCCTGGAACTCTGTGGATGGAAGCGACCCGATCGCCATCAGCCACTCCGAGGGATCGCGGTGGGTCGTCAGCACGAGCAGCGATGACACCGTTGCGATGACCGCCTCCGACATCCGCTCGCGCTATCGGTTCGCCGACGACTCGATCCGCGACGAATCGACCAACGACGAAGCGTGAGTCGTTACGAAGCGACGCCGTCCGAAGTGGAGGCGTCTCTCGACACGATCAGGTCACAGCGGTCCGCTTGCTCATTCGTTCTTGCAGCAGTTGACTGAACTCAACTGGTCGAGCATCCCGCAGAGCTTCTTTGACGATTGCGACGGTAGAAGTTGGCCGCGAACGCCCTGCTCGGCATTCACGACGACCTCGGTGACATCATCGACACCTTCAAGTTCGACGTCGCCCTTGCTCGCAGCCTCGCGGTCGCGTCAATCATGCTGTGCGTCGTCACGCTCGGCGGCGCCGTGGTCGGGTCGCATCTCGTTCAAGGAGCGACGTCGGCGTCGATCGCTGTCACAGCAGTGATGATTGCGTCGGGTTTGGTTGGGCTGTGGGGGATCGCAGTCGCATTCACCCGACAGCGGCGCCGCGACGACTGTTTCGTGGTCCATCGACGTGGCTTCGCCTGGCGCCACGACAGCGCCGTCATCACGATCCGATGGTCAGACATCACACTTGTCACCTACACCGGCCCGAATACGGGGACGAGGCTGGGACGTTGGCTCGGCACCGACTACCTCTGCCGCGTCGACCGGAACGACGGACCCGCCGTGTACTTCGACTCCTACATCGTCGATGCGTCTGTCCTCGGACAACAGATCACCAACCGCTCAGCGAACTGACGGAGCATCGCCACCAAGCTGCGGACCTGCCTCGGCCGGTGCCGCTACTGCGACGTTGCTGTTGCTGACGGCGAGCCGTTTCGAGCTTCGTTCAATCGTTGCGGACTGTTCGCTCCGCGTTCACCGCCCATTGCCTGCGGGTCCGTAGCTTGTGTTGCGTGGTCACCGCAGCCCGTCGGTGATGGTGCCCACCTCGAAGACGGCCCGCCGCGTTCCTCCCCCTCGCCGGCGGGTCGTTTCGCGTCCGGGGGGCGTCCTGCCGGCGCCGCCGAGAGACCGTCGGGCAATCGAGCGGTGTTCGAGAACGAGTCTTCAATGTTGCTTTCGATTGGGCGGCTGCTGGCCGATGGTCGGGTGTTCTCGATGACCATTCGCTGACGCTCACGTCGTTGGCAGAGGATTCGCCTGACGTTCACCGAATGTCACTTGTCTAGACAACTACGAGCTGCTTGGATTGCGGTCGTGAGTGTTTCGACAGTGAGAAATAGAGATCTTCGTGCCGAACTGTTGGCCGTTGCGGATGTGGCGGAACTCGTGGACGTCGCTGAGGTGATGCTGGAACGACTCGGTGCTCCGAAGGTGTCGGTACCGGCCGAGACGGGACTCATCATGATGCAGGTGCGCGAGCCCGTCTGCCGTGATCGTTTCCACGTCGGTGAGGTCGTTGTCACAAGAGCCGAGGTCACGTGGTTCGGATCAACGGGATGGTCGATGCGTCTCGGATCGGATCGGACCGCTGCGATGGCTGCTGCATTGTGCGATGCGGCTGGTGAACTCGACGAGGGACGCGTCATCGTCGAGGAATTGTGTTGCCGTATCGAGGATCGGGTTGTGGCAGAGGCGGCTGCGGAGTGGGCGGCGCTGGTGCCGACGGTCGTCGAGTTCGAGGAACTGGACTGAGATGTCTCTCGATGTGACCGCAGCGCGTCTCGATGCCGACGCCGCTCTCGGCGTCTTCCGTGTCCTTCTCGATGCACTGTCGCATCCAGGGCGAACGTTCTCGCTGGGCGACGAGTGGGTTGTTGCATCTGCGGCTGTCGGCGCACTCGCTCTTGCCGATGTCGACGTCGTGTGCTCCGTCGTGGGTCCTGCGACCTCTGCACGGGGACTGGGCGAGTGCATCGCACGTGCGACTGGCGCACGCCCGACCGGGAACATCGAGGATGCCGACATGGTGGTGGCGACGATCGGAACGACTGCGGCGCAACTCCACGGAATTCGCACGGGCACAGCAGCGGACCCAGAACTCGGTGCGAAGCTGTTCCTCGGTTGCGACTCGATCGTCGCCGGACCCGCTGATCTCTGCGATTCGACATCAGTGAACGTTGCTGGGCCGGGCGCTTCTCACGGGAGATCGTTTGTCGTCGCTGGTGTGGACGATGGCGTGTTGGATTTGCTGGTCGGTTTGAATGCAGCGTTCCCGGCGGGCGTCGACACCTGGTTGATCAGTTCGACCGGAATGGTCGTCGGTGTACCGCGAAGCTCCACCATCGTCACCACGGCCGGTAGCCGCTGATGGGCTATGTGGCGGCGAGCGGCGGGCGCGACGCGATCGAGGCCGCCGAGGAACTGATCCGTGCCAGCCAGGCGGCGGCCAATTCGGATCCGTTGACGAATGATCAGATCACCCAGCGGTTCGGTGCAGCGGTCGACCGGGTGATGGGCGAGGGCGGACTGTGGGAGCCCGACCTCGCCGCTGCCGCACTACGCCAAGCCGAGGGAGACACGATCGAGGCTGCCCATCTCCTTCGTGCTCACCGTTCGACGATGCCGCGGTTCGGGGACTCGGGCGTGGCCGATGCCGACGAACTCGAAGTCCTGCGACGAGTCGTGCCGGCATACCAGCGACCACCCGGGTCGCAGATCCTCGGCCGCACGTCGGACTACAGCGGACGACTCCTCGACACCGCCGAGCACACCGCTCACTGTCGCAACGGGACACCGGGCGGCCTCGACAATGAAACGCGAAGGCGTGACGTGGACGGGTCGAACATCGAACGTCGCCCGCGTCGCCTGATGGCCTTGCTGCGCGACCTCGATCTGGTCGTCGATCGGCGCCGTGAGAACGACCCCGCTCCGTTCGACATCACTCGCATGGCCGTTCGCCCGCCGGCCCCACGGTCGGCGCGGCTCGCCGTGATGGCGCGGGCAGAGACCGGTGCGCTGGTCAACATCTGGTATCGCAACATCCTCGGTCCGGACGGCTACCTCCACGAGATCACCCTCGGCGAAGTACGCCACGGTCGCCTTCCGGTTCGTGTCGACCATCCGGTGACGGGTCGGACCGTTGCGATCGGCACGGTACGCGTGACCGAGGTGGAGGCAATCGAGGACCTCGACGGCGCGGGCGAGGACCGCGAACGCTTCGATGTCGGTTACGGGATGTGCCTCGGCCACAACGAGAAGAAGGCCATCGCGATGGCAAACCTGGACATCGCCTGTCACCGCGACGGTGGGCGTAGCCAGCTCGAACAGTCGTTGCTGCTGACGACCGACGGCCTCGACGCGACCGGGTTCCTGGAGCATCTCAAGCTGCCCCACTACGTCACCTTTCGTTCCATGGTCGAACGCAAACTTGCCGTTCGTTCTGCCGCCGACCCGGCCGTTGCGGATAACGCTGGCTCGGTCGGCGATGTCGACCACACGTCGACAGACGTGATGGCGTCCGCAGAGGCGACCGCATGACCGTCGTCCCGGAAGTCGAGAGCGTCGAGTGCATCAGGCCAACCCCTTGGACCGTGGACGCTCTGGTCGGCCCCGCTCGGGCCCAGACGGTCCTCGACGACGACGCAAAACGTGAGATCCGGCGGGCGGTGCTCACGGCCGTCGCGATACCGGGCTACCAGGTGCCGTTCGGTTCTCGGGAGATGCCCGTGGCGAGAGGATGGGGGTCGGGTGGACTCCAGATCACGCTCGCTCTTGCGGGGTCGGCCGATTGCGTCAAGGTGATCGACCAGGGCGACGACGACGGCGTCAACGCCGTCAACCTGCGCCGCCTCGTCACCAGAGCGACCGGAGCGACCGAGACGAGCGAGGTCGACGAGGCCACCCTCGTCCAGACGCGACACCGGATCCCCGAAGACGACCTCGCCGACGGCCAGGTGCTGATCCTGCAGGTACCGGTTCCTGAACCGTTGCGGGGCGTCGAGCGCGACATGCGCGAACTGCGCCGGATGCACGCCGAGGCCGACTACGCGAAGATGTGGGTGAGCCTGTACGAGGACAAAGTCCGTAATGGCGTCATCACTCAGTCCACCGGCTACCCGTGCCTCGTCAACGACCGGTACGTGGTTGCCACGACACCGATCCCACGTTGGGATGTGCCGCGCTTGAACCATGCGCCGTTCCTGTCGCTGTTCGGAGCAGGACGTGAGAAGCGGATCTACGCCATCCCACCAGACACCGCCGTCGTCCCGATGACCTTCGACGATGTGCCCTTCGAAGTGGAACACACGCCGGGCGCACGATGCGACCGTTGCGACACCGACGATACGTACCTCGTCGCCGTGCCCGGCGGCATCGGTGAGCGTTGGGTCTGCAGCGATACGTCACGATGTCGACGCCACCGCACCCGACCCAGCCGAATCGCAGCGGTGACTTCATGACGAACCCCACCGACGAGCCGGATCCGGTGCCTCCTGTTGATTTGGTCGATCACGTGCTACGTGTCAACGGGCTCGGCAAGCTGTTCGGCAAGCTCACGGGCGCGGCGATCGAGGGAACGGGTCCCGAGCGTGGCACTGCGAAGCATGCTGCCACGAACACGGTGGTGGCTGCCTGGGACGTGTCGTTCGACGTGTCGCCGGGCGAAGCGATCGGGCTGATCGGCGAATCGGGGTCGGGCAAGTCGACCGTGATGCGGTGCCTCGCCGGTGACCTCGAGCCGACCTGCGGTGTTGCGACGATGCGACGTCGCGACGGCAGCATCGCCGACCTGTTCGAGATGACCGCCGCCGAACGACGGGCGCTGCGGGTGAGCGATCTGTCGATCGTGTACCAGGACCCCGCCGAGGGACTCGACCTGTCGATCACCGCCGGCGGCAACATCGCCGAACCCCTCGCTGCGGTCGGGTTTCGCCACTTCGGCGAGATTCGGGAGCGTGCCGCGTCCCTGCTCGAACGCACCGAGGTCCCGATCGGGCGGATGGACGATCTCGTACGCGAGTTCTCGGGCGGGATGCGCCAGCGCGTGCAACTGGCCAAGGCGCTTGCGAACCAGCCCGTGTTCGTGCTGTTCGACGAACCCACGACCGGTCTCGACGCATCGGTCGCCGCCGGGGTGCTCGACCTGATCCGTGACCTCCTCGACGAACTCGGTATTGCCGCGGTCGTCGTCTCGCACGACTTCGGAGTCATCGACATGCTCACCACCCGCTGCCTCGTGATGCACCACGGCCGAGTCGTCGAACAGGGACTGACCGACCAACTCTTTGAAGACCCGATCCATCCGTACAGCCAACGCCTCGTCGCAGCAGCACGCGCATGACACCGATCTTGCGGGTCCGTGCACTGCTCAAGCACTTCGTCGTGCACAACGTCGACGGTCGCACCGTCGAGGGCTTGTGCGGCGTCGACCTCGACGTGCACGCCGGCGAGCACGTCGCACTCGCCGGGTCGAGTGGGGCCGGCAAGTCGTCGCTGCTCAAATGCGTCTACCGCACCTACCTCGCCACGGCAGGCTCGATCGAACTCCAGGTGTCGAGCGGGAACGTGGTCGACATCACGACACTGACCGACCGGGAGATGGTGCTGCTGCGAGGACGCGAACTCGGCTACGTGTCGCAGTTCCTACGCGCCGAGCCGCGACGCACACCAATGGAGATCGTGTCGCACGCCGCGGTGTTCCGAGGGATCGACGCCAGCGATGCTCCCGAAGCAGCCGCTGCAGCACTCACTCGCCTACAGCTCGACGAGTCGTTGTGGGACGTGTACGCAAGTGTGCTGTCGGGCGGCGAGAAGCAGCGGGTGAACCTTGCGGCAGGCACGGTCGCACCCCCACGGTTGTTGCTGCTCGACGAACCCGTCTCGGCTCTCGACCCGGCGAATCGCGACGCCGCACTCGCCATGATCGAGGACCTCACCGGACTCGGTGTCGCCGTGCTCGCGGTCTTCCACGACATCGACGCCATGTCCCGCCTCGCCACCACGGTCGCCCTGATGGACGCCGGCCGCGTGGTTCGCACTGGCCCACCTTCCGCCGTACTTCCCGAACTGACAGGAGTCGCCCGCTGATGAACACCGTGCCGACCACCCCCGACTTCTCGATCGTCAACACCACCGCCGTGCTGCCCGACCGTCTGATCGACGACGCGATCGTCGTGGTTCGCAATGGAACGATCGAGGAGATCACCGAAGCAGCTGCGCACAGAGCGACGCCCGACGATGCGATCGACGCACGAGGCGCATTCACCGTCCCCGGCGCCATCGACCTGCATTCCGATGGACTCGAAAAAGAACTCCGACCGCGACCGGGCGTCGAACTGCCGATGGACTTCGCGATCAGATCTTTCGAAGGGCGTGTTCGAGGGGCCGGCGTCACGACCGTGTTCCACGGGGTCGCGTTCGAGAACGGAGCCAAGTACGAGCGCAGCGTCGCCCAGGCCCATGCAATGTGCGACGCGATCGAGAACCTCGCCGCGTCGGACCCGACCGTCGATCACCGGATCCTGTACCGCCTCGACGTGCGCGACTCGGACGGCCTCGACGGCCTCGCCGAGCAACTGGCCCACCAACCATCAGGCGACCAAGATCTCCACGACCGCTCGCCGCTGGTGTCGTACGAGGACCACACCCCCGGGCGGGGCCAGTACTCGGACCGCCGCTGGTACGAGCGCTACATCGCCGGCACCAAAGGACTGACGGCGAGAGAGTCGGAGTCGTACATCGACGACATCGCAGCAGACCGCGAAGCCCGGTCGGATCAGCGCGACTGTGCGGTGCTCTGGCTCGCCAAGCGGGCGCGAACGTCGAGCGTCCGCTTGATGTGCCACGATCCCGCCGACAGCGACGAAATCGACGAGGCCGTGGCGAGCAGCGTTGCGATCTCGGAGTTCCCGACCACCGTCATCGCAGCACGCGCATCACGAGAACACTCGCTGCCGATCGTGTGTGGGGCACCCAATGCCGTGCGAGGACAGAGCCACTCGGGCAACGTCAGCGCACGCGAACTGATCGCTCTCGGTCTGTGCGACGCACTGGCGTCGGACTACATGCCCTCGACGCTGTTCGGCGCCGTCGGTGTGCTCGTCGACGGCGGCGTCTGTGACCTGCCCACAGCAGTCGGCCTCGTCACATCAGGTCCGGCCGCAACCGCCGGACTCGGCGACCGCGGGCGACTCGAACCTGGTCGCCGCGGCGACGTCACCATCGTGAAGTACTCGGGAGCGATCCCGTCGATCCGTCTCGTCGTCAGCCAGTGCGCCGCAACGTGACGTCCCCACCGCCCGCCACGACACCCGCAGACCAACCACAAGGAGTTCATTCGTGATCAACCCACCACCCGACACCGCCGCCTGGAAACGCGACGGCTACCTGCACGTTCCGGGCGTACTCGGACCCGACGAACTCGACGACCTCCGCTCGTGGGTCGACGACGTCGCCACCCGAAAGTTCGGGGATCGCGGTCTCCTGCAGCACTACGAACTCGGCGACGACGGACCTCAGATCGCCCGCTCGGAGAACCTCCTCGACCACGGCGGCTTCCGCAAACTCATCGCCGACGGGCCGATTGTCGACATGGGCAGCACCCTGCTCGAGGATCCGATCGTGCTGTACAAGGAGAAGATCAACTACAAACTGGCCGGCGGAGCCGGGTTCGCACCGCATCAGGACGCGCCCGCCTACAAGTTCGTCGACATGCACCTCACATGTATGGTCGCCATCGACGACGCCACCGAGGAGAACGGATGCCTCGAAGTGGTCAGCGGTATGCATGGCGAGATGTTGCGTGACAACGGCGACGGCGTGATCCATCCCGACGTCGCTGCTGACCTCGACTGGCAGACACTGCCGATGGCGGCAGGTGACATGTTGTGGTTCCACTCACTCGCCCCGCACCGCAGCGGACCCAACTGCTCCTCTACGACACGTCGAGCACTCTTCTGCACCTACAACGCGCTCTCCGAGGGCGACCTGCGCGCCGACTACTACGCCGACAAACTCCGCTATTTCGCAGACACCGGCGCACCATCGACGAGAGTGAGCACGGTCGGCGGCTTCGACGGCATCGAACCGTCGTCAGAACAGCTCCGCCAGATCGGCGCGATCTCATGACCGCACCCACACCGGTTGCGTGGCGCAACATCGACGACGCCGAGACGCTCGTCGACTCGATCATCACCGTGTTCGAAGCGACCGGTGACAATCACTACGACGAGGACGTCACCCAGAACCAACACGCCACACAGACCGCTCTGCTGGCTCGCGGTGCCGGCGCGTCCGACGAACTCGTCGCAGCTGCGCTGTTGCATGACCTCGGCCATCTCTTGCTCGACGAACACGACGAACGCAATGACTTCCTCGATCGAGACCTCCACCACGAAGACGTGGCTGCCCGCTTCTTGTCGTCATGGTTCGAACCAGCCGTCACCGAACCGATCCGGCTACACGTGGCTGCCAAGCGGTATCTCTGCGCAATCGACCACACGTATGCAGCATCGCTGTCGGACGCATCGGTCGCCAGCCTGGCGGTGCAGGGCGGGCCGATGACCGACGACGAGGTGGCTGCGTTTCGTGTGGAACGGTCTGCCGACGATGCTGCTGAACTGCGGCGCTGGGACGACCTCGCCAAAGACCCGGACGCGGCGTCGGTCCCGGTGCGTTCCTTCGCCGACCTGCTGACACCCCTGGTCGTGTTCGGTCGCTGACCCGCACGGCCGGTGGGTGCGAAGCTGGTACGTTTCCACGGCAGGTGAGCCGAAGTCCCCGATATCTCGACCTCGCCGATCGCCTCGAACAGCGCTGGCGCGAACTGGCACCAGGAACGCTCGTCGAGAGCGAACATCACCTTGCCGCCGAGTTCGACGTCAACCGGCTGACCGCACGAGAGGCCCTGCGAGAACTGGAACGGCGCATGGTCGTTCGACGAGTTGTGGGCCGCGGCACCTTCACTGCGCACCGTCTCGACTACGTCGTGCGGCTCGGGGGCATTGCAAGCTTCCACCGCAACGTCGAAGCAGCCGGCCACGTTGCCACGACCGTGGTGTCGGGTCGCCGCTGGCTCGGCCGGGGCGCGACTCGTCGACTCGAGATCTCGCGGGCGTCGACCGTCGACGGGTTCGCAGCATCATCGACGATCGAATGGTTCCCAGCCGAGGTCGCTCGACTCGTCGACGTCAGCATCGACGACGGTTCGTCGGTCCACGACGTTCTCAGCTCACTGGGCTTCGTTCCGCGCAGACATTCGGTGCGCGTCGACTTGGCGATCCCACCCGCTGATCACGCCGACGCCTTGGACTTCTCCTCATCGGTCATGCCGTCCTGGCACCTCGTCAGCCAGACCATCGACGTTGCGACGTCCGAGGTCATCCACGGAAGCAGCAGTTGGATGCGCTCGGACATGTTCGCTGTCACTGTCATTGTCGAAGACAACGACAGTGACGACGCCTGACAAACCCGGGGATGGAGGAGATCGAACTGCTGGCCTCACTCATTGTTTCTGCTCCCGCTTCCACCTCGTTGTCTCGCAGCCACCGTTCGTTCACCTCGACGATCTAGACATCACCGGCATGTCGAGAACTGCGTGCCCGACGTCGCCCAGTTCAAGCGACCATTCCAGCTGCGACGACGATGACGACCGTCCCCGGAGCGGCGACGTGGCCGCGGTTCGGATCGATCGACGACGAATGGTGTTCGACGGCCCCGACCGTCCGTTCCGTGCCGAGGAATCAGAGTCCTCTGTCGTGGTCGGCAACGGCGAGGCACTCGTGCGCATCGACTTGGCAACGGTGTGCGGATCCGACTTGCACACGGTGTCCGGCCGTCGGACGGCCATCACGCCAACAGTTCTCGGCCACGAAGCGGTTGGGACCGTCGTCGCCGTCGGCCATGGCCGTGACCCCGACCTGATCGGCCGAAGGGTCACCTGGCCATTCATCGACTCCTGCGGCCACTGCCCGCCATGCACCGACTGGCAGATCCCCCCAGAAATGCAAGTCGCTGCTGAAGTACGGCCACGCTCCACTCGACGCCGGACAGGGCCTCAACGGGGCGTTCGCCAGCCACATCCTGCTCGGTGTCTACGGCCCGCACTGCTCCACGCTCGCGGCGTCGCACCTCTGGATCACCGACACCGATCCCGGACGACTCGACCTCGCTGCCCGCTTCGGCGCCCAACCGATTCCCGCCGACCAGATCGGGCGACTCGAAGCTCGACCTCGCCACCGCGATCCAGTTTCTCGACGATCATTTCGACGACCACCCCTGGAGCCTCCTCGTGTCACCACCCCAACTGCTCGCCGAACTGGACCACGCCATCGACCGAGCGACACGTCACCAATGGCACCGAATCGCCATCGACCCACAGGCCACCACCCGTCCAGGCCCCGCCGGTCAGGACGAGCGATGATCTCACTCGTAGTTCTCGACATGGCCGGCACCACCGTCGACGAGGGCGGCGCCGTCTACGACGCACTCCACCACGCTGTGGCCGCCGACGAACTCAACGCAAACATCGACATCGACGCCGACGCGATCCAACGCTGGATGGGCGTCGAGAAGCGCATGGCGATGCGCGAACTGACCGGAGCAGCATCAGGCAACGAACCCGACGACGAATCAATCGAGCGGATGTATCACCGCTTCGCCACCGCACTACGGTCCGCCTACGCAGCTGAGCCACCCACACCGTTTCCCGGTGTCGAGGACGCATTCTCGTCGTTGAGAGCGAACGGAATCCAGGTAGCGCTCACCACCGGCTTCGCCCGCGACATCGCCGACCCGCTCCTCGAAACGCTCGGCTGGTCCGTCGGGGTCGACGCCACGATCGACGTCGTGGTCTGCGGCGACGAAGTCACCCAAGGCCGCCCAGCGCCGTACCTGATCTTCCGGGCCATGGAACTCACGGCCGTGCAGTCGGTCGAACACGTCCTCGTTGCTGGCGACACCATCGTGGACCTGCAGGCCGGCACCAACGCCGGAGCCCGCTGCGTTGTCGGCGTGGCGACCGGCAAGCTCGGCCACCGAGAACTCGGCCGCGAACGACACACGCACCTCCTCGATTCGGTCGCACAACTCCCTCCACTCCTTCAATCGCTCTGACGAGCTGGGGCGACGGAGGGAGTTCGGGAACCATTCGTTCCGACGACAAGCCGTCGTCATCCAGCGTTCACTCTGCTTGTCTAGACATCTCCATGTGAACAACACTTCCTCTTCCCACCGGCGTCGCCTCCGCGCGGTCGCCGCCCTGTCCGCCACTCTCGCACTCGTTGCCGCCGGATGTGGCAGCGACGACAATGCTGCCGCATCCGCTGACGAATCAAGCCAAGCAGCACCGGAAACAACCGACGCCCAACCAGCGCCCGACCCCGCCGAAGCAGCAGACGATTCCACCGATGCGACCGCTGAAGAAGCTGAACTGACCGAAGCAGAAGGCGCCGACGCCGAAGGCGACTCGGCTGCGGAGCCAGATCCGGCGCCCGCCGCTGGCGACTACGACCGCACGGGCTGGCCCGACACGCTCACCTACGCCATCGTGCCCGCCGAAAACGCCGAGAACATCGGCGGCTACATCACCCCGAACATCCTTTCCGATGAGCTCGGCATCGAGTTCGAAGTGCAGGAGGCGGCCGATTACGCCGGCGTTATCGAAGGCATGATCGCCGAGCGCGTCGACGTCGGATCCTTCGGCGCATTCTCCTATGTGATCGCCAGCGGTAACGGCGCCGACATCGGCCTCGCAGGGATCTGGAGTGGCGAGGACGGCCCCGACACGTATGGCGACTACCGCTCGTATCTCGTGGTGCCGCCGGACTCTGACATTGCGGGCCCTGCCGACCTGGCGGGCCGCTCGGTCTGCTTCGTCGACCCCGGCTCGACCTCCGGGTTCTTGTTTCCGTCCGCTGCGCTGCTCGAGGTGGGTCTGAACCCGAACGAGGACTCGACCGACATCACCCCGGTCTTCGCTGGTGGCCACGACGCATCAGCGCTTGCCGTCAAGAACGGCGATTGCGAAGCCGGCTTCGCCTACGACACGATGCTCACCGACGAACTCATCGAGCAGGGCGACCTCGCCGGGATCATCGACGAGGCCGAAGACGGTGTCGACGACGTGAACCCGGAGTCCGCCGAACTCAAGATCATCTGGAAGTCCGCAGCCATCGCAGCCCCGCCGCTGGCATTCGGCAACTGGTTGCCCGAGTCACTCCAGACCGCAATCAAGGACATCACCACCGAGAAGATCAACGTCGACTACGCCGTCGAAGCCGGCTACTGCGAGAACACCGAGGACTGCGAACTCGCCGACGGCTACTTCTGGGGCTTCATCGCCGAAGACGACTCATACTTCGACGGCATCCGCGATCTGTGCGAGCTGACCGGCTCGACCAAGTGCGCCCTCGACGGATGAACGCCGTCAACGGTGGCGTCGCCGTCTCGGTTCGTGACGTCGTCAAGACCTTCGACAACGGTCGGGTCCGTGCGCTCGACGGTGTGAGCTTCGACGTCCCCGCCGGTCAACTCGCCGTGATCATCGGCCTGTCGGGGTCGGGGAAGTCGACGCTGCTGCGCCATCTGAACGGCATGCACACAGCGACGTCAGGTTCGGTCGAGGTCATGGGCAATGACGTCGGCTCGCTTCGAGGCAAACAGCTACGAGCCGTGCGACGCGACATCGGTTTCGTGTTCCAGTCGTTCAACATCGCCGGACGCATGAGTTGCCTGGAGAACGTGATGACCGGGGCACTCGGAAGAATCCGCGGGCCCCGCTACGGGGTGCTGTCCTACAGCAAAACGTTGCGGCAAGAGGCCCTCGACCAGCTCGAGCGTGTAGGTCTCGGAGATCGTGCATTCCAACGCACGGACACCCTGTCAGGTGGCCAGCAGCAGCGAATCGCGATCGCGCGGACCCTGATGCAGCGCCCCCGGATCGTCCTCGCAGACGAACCGGTCGCATCACTGGACCCCGAGATCTCCGGTCAGGTCATGGACGTCCTGTTCAGATCATGCATCGAGGACAACATCACCGTGCTGTGCTCGCTGCACCAAGTCGACCTTGCACTCGGTTGGGCGAACCGGCTGATCGCACTTCGCGACGGCAAGGTCGTCCTCGACGCACCAGTCGACGAGAGTCTCACCCACGACCGGGTGATGGAGGTCTACCAGCGCCTCGACCCAACCGGAGAGAAGACCGCAGAGTATCAGGCGCCGCGTGTTCCCGCTGATACCGGGACCCCCGTGGGTCTCCAACTCGCTGCACGCGCCGCGCACTACTGATGCGGCCCGACCTCACAACGCCGAGATGACGGAAAGCGACGAATGACCACGATCGCGCCGCCAGAGCCGAGGACTGCCCCGACGTCGGACCCCGGCTCGCCTCAACGGCTGAGGCCGCCACTGAGATGGCGTCGCGGCGTGCTCAACGCTCTGATCGTCGCTTTCGTCCTCGTAGCGATCTATGCGTTCGTCGACATCGGGGTGAACCCGCTGACGTTGTACTTCGAGCGCGACGACATCGGAAACCTGTTGTCGAGGATGTGGGCGCCGCGTCTCGACAACGTCTCGTCGGTGATGAGCCATGCGCTCGACACCTTCTTCATGGCATTCGCCGGAACCGTGTTCGCGTTCGTTCTTGCGCTTCCCCTGGCGTTCCTCGCGGCCCGCAACATCACGTCGAACAGCGCGGTGCGCGCCGTTGCCCGGGCCGTGATCGTGCTGACGAGAGCGCTACCGGACCTGGTGCTTGCGCTCATCTTCGTACGGGTCTGGTCGATCGGCGTGCTCCCCGGCATCGTTGCGCTCGGAATCCACAGCGTTGGCATGCTCGGCAAGCTCTTCGCCGACGCAATCGAAGAGATCGACGAAGGTCCCCGCGACGGCGTAGCCGCCACCGGCGCATCGCGAATCCAGGAACTCACCGGCGGCGTCCTGCCGCAGATCGTGCCCGGCCTGATCGCCGTCACGCTCTACCGGCTCGACATCAACTTCCGTTCCGCAACCCTGCTCGGCATCGTCGGGGCCGGCGGCATCGGCCTCGACATCAAAGTCGCCCAAGGCGCCCTCGACTATCCGCAATTGCTCGGCGTCACCTTGGTGATCATTGCGATGATCGTCGTGTTCGAACTGATCTCCACGGGCGTGCGATCGGTCGTGCTCGGTCAGGAATCCGACGACCGGAGCTGGCTTTCCCGCCTGATCGCCCGCCGTCTCACGAACACCGTCGCCACCCACAAGTCTGCAGCGATCGACGGCGAGCCGATCGACGACGATCAGCACAGGCCCGAAACTCCGTCAGTCGGCAAGGCTCGAACAGCCGACCTTCGACCGCCCTGGAATCGCGAGCGAATCACCATGTATGCATTCGCTGTTGTGTGCGTCCTGATGCTCGTGCTCGCGCCCATCAAGACCGGGGTGTCGGTGATCGAATTCATCACTGGATTGCCCGACATCCCCACCACCTTCTGGCGCCTTGTTCCCACCGACTTCAGCTGGTGGGACAGCACCTACACCCAACGCTTCGTGGAAACGGTGCTCATGGGGTTCGCCGCCACCGCCCTCGCACTGATCTTCGCCATCCCCACCGGCTTCCTCGCGGCCCGCAACGTCGCACCGGCCCGCTGGGTCTACGGCGTAGCGCGCACCTTCATCCTCGGGATGCGGGCGCTGCCCGACCTGATCGTGGCCGTGATCTTCGTGGCGGCGCTCGGGCTTGGCCCCAAACCCGGGGTCCTAGCCCTCGCCATCGGTCTCTATGCGTTTGCGTCGAAGCTGTTCGCCGACTCCATCGAAGAGGTATCCGAAGGACCGCGCGACGGCATCCGATCCACCGGAGCGTCCCCGGTCCAGGAATCGTTCACCGGTGTACTCAGCCAAGCGATGCCGTCCCTCGCCGGCAACTCGCTCTACCTCCTCGACATCGCCATCCGCTCCTCGACCATCTTGGGCATCGTCGGTGGTGGCGGCATCGGCTTCGTGCTGATCTCAGCAAGCCGCCTCCTGATGTGGGACGTACTCGGAGGCCTACTCGCAATCACCTTCGTCCTCGTCTACGCCATCGAACTGCTCTCCGGTTGGGTTCGCAAGCAACTGATCTGACAACCGCCGACGACGTCGCGACAACGATCGGCGAACCTTCCACCCCGTTGTCACTCGACGCTGTCAGCGCAGTGGTGGCCATCCGAACCGTGCCGCCCCACGGAAACGACAGTCCCAGGATGGTGGGGGCATCGTGTGCACCCTATTTTTCGTGGGCGCGGCCGATGTCGTCTCGAACCGGCTCAACCGACAGGTCACTCGTGGCGATGATGAGCGTCAACCCCGCTACTGGAGACATCACCGTTCGTAGGTGAGTCGCGCAAACTGTCGAACGAGGGCGGGATAGTTGTGCCGTATGGGTCGCACCACCCGTGGCGCACGATGTGGTTGCCGAGCGACTCGAGCCATGAGTTGATTTCGTGATGCACACTCCAATCCTCGCGAGACAAGTTTGCGAGCTGCTGACGCTGAGGTGAAGCCCGAGCAAATTCGTCTGTTCAAGCCACGGGTGGATCGTCGACGACGAACTGACCGCCACTATCGCCACCGACGATCGAAAGTCCAGGCCAGGAACGGGGCGAACGGAGTGTTGAGAAGTACGCCCGACGAGGTCAAGTACGCCGGTCTCCCGGAGATTGCAGGTGCAGGACTTCCTGTACCTGCTCAGCAGGTACGACTCGAGCGACCCAGGTGCGGCCGCGCCTCAGGCGCTCAGCCTCGCCCAGATGCAGTTTCTGACACTCGTCGATCGACAGACTTGTGTTCCGGCCACCGGTGAGAGTCAGAGGTGCTGGCACAGCTCAAAAGAACATCAGCTTTCTCGCCTGAGTACACCGCCTTTCCTCGACGGCGACAACCTCACGACCAGGGCCTTCACCACGACCAGCGTGAGCCAGGCCGGCCATATTGAACCGATTTCACAAGCGGTCTAGGCACGGACAAGGCGCGAAAGCCGACATCAGCAGTGATCAAACAGCCTCTGAGCAGGTGTTATATGGAGCGGATGACGGGAATCGAACCCGCGTTCTCAGCTTGGGAAGCGCTTCGAGGCTGATCGCACCGTCCCTGCGTATGGGGTGTTTCGCCTGGTCAGCCCTGAGTTCTTCGAGCGCCGTTGTTGTGCGTTGTTGCGCCGTATTGCACCCTGTTGAGCGGTGTTCTAGGCACGAATTAGGCACGGAGTGTTCTGGCGACGGTGGTGTCATCGAAGCCGCTCGACCGTCCGTGGGATGTACTGCTCGAGAATCGTCAACAGCTCGTCCGGTGTCATCGGCGGACGATTTCGTCGGTCTGCCATTTCAGTGATCGCGTCGCCGACGACGGCGGGCTGCTCGTCGAGTAGTTCGCTGATGAAGTCGTCGAGCGACATGGCGATGATGCCGCGCGGTGCGCAGGCTGACGGGGGGAAGTGCCGCAAGTTCTCGGTCACGATCACGTCGGCGCCGACCATGACGGCGGTGGCGAGCACGTGTCGATCGTTGATGTCGTTGGTCATCTCGTCGACGAGCGAACCGGATGGAGCGGGAATGCTTGCGCCATCGAGCGCACGGTTCATCAGGGTGAAGCGTTGGGTGATCTTGTCGGGATCGAGGTCGTGGCGGTTGGTCGTGAGGTTTCGAATCGCTTCGTCGAGGATCGCCTCGGACCAGTGCGGTCGGTAGGCGTCTCGTACGGCGAGTGTGATGAGGAGTCGGTGGGTGTGATGCCGTAGAGGACGTTTGCGTCGAGGACCGCGATGAGCCGACTCACGGCGGAGTGGCTGCCTACAGGTCCATGCCGGTGTCGTCGGCGAGCTGCTGAATCTCTGCAAGCGCTACTCGGCTCGCAGCATCGCGTTGCGTCTTGTACGCGAGGAGATCAGCCAGAGCGAGCCGGCGATGTGAGCCTGCCATGTGGTGAGGGATGGTTCCTCCGTCGACGAGCTTCACGACGTGGGGTCGACTGACGTTGAGCAACTCGGCAGCCTCGGCTGTGGTGAGCACGGTGGATGAAGACATCACCGTCACCTCGTTTCCGGCGCGCAGCTCAGCGACGATGCCCTGTAGGGCGTCACGGAGCGAGGCGGGCAGTTCGAGGACGCCAGCATCGAGCTGCGCAGCGACCTGCTCGGCTGCTTCGGCATCGAGTGCATTTGGATTGATTGTCGACAACATCACGCTCTCCGTCAGCACGCCACCCTAGTCACCAAACGAAACAAACGCAACGGTGGTGTGCCCGGTCACCATGAAACCACGGACCAGCCTTCCAGGCCGCGCCACCTTCCGTCGACCATGATGGCGTTGTGAAGTCA